>ERZ842401.3365-NODE-3365-length-19948-cov-4.077565_pt1 | contig 19948 bp, 16 predicted proteins | sample MGYA00521270_ERZ842401 | MGnify/ENA primary metagenome ERZ842401 (study PRJEB31892, sample SAMEA3878208) | bioreactor metagenome | biome: Moose rumen | place: Sweden | collected 2011-10 | study: EMG produced TPA metagenomics assembly of the PRJEB12797 data set... | reverse complement strand
TTTTCGAAAAATTCCATTATGGGATTCATCAAAAAAGCCATTACAAAGCCTATTAAAATAGGCCTAAGTACGCTCTTCACTTGATTCCAAAAATCAACAACGCTTTGACTATTTCGCAAAAGAAAATAAAAAGTTATAACTAAGCATGCAGCAAGCACATAACTAAGTATCTTTTTTCTATCTTTTCTTTTTTCTTCAACGTCATGGTAGTTCTCAGACATAAGCCCTCCTAAAACTATTGTCTATTATAGTTTATCAAACAGCCCTTAAGAATGATTTCTCTTTCGTCATCTGTTAATTCTCCCAGAGTTAACTCAAACTCTTTTAATCCCTCTGGCTTTACAACAAATGCTGTTATTTTATCTGATTTATTAATTATTGCACTTCTAATTTCTGGAATAAATAAGAAGTCAAGGTTTTTGAAAGGTAACTCGCCTTCAGGAATTACAAATGGAAGCATTCCCCAATTTATAAGATTTGAACGATATCTCTTCGTTGCGTATTCATTGGCAATGTTTGCCCATCCACCTAGAACCTTTTGGCAAGAGGCTGCCTGCTCCCTAGCTGAACCGTCACCTGGCTTCACAGCAAAAATAGTACTTCCCACACCAAAATTATCGTGATTTACGTTTGGATAGGTTTCCTTTACCTTATGTACAATCTCCTTTAATTCAGGCACTGCACTTCCTGCACATTCGCCTGCCTCAAGAGCTTTTTGAGCTTTCTGAATATTCTTTGCTCTGCCTACATATTCAGGGTCCTTACGCGAAAGAGTAAATTCGGCCAATCCCAATGGATTTGAACGATATGATGATGTCTCTCCTGATGGAATCAGCTCATCTGTAGTTGTAACAGGGTCATGAATTTCAGATACAACTTGAAGGAATAAATTTTCAGGTAAAGCGCTCATTTTTGGCCAATCCTTGATGTTTGGTCCAAAATGAATTTCTGTTTCTGGCTCTGCCACTTGCTTTGAATCAAACACTCTATTTGCATAGATTCGTCCGTCAAAATGATATTTTGGTTTAGTATAATCTACGTCAATTTCTGTAGCTGCTGTTAGGTATCCCTTATTTGCAGCTGTTGCAGCAATTGAACGTGCATCCATAAGTGCAACAGATGCAATCTGGCCATTCTGTAGCTTAGAACCCTCTCTATTAGGGAAGTTTCTTGTAGAATGACGGATTGAAAAGCCGTTATTGGAAGGAGTATCGCCCGCACCAAAACAAGGTCCACAGAATGCTGTTTTAACAATAGCACCTGTACTCATAAGGTCGGCAACTGCCCCATTTTTAACTAACTCCATATAAATAGGTGTGGATGCTGGATAAACTGACAAAGTAAATTCGTCTGGACCAATGCTGCTTCCTCTAAGTATATCAGCTGCATCACATATGTTTTCAAAGCCACCACCAGCACATCCTGCTATTATTCCTTGATCAACATAAAGCTTGCCATTTCTGACCTTATCCTTAAGAGAAAATTCTACCTGACCATCCAAGGAAACCTTTGCTCGCTTTTCGCAATCATCCAATATATCCATAAGGTTTTCCTTTAGTTCTTCTATGGTGTATGTATTACTTGGATGAAATGGCATGGCAATCATTGGCTTAATTTCATCAAGATTAATTTCTATAAATCCATCATAGTATGCAACCTGTCCTGGGTTTAATTCTTTATATTCTTCTTTTCGCCCATGAATCTCGTAGAATTCTTCTGTCGCAGAATCTGTTGTCCAAATAGAGCTTAGACAGGTGGTTTCTGTAGTCATTACATCTACACCTATTCTGAAATCCATTGATAGATTTTTAATTCCTGGTCCTACAAATTCCATGACCTTATTTTTGACATATCCTTTGTCAAAAACTTCGCCTATTATTGCGAGTGCAACGTCCTGTGGGCCCACACCCTTAGCTGGCTTTCCTGTCATATAGATTCCAATAATACCTGGCATCGAAATATCGTAGGTCTGATTTAGCAACTGTTTAACTAGCTCTGGACCACCTTCGCCCATGGCCATTGTTCCAAGAGCTCCATATCTGGTGTGGCTATCAGAGCCTAAAATCATTTTACCTCCACCAGCCATCATCTCACGTGCAAACTGATGAATTACAGCCTGATGAGGAGGTACGTAAATTCCACCATATTTTTTTGCACATGTCAGTCCAAACATGTGATCATCTTCATTGATAGTACCACCGACTGCACATAGAGAGTTGTGGCAATTTGTCAAACAATATGGAATAGGAAATTTTTCAAGGCCTGAAGCTCTAGCAGTCTGAATAATTCCCACATATGTAATATCATGGCTTACCAGCTTATCAAACTTGATTTGCAAATGTTCCATGTTTCCAGAAATGTTGTGACTAGCTAAAATCCCATAAGCCATTGTGTTCTTGTGAGCATCTGTCTTTGTTATATCTTTTCCAGTAGCTGCTTTTATTGCAGCTGCAGCACTCTCATCATCATTTACTATCTGGCTGCCGTTGATTAGATATACTCCATTGTTGTAAAGCTTCATCCTTATTCTCCTTTTTTAATGCTTTAATCCAAATAGGCCTGAAAGACCTTTCTTACCAGTTTTTTTCTCTTCCTGTGACTCTCCATTTTGCCACTCAAAATATTCCGCATCTAAATCTTCTGAAGAAATCATGTTTTCTTCTGATGTTTCTTCGACTGGAGCATCTAAATCATCTTCAACATTTAAACCTGCTCTAGCAAAATACTCTTTGTCTATTCTGATTTCAGGAGCTGCATATTTAGGTGCATCTTCATATTCGTCAGCGCTTCCCTCAGCCTTTTCCTTCTTAATGCGCATATTCTCTTCGTCAATTAGGCGTAAATATTTTTGGGTATCTATTAATTCATTTAAATGACTTTTCAACTCAAGCTGATTTCTTTTAACCTGGCTTGTTTCTTCTTTTATTTTTTTGTTTGCTTCTTCGTAGATTTTTTGTATAGATTCCTGTGAATCTTTGATAATTTCTTGAATTGAATCCATAACATTATCCGTATACATGATGGATGCAGCATATATGTCTTCTGCTTTTCTAGTAGCATCAAACACGATATCATCACCCTGCTTTTGCATCTCACGATTGGCCTTGTCACGACTCTTGACTGTGAGTTCGTGTTCCTCCATCATGTCGTACATACATGAATTCAATTCTTTCAAAAGATCCATCATTGCATTTTTATCAACAATTACATTTCTTGAACTGCCCTCAAAAGGTTGAGCCTTTGAAAACAGTACATGCATATCTCTTAATACCTTTTCTGTTCTATCCTGTGCACCCATAATATTCCACCTTGATATAAAAATACCGAGCAAACGTACTAAGATATCATTTGGTAGCCGCCCTGTGAAGACTCCCTTCAGGCTACCCCGCGTCAGATGAACGGTCCTTCTTAGTGCTGCTGCATTCCTGCCCTGACACGATTCGTAGGTGCCCATTACGCAGGACCCAAAGATCAACATCCTCCCAAGGCGACCGCCAAATGATATCTTATTCATTACTCGGAGACATTATTTTATGATAATGCCTGCTAATTTGTCAATAAAATAACTATATTACATTAGCTGATTCTTTTGCTCTCTGAGCTCTTCAAAAAATTTTGTCATCAGCTGAGTACATCTTTCACCTAAAATGCCTGTTTCTAACTCGCACTGGTGATTAAACTGATCCATCTGTAAAACATTTATCACAGAACCTGCGCATCCAGCTTTTGGATTCATTGCGCCCACAACAACCTTGGGAATTCTAGCCTGCACTATTGCACCAGCACACATTTGACAAGGCTCTAATGTAACATAGAGTGTGCAATCTTCTAATCTCCAGTCCCCAGTTTTTTTACATGCCTCGGAGATAGCTGCTATTTCAGCATGTGATAATACGCTTTTATCAGTATTTCTTCGATTGTATCCCCTAGCTATGATTTTATCGTCTCTAACTATTACACATCCAATTGGGACTTCATTGATATCGTAGGCCTTTTTTGCTTCTTTTAATGCTTGTTCCATATACTTTTCGTACATTTTCAGGTTTTTCTTTTCTTCTTTTTCTACCTGCTTAGCAACGCGTTTCTCTTGACGCTCTTCCTTTGACATCATAGATTTTCCCCTCCTGGTTTGTTATAATAATATTATTAAAAATTGCCGAATTTTAGACATTCTATTTGATGATTATGTTAACACTTTTAGTAATAAAAAGGAATTATTAATGGTAATACTTGGACTTCAAAAAACAACTTTATTAGATTATCCAAACAAATTAGCATCCACCATATTTACTGGTGGATGTAATTTTAAATGCCCATATTGTCACAATAGGGACCTTGTCATTCCTCCAAAGGATGCACTTTCTTATTCTTTGAAGGAAATTTTCGACCACTTAAATGCCAAAAAAAAGGTTTTGGACGGTGTCTGTATCACTGGTGGAGAACCTACTTTACATAAGGATTTACCTGACTTTATCAAGGCAATCAAAGACCTTTCTTTACTAGTCAAATTAGATTCGAATGGCACTAATCCAGATATGATTAGTTATCTTTTGGATAATCATCTTGTTGATTACATAGCTATGGACATAAAGCATTCAAAAAGTAAATATAATTCTATTGCTTCTATGCCAAATTTTGATATAAATCCTATCTGTGATTCCGTTGATATCTTAAAAAAAAGTTCAATCGATTATGAGTTTCGCACCACACTAATGAAAGAATGCCACGATTCCTCTGATATAGAAGACATTGGCAAATGGCTTTCTGGTGCCAAAGCATATTATTTGCAGAGCTACAAGGAATCCGAACAGGTAATTAATCCCATTTTTTCTCCTCATTCGAAGGAAACTCTACTTTCTTTCGTTGATATCCTAATACCTTATGTTCCTAACACTCATCTTAGAGGAATTGATTAAAATCTATGTAAATTTCTTGGTTTTTAATTAAAACTTACAATATAGGGGGTTATATGAAGTTTGAAATTAATACTGACAGACTTACTTTAAAAATATTGGGGAAAGAATCCGCTCCTATTATTCTTGATTTTTACAAAAGAAATCGAGATATTTTTGAAAAATACGAACCAATTATAGGAGACGATTTTTATACCTTAGACCACCAAAAACGTATATTGGATTTTGAGCATAAAAACATTTTGAAATTAAGCATGATTCGCTACTGGATTTTTGAGAAAAACCATCCTAGTTATATTATTGGAACTGTAAGCTATAGAAATATTGTAAGACCTATATACGAAAGCTGCACCATTGGATATAAAATGGACAGAGATTTTCATAATAAGGGCTATTGTAGTGAAGCTATTGCAGCCACTCTGCCCCTTATTTCCTCTGAACTAGGTATACATAGGTTTGAAGCCTTGATTCTGCCCGATAACGAAGCCTCCATACACATGGTAAAAAAACTTGGTTTTGAATACGAAGGCTTGTTGAGGGATAAAATCATAATTAACGGCAAGCGATTAGACCACTGCATGTATGCATATCTAGCAGATAACTAGCGCCGTATTATATGAGAACCGTGGGCAGGCAATACAAAATCAAATTGCTGACCCCTATAATTAAAGCTTATTGGCTTTTCACTGGCAGTATTATTTAGTGCTACTATTACATATTCACTGGCATGGCATCTTGCAAATACTAAGGTCTCATTTTTCACCTGTACTTCCTCATAAGCTCCTTCAATGAGAGCCCTAGAGTTTTTTCTAATATCCGCTAACATTTTTATATGGTCAATCAAATCTGGATTATTATTAATCATTTTATCCACATCAATTGCCGGTCTTAGGGCATAATCTCCATCCCCTGATTTCTTATCACCGCTAATTCCCCATTCACTGCCATAGTATATTGATGGGATACCCGGCATGGTAAAAAGAAGTGTGTACACTGGATATATATTATCTTTATCAGTAAGCAGTGTTGCAATCCTATTTACATCATGATTATCTATGAAATTGTACAGATATTTGCCTGAGTACAGACCACCTTGGCCCCATTGGCGCTTCATTGCGTAATTTATTTCAAAGTGATTATGGTCATTATGACTTGAATATATTCCCTTCCAGCACTCATAATTTGTCACGGCATCCAACATATTTTCATTTACATATATGTTGTAATCCCCATGGATTATCTCACCCATCAACCAAAAACTTGCCTTCTTTTTCTCAGTAAAACTTTTGAGCCTATTAAAAAAACCTCGCTCTATGCAATCTGCAGCATCTAGCCTCAATCCGTCAATATCAAACTCATCTATCCACATACCGACGGCGTTTAAAATATGGTTATCCACATCCTGGCACCAGTGATTCAACTTTACCAACTCTTCCGCGCCTGACCAACACTCATATGACAATCCATCATTGTGCCAATTATTGCCGCCAAAATTAAGCCCAGCTATCCAATCCTTGTACTGGGAACGTTCTCTATTATTTAAGACATCCTTGAAGGCAAAATGGCCTCTTCCGACATGGTTAAATACTCCATCTAATACTACCTTTATTCCTTGTTTATGACATTCTTTTACAACTTTTTTAAAATCATCATTCGTTCCAAGACGACTGTCAATTTTATAGTAATCCCATGTGTCGTATCCATGTGTGCCAGATTCCATAATTGGCCCCAGGTAAATAGCATTCACACCTAAATCAACCAAATGAGGTAACCAATCTATTAATTTAAGAATCCTACTACCGGCTGACTTTTCCCCAATATTTTCTCTTGGACAGTCAAAAGCTCCCAATGGATATATGTGATAAAATACCGACTCTTTAACCCATTCTATATCTCTCATCAAAAACCTCCCAGCAAAAAAGGCAAGACACAATTGTCCTGCCTCTAGTTTATATCAAAATGCCTGATTTTTCCTTACTGTTTTCAATTTTTTCATTTAATATTTTAAATGGATGATATAAAACAATTCCTATAAATAGTGCCAAAATGCCGTAAATAATCAATATTAGCATACAATTTCTGTATGTATTCTCGTAGAAGCCCGCGATACATTCTCTAAGTGCATTCATCGAATAATTGAATGGCATAAATTTATATAATACCTGGAAAACCTTTGGTAAAACCTCTATTGGGAATGTTCCTCCAGCGCCTGCAACCTGTATAACCATCAAAATTACAGATAATGCTTCCCCTACATTTCCAAATGAATATGTAAACGAATAAAGTAATAATGAATAAATAAGCGAAGTCCAAGCACATGCAAACCAAAAATACACTGGATGTTCGCATTGAATTCCTACAAACAAAAATGCTCCGAATACTGTAATAACGGTTTGTATTTGCCCAATTAAAAAGGTTGTAATAAATCTTCCCAAAAATGCCTGCCAATTCTTAAGATTGCGAAATTCGTCGGAATTCTTAACTGTTGTCTTTAAAATGGTAGACATGATTAAAGCTCCAACCCAGATTGAAAGCACTATATAAAATGGTGCAGTCATTGAACCATTATTTTCTACCGGGTATATATATTCATCAGATATTTCAACTGGACTACTAATGAAATCAGATAGAAAATCCGAATCCGATTGAATTAAATCCATAAACTTTTGATATGCCTCATTCTGCCCAATTCCCTTTAATTCAGTTATAACCTTAGACAAATCATTTTCCATTTGGATTGCTTCATCTCTTGATTTCACCAGTGAATCCTGAGATTGATCAAGTAAGGATGAATAATTATCCAAACTATCCATTACTAAATCTATGCTTTTTGCATTGTAATTCAGTAGCTTTTCAATTTCAGCTACTGAGCTTGCTGTAGAATCGATAACATTTTGAGTCATAGGTGATATGTTAGTATCATATTGTAACCTTACATATTTCGTATCATTTAAAATCGCAGCAGAATCATTTATAAGTTTTTCCTTTGCATTATTAAAGTCAGCCTCGGTAAGCTCTGTAGCCTGATTTAATTCTGCAACATCTTTATCCAACCCTTGTATAATTTCATTTATTTCCTCAGCCTTCTGTATCACAGCTTGATTTGTTTCATCAGGTAGTCCCAGATGAGTTAAAATATAATAATAATTTTTTCCATCATCTTTAGTTCCCCAAGCTGATTTTACCGAATCTACTTTATTTTGAAGCTTGCTAGTATCTGTTGAAATATCAAATGTATAACCACCTGCCATATCAGAAATAGTGCTAATAGAGGAATCCATTGAATCCAGCTTTGAATTCAGTTCTTTAATTTCACTATCTGCAAGATTTTTCACCTTTTGGACATTTGTTTTTGTATCAGATCCCTTGGACTGGGCCTCTTTGGACATTTCGCCAGCTAGTTTTGTAATAGAATTCGCGCTATTTGTAACTGATTCTGCTGCGTTTGAAATACTTTCCGTTGAATCTGCAAGTGCAATGTATGAATCTAAAATTGATATCAATCCGTTCAAATCTGAATCTAATTGTTCAAGCTTAGCTATTCCTCTGCCAGTAATATTTCCCTCATCATCTAATGTGGCAAAGTATTCACTTCCCTTTAAGAGAGTTTCTGCCATAGTGCTCACAAAGGCATGGTCAACCTCTCTTTCAATAGTTGTTTTCACCTTGCTGGTAATTTTAGGTGCGATTGCATTTTTCTTTTCATTTTCATAATAGACAATCTGAGGATTTTCTATATCTCCACTTAAAAAGCTAATCATGTCAGAGCTAAACTCTTCATCAATAACAAGAGCTGCATAATAATCTCCTGCGTATACACCATTTATTGCATCCTGGGCAGTATCTGTAAATATCCATCCAATCGTTGTGTTTTCCTTTAGATTGCTAATTATTATGTCTCCAACATTTAATTCAATATTGCCTATTAAAATTCCTTGATCCGATGAGGCTACAGCAACCTGCAAATTAGTCGTTGCACTCTCTCCATATGGATCCCAATTTGATAATATATTAAACCAAGCATACAAACTCGGGATCACTCCTAGACCTATTATTACCACCATTGCAACCACATTAGTAGATAATCTTTTTACATCTGATGCAAATAATTTAATGACATTTTTCATCGTTTAAGTTTATCTCCTAATTCTTTTTTTAAATCCTTTATATCTTTCACCATTTCATTTCTAACATTTTTTATATCATCGATTCCTTGAACAACTTCTTCCCCAATTAAAACTTGGGTTTCAGCTTCCTTTTCCATGATTCCCAATTCCTGTAATTGTTCCTGTAACTTGAAATCCATATATTCAACATACAAAAGATAAAATGCTATCCCAAATAACGAAGCAATCCAAAGTACCAAAAAGACCAATTTAGATCTATTTGTAATAAAGCTGATTACAAGAAATACTAATGGAAGTAAAATATTTACCTTTAAACCAACTTTTATTTTTCTTTGATTTTTCTCATGTACCTGCTGCTGTAAGTCTAAAAATTTTTCATATACAATTTCTTTTTCTTTTCCCATGACAGCCTCTTTCTACATCATCTCGGTGTCTTCCATTCGCTCTTCCATATAATGATTTATTGGTGCAAATGGTATTCTAACAAGCAAACCTATAACTAGCGATACACCTATAAATATAAATAAACTTCCTAAGTACTTTAGATAGTCAAGCTCATATGTTCCGCATAGGCATTCACGTATTGCATTGATTGCATATGGGAATGGGAAGAATATGTATATCTTCTTGAAAAATTCTGGTAACAGCTCTATTGGATATGTTCCAGAACTGCCCGCTATCTGAATAACTACTAATACAACAGCAATAGCCTTTCCTACATCTCCCCATGTCACTACTAACGAATAGATTAGAATCGTAAAAGTGGTAGCAATTACAGAACCGGCTAGCAAGAAAAGCCAAGGGTGAATACACTGTACGTGAAGCAAGTATATGTCTCCCAATACAATAATTACCGATTGAATTTGTCCTACTATCCAAAATAAGACATATCTTCCAAAATAAAACTGTCTTTCGGACGCAGTAGGATATTTATCTCTATCAGGCTTAATTTTAATTATTGCAGTTAAAATTAAAGCTCCCACCCAAAAGGCTAGTGTTGAATAAAATGGTGCTACTGCTGATCCATAGTTCTCAACCGGATAAACTGCAACTGTTTCAATCTCTACTGGAGTTGAAAAGAACTTACCATAGGCTTCTGGATCTCCTGATAGAGCATTCACTAATACCTTTAACTTATCATTCGCACCTACTGCTTCTACTTCATCTAACACATCGATTAATCTACCGTTTACATAAGCAAGCGCTTCATTTGTCTTTTCTAAACTTGTATTTGCACTGTCTACCGTATTGGAGATGGAATCAAACATAACTGCCAGATTTCCAAATGTCTCTCCTACATAATTTAGGATTTTATTACTATCTGTTAAAACTCCTGTAAGTGAAGAGATTCCTGAATTAATTTTATTTTTCAAATCTCCACTAACTGTTTGATTTATTGAACTAGACTTTGTAGAAATATCTCCAGCAATATCCTTTAATTTATCATAACCTGCATCTGCCAAAACATTTACGTCTATACTCTGTAAAGCTTCAATTCTTTTATTTACGTTATCTATTCTTTGTTGGTTATTTTCTATGGAACCATCTATATTTTCTATATCCTGAATAGATTTGTTGATTATTGCAATTTGTTCATCCAAATTACTGCTTAATCCCTGTAAAGGTTGTAAAACCGATTGAATTGCTTTTAATGGAGTAAGTATATCTTGCTTTATTTGTTCTATCTGCTCATTTCCTATTTCATCAGGCAGACTATAAATTAGTTTTTCAAGCTCCGCAGCCTTAATTAATGCGTCCTTTATATCAGAGGCAATAGTTATTGCATTATCACTTGTTGATGCATTTGCAACATCACTATTTAAATCACTTATTTTACTATTAATCAGATTTAAAGCTTGGTTCAAATCGTTAGAATATGAATTTATTGAGGTGTTCACATCTGAAGATACATTTGCAGAATTTTTTACTGCGTTTGCACTTTTCTTTGCCTGTCCTTCTAATGCTGTTGCATCTGTTTTGGCTGATTGTAGTGATGATTTTAATTCCTTATCGTTTTCTATAATCTGGTTAATTGTACTCTGATAATTTGTCAAATCATTGCTCAAATCAGTTATTTTATCTAGAACAGTGTTGATACCCTTTTCTTCGGAAATTTCTTCGGAAACTTGTGATGCACTAGAAAAAACCCTGCTAACAACTACTTGTGTAAATGCTACATTAATGTTGTTCTGCAGAGTCTGAACTACTGTATCTGAAATTTTTGTTGCTACAGGATTTTTCTTTTGATTCTCGTAAAAATGTAATGTTGGCCTTGAAACCTCTTCGGTTAAAACATTATACATGTCATATGAAAAATCTTCATCGATAACAACAGCTGCATAATATTCTCCGCTATATACGCCATTAATAGCTTCATCAGAGGATTCAACAAACTGCCAGTCAACCGAGGTGTTATCTTTTAAATTTTCGATTATTGCATCACCCTGATTATAATATTCGCCGTCTGAATCTGTATAACCCTTGTCTAAAGATACTGCTGCAAATTTTAATGCTCCTGTATTTCCATATGGATCCCAGTTGGAATATATATTAAACCAGGCATACAATGCTGGTAAAAAACATATTCCTATCACTATAACTAGTGCGAAAAAGTTTTTTACCAGACTTAAAACATCATCGATAAATATTTTCTTAATGTTTTTCATATTAAATTATTTCCCTTTATTAATTATATCTTTAGCATCACAGATTTTAATTGCATTTCTGCTTTGCTCCTTTACCTTGTAAAGCATCCTGTCTGCTCCTTGCAAATAAGCAAACACACTATCATTACTATCAGGTATGCCAAAACATATGCCCTGAGATATGGTGACTCTATCATCAGATAATGAAAATTTATGCTCTATAGCCGATTCATATATTCTATCTCTAAGCTCATTTGCTTTAGCTTCAACAAGTTCTTTTGAAAGTCCTTCATATATAACTACGAATTCGTCTCCTCCGTATCTAGCCGTGAAAACGCCTTCATCCTTAGCTAAGTCTATTAATATGTCTGCAACTGCTTTTATACAATTATCCCCAGCCTGATGTCCGTAGTTGTCATTGAACTGTTTGAAGTAGTCAATGTCCAAAATCTCCACCCCGAAGGTTTCATGATTTGCTAGAGCTTTTTCGAATGCCTCTTCACTATATTCATTAAGCTTCAGTCTATTATACATTCCTGTTAACGGGTCTGTCTCTGAACGTTTTTGTAAGAATGTATTCTTTTCTTCGACTTTTTTATTGATTTGTGTAAGCTCCATATACGAATTACGCATAACGATCATATTGCTTACCATCAATCTATTTTCTCGCTCCATGAACTCGGATAACTCGAAGTATAATACAGATGCAATTTTATATTCCTCGATTTGGCCTACTCTTCGATAATATCTGATTTTTAATGTTAATAGCTTTCTTTCAAGATTTTTTATCGAAGTTCGCTTGGTCAAGTCATCAAGAACTGTATATGCTTTAAAGAAATCATCATACTTTTCAATAGATAAAAGCATATGCAAATAATCATAAAAATCATCAAATACATCTAAAATAGGCATACTGGTACTTGCATATCTATTAACCATACCAATCCAATAATCTCTGGCATCACTTTCCCCTATAGCTTGATGCATTCTAGCAAAGTAGCAATAAATTACTATCTTTTCCATTTCTAATAGGTATGGCATGCAATAGGTTTTAAGCTTTTTTTCGATTTCTAAGCATTTCTCAAAATTATCAAAATTCAGGTATGCTCTGCCCATGCCAAGCAAGATGGCTGTATAATTAGCAGTATAACCATCCATTTTTTTATGATTAATTATATATCTGTATGCGATTTCTGTATGTGAAATAGATTTTTGATATTCCTCTATATTCAGATATAAGGAACCAAGATTCATGTGGATTATCCATTCAATATCAGGTAATGAATAATCCTCACAAATACTGATAGCTTTTATAAAATAATCCAGTGCAAATGGGGCGTTTCCTCTGTTTAGGGATACAATACCAAGCATATTATTTGCCATTGCAACATATCCCCATTCCTGAACTCGCTCCATTGGAGCAAGACAGGCTGACATTTGATTATAGAAATTGGAGGCATCATTCAACAGATAATATGTTTCTCCTAAAGAAAAATAGGCATAACCAATAAGAGCGTCATCCTTCATACCCTTTCCATAAGCTAAAAGCTTGTTGCATGCCTGAATGACTATCTTAGAATCTTTGGCTCTGTTTTTTTGTATTTCGCCTATTAAATATTGAACTTCTCTACTATATCTGCCTACATCCATACTCTACTCCCCTATTTGGAAATATTTACATTTCCTTCAATATATTAGTAAGTGTGGCAAAATCTTCTAGTGATAAGGCTTCTCCTCTAATTGTAGGTTTAAAGCCCGCTTTTTCTATTGCCCCAGCAATCTGCTCTTTCGAATAATTCAGTCCATTATTCAGTCCATTTTGTAATGTTTTTCTCCTTTGATTAAAGGAAGCTCTTATTATCTTAAACAATAATTTTTCATCACAATCCACCGGTGGATTTTCATGGCTAGTGAGCCTGATAACTGTACTTGAAACCTTTGGCTGTGGCATAAAGCAGCTTGGTGGTACCTCGCAAATGATTTCTGGAGAAGAATAATATTGCACTGCTAAAGAAAGTGCACCATATTCCTTGGATCCAGGTCCTGTACGCATTCTATCTGCCACCTCTTTTTGAATCATTATAGTTATAGACTCTAGTGGAACGTGACTTTCAAATAAGCCCATTATGATTGGTGTAGTAATATAATATGGCAAATTTGCCACAACCTTTATTGGCTTACCATTGTTTTTTTCTGCCGCTAACGCATTTATATCTACTTTTAAAATATCTTGATTGATAACTGTCCAATTTTTGTACGTTGAAAGAGTGTCGTCCAAAATAGGAATCAAAGTTTTATCAATTTCTACAGCAACAACTTCCCTGGCCTCTTCACAAAGTCTTTGGGTCATGGTGCCTATTCCAGGTCCTATTTCAAGTACAAAATCATCCTTTGTGATTCCAGCCGCATCTATTATGCTATCTAAGACGTTGCTATCTATCAAAAAGTTTTGACCATATTTTTTCTGAAATGAAAAACCATGAGCTTCTAAAACCGCTCTTGTATATGTAGGGTTGCTTAAATATGCCATTTTTAAATCCTTTTAACTTTATTATATACCCTTAGGGCATTTTCATAGGTAATATCTTCCACTTCTTTTGTGGTAATACCTTTTAATTCTGCAATCTTTTCGACTACATGACTTAAATAAATTGAGCTGTTTCGCTCACCTCTGTGTGGCACAGGAGCCATATATGGACAATCCGTCTCTACAACAATATTTTCAATAGGTATTGCCTCAACAGTCTCCACTAGTTTTTTGGCATTTTTGAAGGTTACAACGCCACCTACCCCTATGTACCAACCCATTTTTACATATTCCATAGCTATTTCTTTGGAATATGAATAACAGTGGATGATGCCATTTAAACCATTATATCTCTTAATTGTGTATAAAGTGTCTTCTGCTGCATCCCTCGAGTGGATAATTACTGGTAAATTGACCTCTTTTGCTAAATCGAGCTGCCTCTCAAACCAAAGTCTTTGTTTAGCTCTCTTATCATCTTCTTTAACCCAATAATAGTCTAGACCGATTTCTCCTATTGCTACAACCTTGGAATCACTAGCATGGCCCCTTAGCCATTCTATAACCTCGTCATTTATCTCATCGATTTCTTCTGGATGAATACCTATTGCAGCATATACTTGGTCATAGCTTCTGGCTAAATCAAGGCTATCCTTGCATCCTTTTAGGGTTGCACCAACATTTATTACGTTTCCTATATTGTTTTCCCTCAATAAATGAGAAAGAAGTTCGACTCTATCTTCGTCGAACTTCTCATCATCATAATGAGCATGAGTCTCAAAAATCATATAATAATCCTAGTCTGTGGCTCGCAAGTTACGTCGACAATACTTGATATTTCCTCCAGTCACTAGATGTTCCTTATGGAAACATCAAGCATTGTCTACTACTTGCTATCTATACTCTACTAATAATTGTTTGCTCTAATACCTAGCAAATTTCTGCTCCTGATGGCATATTAGCCTCTGGAGTCATAAGAGATAAGTTGCCTTCTGCATCTTCTGCACAGAGCAGCATTCCCTCTGATAGAACTCCTGCTAACTTCGCTGGTTTAAGGTTAACAAGTACCATTACCTTCTTACCAACCATTTCCTCTGGTGTATATTGTTTTCTAATACCTGATACAATTTGCTTTGTTGTAGATCCTATTTTTACCTGTGAACAAAGAAGCTTTTTTGACCCCTTAACTGCTTCACAGGAAATTATTTTACCAACCTGAAACTGCATCTTCATGAAATCATCAAAAGTAATTTCTGGCTTTGCTTCAATATCAATGCCTTCCTCATCATCTGATTCCTCTGGCTCTGCAGGGTGAAGCTCAGCAACCTTTGCCATAACCTCTTCTAGGTCAAGACGAGCAAAGAGAATCTCTGGTGCATCTGTAACCTTAGATCCGTTTGGATAGTGACCAAATGTTGATAACTCATCATAGGCAATTTCCTTGCCACCAATCTGAGTTAAAATCTTCTCTGATGTTTTAGGCATAAATGACTTGAGAAGAGTCGCACCTACCTGGATTCCCTCAACTAAATTGTAAAGAACTGTTGCAAGTCTATCCTGCTTTGCTTCGTCCTTTGCAAGAGCCCAAGGCATAGTCTCATCGATGTATTTATTGCATCTCTTAAAGAGATTAAATACTTCTGTAATGGCATCAGCAACACGCAAATCTGCCATTTTCTTTTCAACGGCTGCGACTGTGCCAGTAACTACAGATTTAAGATCTGCATCCACATCCTCATAAACACCCTTGTCTTCTACAACTCCATTGAAATATTTATTACTCATAGAGATTGTTCTGTTAACAAGGTTTCCAAGTGTATTTGCAAGATCGGAATTGACACGCTCTACCATAAGTGGCCACGAAATAGCACCATCATTTTCAAATGGCATCTCATGAAGAACAAAGTATCTAACTGCATCTACACCGAAGAAATCTACTAATTCATCAGCATAGATAACATTTCCTTTTGATTTTGACATCTTATCGTCACCACCATCAGAAGACTTGGTAAGAAGCCATGGATGACCAAATACCTGCTTTGGAAGTGGTAAATCTAGCGCCATCAAGAAGATTGGCCAATAAATTGTATGGAAACGAATAATGTCTTTGCCTATAAGATGCAAATCAGCTGGCCATAAAGCTTTAAACTGGTCTGTTGACTCTCCATCACAATCATAACCAATACCAGTAATATAGTTTGTAAGGGCATCAAGCCATACATATACTACATGCTTTGGATCGAAATCTACAGGTATACCCCATTTAAATGATGTACGACTTACACAAAGGTCCTGAAGGCCTGGTAGCAAGAAGTTATTCATCATCTCGTTTTTACGTGATACCGGCTGAATAAATTCAGGATGGCTGTTGATGTGTTCAATAAGTCTGTCAGCATATTTGCTCATTTTGAAGAAATATGCTTCTTCCTTAGCCGGCTGTACCTCTCTGCCACAGTCAGGACATTTACCATCTACAAGCTGTGACTCTGTCCAGAATGACTCACATGGTGTGCAATATAGACCTTCATAAGAACCTTTGTATATATCACCCTTGTCATAGAGTTTTTTGAAAATCTTCTTAACCTGTTTTTCATGGTCCTCATCGGTAGTACGAATGAACTTATCGTAAGATGTGTTCATCAAATCCCAAATTGATTTAATCTGAGAAGACACTCCATCTACAAATTCCTTTGGTGTTACTCCAGCCTCTGCTGCCTTAAGTTCGATTTTTTGTCCGTGTTCATCACTTCCTGTTTGGAAAAATACATCATATCCTTCCTGTCTACGGAAGCGGGCTATTGCGTCGGCCAAAACGATTTCGTAAGTATTTCCGATGTGTGGCTTACCTGATGTGTAAGCGATTGCTGTAGTAATGTAATAATTGCCTTTACTGCCCATTTTTTAACTCCTACTCTTCAAAAATATCGTCTATTTTTTCTCCACATGCACTGCAGAATCTTGAACCAGATTTCACTAAGGCTCCGCACTTAGGACAAGCTTTACCCCCTTTTAAAGCCATGATGTCATCATTGATTTCTTTTATGCGAAGCTTTACAGCTGTGATTTCTTTAATTTCTTCGCAATCTTCCTCAGTATGCTCCTCGTAATATTTTCTACCAAGCTTCTCATAAAGCTTTAAAAGTTCTGCTTCTTTTGTCTTTTTGTCATATTCAAGCTTGGTCCTATCACCAGCATTTTGAGCCATTTTACTAAGGTCTCTAGTTGTATTTGCAATGCCATCTGAAAGATCATCTAATAATCCCATAATATTACCTCCTAAATTCTTATTCAAAAACCCCTTTTAAACCTTTTGATTTTACCATATAAATGCTTTCTTTACCACTTTGATTAGGCAATTCCACCATCTCTAATTATGATATAAGCCAGATATGCTACATACAAAATTAGCATAATTATTCCTTGTGCTCTTGAAAGATTTTTCTTGATAAAACACATCAACCAAACAATAGCTGAAAAAGCCACAAGGATAATTGTGTCTATAGCATTTACTGAAAGATATGTCATAGGTGAAATTGCACCAGCTACACCAAGAATCATAAGAATGTTAAATATATTAGAACCTACCACATTTCCTATTGCCATATCGAGTTGATTTTTTCTAGCAGCAACAATTGATGTGACTAATTCTGGTAGAGAAGTGCCAAGAGCCACAATAGTTAATCCTACCAATGTCTCCGACATTCCAAATGATAGAGCCAGTGTTTTACTTCCATTAACAACACCATCACCGCCAAATTTAATAGCTATAGCCCCACCTATTATATATAATATGCAAAGCCAAGTAGGAATATCTACTATTTCATTTTCTTCCTTAGATTCCTTCGCTTCATTTCTTGATTTTAGCGCTGCTCTAAGCATTATAGCAAGAAATACTACGAAAAATACTAAAAGAATTGCTCCGTCCAAATGACCTACTGAACCACCAATAAGTCCCATTATCATCAATACAATGGCACATATTATTGAAAAAGGAAAATCTCTTTTTATTGTATCATCATTTACCTCTAGTACAGAAAACAATGCACATGAACCTAATACTACCATTAAATTAAAGATATTGGAGCCGATTACATTTCCGATTGCTAATTGGTTGCTGCCAGCTAATGAAGCTGTAACAGAAACAGAAAGCTCTGGAAGTGATGTACCCATTGCCACTATTGTCATTCCAATGACAAGCGCAGGCACATGGAACTTTTTGGCTACTGCAGAAGCTCCCTCAACAAAAAAATCTGCACCCTTTATTAGTAAAACAAATCCTACTATCAGTAAAATTAAAGCTCCTGGTATTGTTTGTAAAAACGAACTCATATCATCCTCCTAAATAATAAATTGTATACCTAGTGTATGCTCTAAAAGAATTTTAATTCCTAGAAAAATCAATATAATTCCACCTACTAATTGCGCCTTGGATTTAAATTTGTCTCCAAATATATTTCCTATATACACACCTATGGCTGAAATGATAAAGGTAGTTAAACCTATTATTGTTATAGATTTTATTATGTTAAAATCTTCATAGAATGAAAAAGTAACACCACAAGCTAGTGCATCAATACTTGTTGCGACAGCTAGAATTGTAAGTTCTTTTAAATCTATAAATAAATCATTCTTTTCTATTATCTCTTCATTTTTCCATTCTTTAATTGCATCTATTATCATGTTTACACCAACAAAGCTTAAAAGGATAAATGCAATCCAATGATCATATTTAGTGATTTTCTTCGCAAAGGTATTACCAACAGCCCATCCTATCAAGGGCATCAATGCCTGAAATCCACCAAAAAACAAGGCTATCAAAAGCATTTGCCTTTTATCTACTTTGCGCATAGCAAGTCCTTTGCATATTGCAACAGCAAACGCATCCATTGATAGACCCACCCCTAGTAGGAAAATATCTAGAACACTCATTTTTGACTCCTTTTTAATACTACATTTTCCTTGTATATAATGTGAGAATGATTAGCTTAATTCGGTTAAAACATTTATAAATAAAAAGACCCATGTGCACGAATATTAATTCGGACACATGAGTCTTGCTATTTAATGTTTGCCAGGTTTATAACCGAGTCTGTTGACAAACAACGTATTCACGCTAGCTACTCCCTCACGGATGTATACAATATACTAAAATTTAGTTTGTACTGTCAACTTTTTTCACTGTTTTTTTCCAAATAAAGTCAATAATAAAGAAACTTGCAATACCACCGCAAATGCCAATTATGCTACCTACTAATACATCTGTTGGCCAATGCACAAACACATATAAACGGCTTATTGCTATTAATGCTGCTAGAATTAGTGCTGGGACTCCCCATTTTTTATTTCTAGTAAATATGGCTGTGGCTACTGCAAAGCTTGCATTAGAATGCCCTGATGGAAACGAAAAATCGCTAGGCACATGCACCAAAAGCTGGACATCTGGCTCTAACCAGCATGGTCTACACCTCATCACCCAAGGTTTTAAAATAACATTACACACAATTACTGTGAGTATAAGTGAAATAGCTGCCTGACATCCCATTTTTCTATTATAGGGCAGAATAATTAATAGAAGAGTAACAACTATCCAAAACCATCCTGCATCTCCCAACATCGTTATCTTTGGCACTATAAAATCTAATACACTATTATGTATACTTAAAAACCAATGAAGTAAATCTAACTCCCAGTCAAAGTAAAATATATTTCCGATATTTTCCATAATATTTACGCCTCCTT
>ERZ842401.3363-NODE-3363-length-19956-cov-7.079895_pt1 | contig 19956 bp, 16 predicted proteins | sample MGYA00521270_ERZ842401 | MGnify/ENA primary metagenome ERZ842401 (study PRJEB31892, sample SAMEA3878208) | bioreactor metagenome | biome: Moose rumen | place: Sweden | collected 2011-10 | study: EMG produced TPA metagenomics assembly of the PRJEB12797 data set... | reverse complement strand
ACTGAGTTGTAAATTTTTTGTAATTAGAATTCTGTATTAATAAAGGAATAGTTATCGCGGCTACTACGCCTACTATACCGATGGTTATCATTAATTCTGCTAAAGTAAAGGCTCTGCTTTTCATATAATATAATCCTTCCATATAAGTTATAACTAATATAATATAGGTTATAGCACTATACTATTTATAAGTCAAACTTTTTATACTTATAAATTATGGACAAGGAAACACTTTTAAAAAAATTTGGGAAGAATTTAAAAATTGAACGCATAAAAAAAGACTTAACACAAGAAGGCCTTGCTGAAATAATGGGCGTTTCTCAAAACTATATTGCAAGTATAGAATGCGGAAAAGCCAATATGTCACTTGCTAAAGTTTTAGAATTATCACAACATTTAAAAATACCTATTGAAAAATTATTAGATTTTACGAATTAATCATATAAAAAGCCCCTGTTCAGAGGAGCTTTTATTAAAGAAAGGAAATTTACGAATCTTCCTGATAAATTCAATTAAGCCATTTTATCTAATTTATCAAGAGCTGATTGAGCTGCTTTTGCTACGCTTGCATCCTGATCATTTTTAGCAACCGTAAATAATGTTGTTAAATCTTTTTTGTATTCAGGATCCTGAATGTAACTTAATGCTTCAATTGCAGATTCTCTAACCATTGGGTTAGGATTGTCTTTTAACTGATTTACAACATTTACTGCTGAAGGTAAATCTGTTAAAGGTACTGTATCGTTAGATAATTTTTTAACTTCCTGAGCATAAACTTTATCTAACAATGCAATTGAGAACAATGCATAACTTTTATTTCTCTCAGCCATTTCTTTTGGTGAATAAGCATTTGCTAAATCTTCATCTTCTTTGCTTACTTTTTCGCCATTTACTAATTTTTGTCTGATTTCAATTTGCTTTTGAGAAGGACCTTCAACTTTTGAAGAATCAAAAGCGATAATGTCATTCAAAGCTTTAAAAACTTGTTTATCAACTAATTCCGGAGCTTTTTCAGGCTGTTTGTTTACGATATCAGCAATTTCTTCCATTGCTGCAGCCTGTCCTTCGAAATCAGGATTTGCTAATCTTGAAATAAATCCGTTTAAATCAATCGCAGGTTCAACCGGTCTTGGCTGTTCAATTACAGGAGGATTCGAAACTTGTGGTTGAGGAACTTCTGCAGTTGGAGTCTGGACCGGAACAGGTTGTGGCGGATAATTTATATTTGTTTGTCCGCCGGGAACTGCCGTAGGGTATTGAACCGGAGCCTGAGGATACTGCACAGGCGCTTGAGGGTACTGTACAGGTGCCGGATAATATACAGGAGCAGTTGCTACCTGGTTATCAGCCGGCTGTGGGCAGGGGCAATAAATCGGAGCCTGCGGATAATTGTATATTGGCGCATTTACCGGTGCATACTGGGGTTGATATTGCGGCTGACAAGGAGTCATGCCGCCTACTGACGGATTATGTATGTCTATTTTTACCGCGTTGTAGTTTGGTTGTTGAGGTAATGCATAATTTGGTGCTTGTACCGGATATATCGGCTGCATCATTGGTACTTGATTCATAAATTCTTCCTTTCCTACATAAAAATTAAGTCTATTACCATTCTACCTATTAAATGTTCGTGAATATAAATAATTGCTGTAAAATATATACGATTTTAATAAAAGTTTACAATATAAGGTTAAGAATCAATAATATCTTAAAATTCAATATATAAATTCTAAATAATAGCAAGAAAATTTTTTTTGTGATAATATAAGAAAAGAAGGGGATATATATTCTATTAAACAGAATTATAGGGATTAAAATGATTATAGATAAGAATTCGACTCAATCAATCAGAAAAGTATTCGGTAATACCTTAGCTCAAGTAGGAGAATTAAACGAAAATATTGTTGTACTTGATGCAGATTTGTCATGCTCAACTCAAACAAAGATATTTGCAGATAAATATCCTGACAGATTTTTTAATTGCGGAATAGCAGAACAAGATATGATAGCTACCGCTGCAGGATTGGCATCGCAAGGAAAAACACCTTTTGCTGCGACTTTTGCAATGTTTGCAACAGGCAGAACTTATGATCAGATAAGAAACGGCGTATGTTACTCAGACCTTAATGTGAAAATTATAGGAACGCATGGCGGTATTACAGTCGGAGAAGACGGTGCAACACATCAGGCACTTGAAGATATAGCCTTAATGAGAGAAATACCGCACATGACTGTGATTGTTCCGGCTGATGCGAGAGAATGTGAAGAAGTAGTTAAATACGCATCTTTGCACAAAGGACCAATGTATATAAGACTTTCGAGATGCAATGTTCCAAATATTTTTGACGAAAAATACCATTTTAATATTCATAAAGCCGTAACAGTAGAAGAAGGTTCGGACATAACAGTATTCACAAATGGGGAATTACTTGCAGAATGTATTTTGGCTTCTCAGGAACTAAAAAAAGAAGGGATTTCAGTTAAAGTTGTCAATGTTCCTGTGGTAAAACCAATAGATAAATCAACAATTATCGAATGTGCCAAAAATTCAAAATTCTTGATTACTGTTGAAAACCACTCAACAACAGGAGGTTTAGGCTCCGCAGTTTGTGAGGTTGTTTGCGGGAATTGCCCGACTAAAGTATTTAGAATCGGTATTCATGATGAATTTGGGCAAAGCGGAAAATCAGGAGAACTTGTAGAATACTATGGTCTTGATTCAAAAGCCCTGAACAAAAGAATAAAAAGCATGTACAAAAAGGAAACTAATTCATGATTAAACTTAAAAACGTAACTAAGAAATATAAGAATGATCATTATGCTTTAAGAAACATTAATCTTGAAATAAATTCCGGGGAATTTGTTTTTGTAGTAGGTTCTTCAGGCGCCGGCAAATCTACGCTTATGAAATTACTGTATAGCGAAGAAAAGCCTACAAGCGGAATTGTATCAATCGGAGGAATCAATATTGCAAATATAAAAAGTAATAAAATACCAAATTTAAGACGGTGCATGGGAATTGTATTTCAGGATTATAAATTATTACAAAATCAAACCGTTTTTGATAATGTTGCATATGTTATCAGAACACTCGGTATTAGCAGTAAAGAAATTAATGCCCGGGTTAAAGGTGCTTTAAAAATTGTAGGTTTATATGAAAAGATGAATGCAACTCCTGCGGAATTATCAGGTGGAGAACAGCAAAGAGTCGGTATTGCAAGAGCTATTGTTAATGGACCGCCATTACTTATAGCTGACGAACCTACAGGTAATTTGGACCCTCAAAATTCAATGGAAATCATGCAAATACTTGATCAAATTAACCAAAGAGGAATTACAGTAATCGTTTCAACACATGACAATAATATGGTAGATTACTTCAGAAAAAGAGTAATCAAACTTGATCATGGCGAAATAGTAAAAGATATGCAAGCAGGTACATATGAATAATAATTTAAAATCAAATGTAAAAAAACATATACCAAAAGATTGGCTCTGTGAATTAAGAATCCTTTTCAGACTTGGAATTCAGACAATTACGGATATTAAAAGAACCGGCTTGGTTAATATAGTTATTGTAACAACTATGGCTGCAATACTGATGATATTTGGTGCATGCTTCAGAACCGCATTATCTATTTCTTCATTTTCAAAAGAACTTGGCAGTGCTCTGGAAATTTCAGTATATTTAAAAAACTCATCAGATATGAAAGAGGCTAAATCAGAAATTGAAAAACTTGAGCATGTTGTAGAAATTACAACAATTTCAAAAGCAGTTTCATGGGATAAGTTAAAAACAGAAATGAAATTACCTAATATAGATAATCCTTTGCCTGATACATTGCATGTAAAAGTTGATAATCCTGAAAATCTTCAGTTGGTTTTTGACAACATAAAATCTGTTAAATCTGTCGAAGATATGAGTTATGCTAAAGATTTGGCAAAAAAGATAGAACTCGTTAATCACGTTGTAAATACAATTACATTGATTGTAATTTTAATTATGGGATTGCTGACAGTAACCATAATCAACAATACAATACAACTCGTTATCCAATCAAGGAAAGAAGAAATTGAAATAATGAGACTTATGGGCGTAAACAACTGGTATATTAGATTCCCGTTTATTATGCAAGGAGCTTTTTACGGTTTTACAGGTTCATTACTTGCAGCAATCCCGCTTAATTATATTCAAAACGGACTTTTAAACGTACATAAATTCTTCATGGTTCCTTCTCCACCTTATGCTCAGAACATTGTAATTTTAGTTATGTTTACTATGAGTATTTTGTTTGGGGCTGTTGGCAGCTATTGGTGCATCAAAAAACACTTACAGGTGTAAATTTTATGAGTGAATATATTATATTAATAAGCGAAAACAATGTTCAGGCTAAAGAATATTTGGCACAAATTAAAGCATTACGCAGATGCAATTTCCTTCAGACTGTACCAATTCAGGATTTAAAACAAACCTCATTTGATAATATAAATATTATATTTATTAATGAAGATGAATACAATCAAGAAGAATTATCAAAAACAATCAAACTAATAAGAAGAAAAAATTCCTACAGCAAAATTATTATACTAACTTCAAAAAATGTTCCTGAAAATTTAGCAGGAATATTTAACCTGGGAATCTATGATTTTATAAACAAATCTACAACTATTGAAGAAGCCGAAATAAAAATATTAAATTGCCTTAAATATATTTCACTGCAAAAAAATAACAATATACTATCAACCTTTATTGATATAACAAATTGTAGAAATTTAAAAACAGGACTTTATACACACAAAGCTCTGAAAGAAGCATTTTATTATTTGACAGAACACGAAGAATTTAAAAATGCTGCATATATTATATTGTCATTGGATAAAGAAAGCAAAACAAAATTTTCAATGAATCAATTAGGATTAAGTCTTAAAACTTGTTTGCGTAACACTGATATTATCGCACAAGGTTCCGGAAAGTTCTATCTTATTCTGCCTGATACTGACTATGAGGGAGCGAAAGTAGTATTAAATAAAATCTCAGACATTATGGAAAAAGAAATAAAAATTCACTCAGGAATAGCAAAAATTGGAATAAACAGACTTGAAAATATTGAAAAAAGAGCAAATGACAGCTTGAAATCCGCAATAATTAATGATGAGTTATACACTTCATTAGAAGAAAATAATTATCTTAATGAAAATTGGGATAATAATGATGGAAAAGATAAACACTTCAAATTATTTTATAAAACATATAATAAAAAATTGAATGATCTTATTCAACCTTTATTTTTCAGATATGAAAAACAATTTGAATCTATGTTAGGCAATATAAATATTAATCAGTATGCTAACGAAACAGAATGTGTATTTAGTCTCAAAGACAAAAAACATCACAGTAAATTAATTATGAAATATGACGGTTTTGCAAAGCTAAATACCCAAATTATACATAAAGGACTTGATACAACTGAAAATTCAGAAGGAAGTATTACATTAAACAAATTAAATGAAACACTGATTTCAAAGCTTTTAAATAAGCTTTACTGTGAGTTTTCCGGAGATTACACAAATGCTTGATATTGAAAATTGTTTGCTCGTTGTCATTGATATACAAGACAAACTTATTAAAGCCGGATTTAACGGAGATTTATGCGGAGAAAAAGCTGCAAAAATTTGTAAGGCAGCCAACATACTTAACATCCCGACTATTATTACAGAGCAGTACCCCAAAGGCTTAGGGCATACAATAGATGCAATAATGATAAATACTGCAGATTCTGCAAACATTATTGAAAAAAACTCATTTTCTGCATACTCGGAAGGTGATTTTCAACAAGAATTAAGCAAATCAAATAAAAAGCAGGTAATCATAGCAGGAATAGAATTGCATATTTGCGTATTACAAACAGCAATCGATTTAATAAAAAATGGTTATGAGGTGTTTATTTTAAAAGATGCCTGCACAAGCAGGAACAAAAATGAATTTGATACCGGGATTGAATTGCTAAAACAACATGGCGCAAAAATTACCTGCCTCGAAATTGCGCTGTTTCAACTTCTTAAGACATCTAAAAATCAACATTTTAAAGAAATTCAGGCTTTAATTAAATAAACTGCGAATTTAAAATAACCATTTCACAATTTTTGCAGTCGAATTTCAGCGGATATTTTTTGCCGTTTTCATCCATAAGATATAACGATTTATCTAATTTTGATTTTTTAGTACAAATACCTGCGGCAAAACGCAAACAATGTTTGCAGCGCATAAGTTCTACCCCTGGAGGTATAGTTTTACTCGTTTCAATAGCGTACTGCTTTACACGGCAATTACACCCGGAATAAAAATTTTCAGCCTCTTTATTATAAACATTTGCCCTATAATCAACATTATCTTCATAAAAATCAGCATAAGATAATGCCGCTTGAGTAATTTTTGGATAATTTCTTATACGCTCAGTCATCAACTTCTCTAATATATTTCGCCGAAGCTCATTTATTTTGGATACAGGTAAAAAAGGAATCTCTTCACCTAATGTCAATTTTACATCCGTAACATAAAAATCACTTTCACCTGACTTTTTCAATTGATTGATAATATTTTCGGAAGCTTTCGATTTATTCAGCGCATATTCATATCCACCTAAAAACACACATACACTGTTTAAATCTTCATCAGTAGCCAATATCTTATCATCAAAAACTTCAAACTTAACACCAATTTTACGAACAATTTTTGAAGAAGCTAATTTTTTATCATACGCCGAATCATAATTCCTATACAATTTAGTACCAACAGAAATATCTAATAATTTATTAGGATAAATTTTATTCTTAACAACTTTATTAACCATAAAGCCTTCAGGTTTATCTTCAACAGAATAAAAAATACCATCTTGCGAAGATATATCCGAATTTCTATCAATTTCAACATAATGTTTATCAGATTTTAAAACTTTGCCGATATACTCTCCCATAGACTTTGGAGTAAGAAAATTATAGCAGTCATGTCTGGAATTCAAAAAATAATCTGTGAATAACCTGTTAAAAGTTTTGGATACATCAGGTTCAAACTCTGTAAAAATTTTCCCTGATGAAGTTCTTTTTGCATATTTATTAATTAAATTATTATAATACAAGGTAACATTCTTGACGTAATTTATATCTTTTAATCTGCCCTCAATTTTAAATGATTTCACCCCACAGGATATTAATTTTGTAATACTTTCAGACGCATTAAAATCTTTTAATGACAACAAATATTTATCTTTTAAATAATATTTATTATCCTCATCAATCAAAGAATATTTCTTTCTGCAAGGCTGCGCACATGCACCTTTATTTGCACTTCGGCCGCCATTTGCATAAGAAAGATAACATTGACCGCTATATGACACACACAACGCGCCATGGATAAAAGTCTCAATTTCACAACCGACATTATTGCAAATCTGTTCAATCTGCACCAATGAAAGTTCTCTTGCCAATATTACTCTTGATACTCCGATTTTATCAAAAAATTTAATCTTATTAATATCTCTGTTATTACACTGAGTACTCATATGAATTTGTATAGGCGGAATTTTTTGCTCAATTGCCGCTTTTAAAATACCCATATCCTGAATGATAATTGCATCAACTCCAATAGAATAAAGTTGCTGAATCAGCTCCAGAGCATCTGATAATTCTTCATCTCTTAGAATTGTATTAATCGTAACATGCACTCTGACGTAAAACTTATGTGCATAATTTACAAGCTTTTCGATATTTTCAACAGTATTAGATGCATTAACTCTCGCTCCAAAATCACATGCACCAATATAAACAGCATCCGCACCACTATTTATTGCGGCAATAGCAGTTTCTAAATTTTTGGCAGGAGACAACAATTCAACCTTTTTCATAGAGATATCTTACTACAAAATTATAAATATATCGTAATATTTTCAAAAGACTAAATGTTTTGATGTTAGAATAAACATATGAAAATAGCATTGATTAATCATGGATGTGCGAAAAATCTTGTTGATTCAGAGCTTATGCTTGGTCTGCTTGATAAGAATGGCTACGATATAACATTAAATGAGCAAGAAGCAGATGTTGTAATAATCAATACATGTTCTTTTATTCATGATGCGGAAAAAGAATCTGTCGACAGCATTTTGGAAATGGCAGATAAAGGGAAAAAAATAATAGTAACAGGCTGCCTTCCACAAAAGCACAAATCGGATTTAAAAACCGCAATTCCTGAAATAAACGGAATGATTGGAGCTACAAATCCAGTAGATATTATAAATATATTAAAAGAGCTGCAACAGGGAGAAGTTAAAGATATAATACAAGATGTTCCTCAATATGAATATCCTGAAGATGTAACAAGACAACAAATTACAGTCGGGGCAAGCTCATATATAAAAATCGGTGATGGCTGTAATTATGAATGCGGATATTGCATAATTCCAAAATTAAGAGGCAAATACGTTTCAAGGCCAATAGAAAATATAGTAAACGAAGCAAAATTATTAGCTCAAAAAGGGGTAACCGAAATTGTACTAATTGCTCAGGATACGTCATCATACGGTATAGATTTATATGGACATCAGGCTTTGCCTGAATTGCTGAGAGAACTTAATAAAATTGATGGATTAAGCTGGATTCGCATTATGTACGCATATCCGACACAAATGACAGATGAATTACTAGATGCAATTGCTAATCTTAATAAAGTAGTTAAATATGTTGATATTCCGCTTCAACACTCACACCCAAGAGTTCTGAAGTCAATGAAAAGACCGGTAATGGATTACACAGAACTTGTAAACATGATACGCACCAAAATACCAAATGTAACCATAAGGACTTCGCTGATTGTCGGTTATCCCGGAGAAACAGAAGAAGAATTTGAACATTTATATAATTTTGTAAAAACTGTAAAATTTGACAGAATGGGAGCTTTTGAATATTCCAGAGAGAAAAATACTTATTCATACTCTCTAAAGCCTCAAATAGCTGCAAAAATTAAACATCAACGCTACAAGAAATTGATGGAATTGCAAAAAGAAATTTCACTTAATAACAACAAAAAATACATAAATACTACCTTAAAATGTATTGTAGAGGGATATAGTGATAACGGATTGATTATACTACGTTCAGAACATGATGCCCCTGAAGTAGATGGTTTGGTGTATGCAACAAGCAATTCTGAAGTTGTACCGGGGGATATAGAAAAAGTAATAATAAAAGATGCTGATGAATACGATTTATTCGGCGAAATAGTATAAAGGAAGAAATATGGAATATGTAGTAAATAAAGAGTTGGAAGAAAAAGAAACACGGGCAATTTTTACGGATATGTTAAAATATGCGCCGTCAAAATTGTGCGGAATGTTTGGTAATGTTATAACATTACCGATATACACAAATTTGTTCTCTACAGAACAATACGGATTATATACCGTTTCAATCGCAATGTTATCATTTTTGTGTATCATATTTTCTGATTGGGTCGGTCTTGCCGGATTGAGATTTTTCAGAGTACACCAAATTGAAAAAGATTTACCGAAATATTTAACAATGATAGTTTCTATTTTAACTGTAAACATGTTATTAATGTTCGGGTTATCGTTCTTATTCCGCAACTGGATGTACTCGTTTTTCCATGTACCTTATAAGTACTTCTTTGCCGTATTATTGTTGATTATACCGGTAGCAGTAAGAGCTTTACTTCAACAAATACTCCGAGCACAACTTAAATCAATATCATATTCTTTTACTACAATATTGAATCAATTTGTAACCATCGGTTTAACAGTATTTTTTGCGAAATTTTTCCATCTTGGAGCCGCTTCAATTCTATTAGGTATGGGAGTTGCAATATCATTAATTGATATATTACTCCTCTATCAATGCGATATTATAAAAGTATTCAAATTCCAAAAAGTTGAATGGAAATTTGTAGTTCCCATAATCAAATACGGGATTCCTGTTGCGGCAACATCATTGAGTGCCTGGATTATCACACAAAGTAATAAAATTATTATGGGTGGTATCAGCGGTTTCACAAAAGCTGCATATGTAGGAGTCGGATACGGATTAACTTTACCTATTCTTATGCCTTTATTTGCAATGCTTACTGTAGCAGTTATTCCGCGAATAATAAATATGTTTGAAGCTAAAATTGATGTCAGACCAATAATAACAAAATTTATGGGATATTATATTTTAATGGCTTTACCATTAATCGCTATAATGTCATTATATAGCACTGATTACACAATATTATTAAAAACAAATGCAAAATTTTATGAAGCGGCAACCCTTGTACCATATTTTTCATTTGGGGTGTTTTTCTTGGGTTTGACAGATTACACAACTTTACAATACCACCTGGCAAACAAAACTCATATTGAATTTATAATTAAATTAATATCAGGAATTGTAGGTGTAGTATTGAACATACTATTAATTCCTAAAATGGGCTTAATTGGGGTTGGGATTGCGACATTTGCCGCAAACTTTTTATATTTTATTTTATCCGCAGTAATAGTTTTACCGGACTTCAACATTAAAATCCCTAAAAATACCTTAATAAGAATTATATCGGCAGCGATACCTACAGCATGCGTATATTATGCATTCAAATTAAATTTAATAAACATATCCGGAGCCGCACAATTTTTCGTAATATTGACAGTATTTTATACCTCATATGCTATAGATAAATTCTTTATATTTAAAACATCAGATTAACAAATCTTAACATTAATATTTAAATTAGCAAAATTTAATCTTTATCAACTTAAAATAAATGTTTTAAGGCATGTTAAAATACTTAAAAAACAGTAACATTTTAAGTATAAATGCTTTGCTCTTGATAGAATATAAATAACCAGACTTATAAAATATATGAAAGGATAATAAAATGAATAGCCGAAAAAGAACCCAAAGATTAGTTTCTGCTGCATTAACATCATTATTTTTGCTACATCAAACAATGATGATATCAGCATTTGCAACTAACATAACTAATGTAGCTTTAACAAACGGAGGAACAGGCAGCACATATAATATCGATCCTACCGCTGTAATAACAAACACTGATATAGGTTACAGAAAATATCTCGATTTTGACCTGAGTCAGGGAGATATAGCAAATTTAATATTTAAAAAAGGTGATAAAAATATAAATACATTTATAAACCTTGTTGATAATAAAATCAATATTAATGGTGTTATAAATTCTATGCGTGATGGTGGTTTTTATAACGGAAGAGCGATATTCGTTTCTCCAAATGGTATGGTAGTAGGGGCTTCAGGGGTTTTAAATGTAGGGTCTCTTGGCGTTTATACTCCAAACACCGAAACATATAACAGATACAAAAATAATCCATCAGCAAACTGGAGCGATTTAAAAGCTGCAGAGAATGCAGGTAATGGAGTTGTAAAAATTGATGGGAAAGTAATAGCGGCTAAAGATATTGACATTGTATCCTCAAAAATTGATGTTTCTGGAAAAATGGTTGCAAAAGGGGAAGATATTGTAAAAGCGTACAATGACAATTTATTTGAGCAATTAGTAAATACCGAAGGTGTAAAATCTGCAAAAACACTAAATAAAAATAATGGTTCAATAACATTTACATCAGTAAATGGTACAGACATTTCAGGTTCAGTTATGAACTACGGAACAGGCGTAACATCCGTAAATAACATTTCTACAAGTGGAATTGTTTTAAGCGGGAACATGATTTCAAATGGTAATACCGAATTAACAAACAAAGGCAGTGAAGGAATTAAAATCGCTTCTTCAGGCAGAATCAACAGTAACAGAGACGTATTAATGAATGACACTTCAAATTCAGGCATTGAGCACAAAGGGCTGACAAATGCAGATGATAATGCTTACATAAAAGCAAACGGCGGTAATGTAGTAATAGGAGACAGAACAACTAATAATAATTACATAACCGCAGGTAAAAATATTGATATAAACGTAAAAAATGGCAGTATCCTGAACTATGAAGGACAACAGGTTGATGCTTCCATTATGGAAATAAAAGATGCTAAAACATTATTAAAAGCTGACGGTAATTTGAATATGGACGTCACAGATGGTACAATTGGGCTAAATGTTGGAGATAACTGCACTGGCGGATATTGCACAGGAATTTCCAATGTTTCGACAACAAGAGATTATGCAAAATCAGTAAACGGCAATATTAAAGGAACAGTTACAGCTCGTACAACAGATACTTCAGCTCTTAAGCCTAGTAATTATGTAATAAATTATGCAGCAATAAATTCAGACATGAATATTGATACAATTGATGCAGATGGCAGAGTGATTTTAACTACAGATTATAATCAAAATGACGGTGTAACAAGATACAGTATGTTAAATGCGTCTAAAGATGCTGCAAAACCAAATGTTGAAGGTTATGGACTTTCATTGATTGCAAGTAAAGATATTGGCTCTAAAGATTCACCTTTGACATTTAACCAGACAAAGCCGGGCTCTTTAGCAACAAAAGATAACCCAACTTCAGCAGGCGGATACGGAATGGATGTTCTTGCTAATGAAGATATATATATTAAAGGTTTAGATGACAAATACGCAGTAAATAACGTATGTTCAATGATTTCAAGAGAAGGAGAAATCGATGCGGAATTTGCAGGTAACGTATATATTGATGAAGTTACTGCAGAAGATGATTTAAAAATTATCGCAAGAGGACAATCAGTTGAAATAAATCATTTAGGGACAGTACCAAGAACTCCTGTAGATTACTTCGGACCAAGAACAAACGGTCTTGCAGATAACCCTTCACTGCCAAACGGCGGATATACAGGGATTGGAGAAAAAGATTCAATTCCAAATAACGCAACCGTTAAAGCTTTAGATATAAATAAAACACTAAGACCAAACGGAACTTATGTTGATGGCGGGTACTACGGTTACGCGGATTCTAAAGTTAAAATTAACGATGGAAGACTTGATAACGGTAAACTTGATATTACAGCGGACAACATATACGCAAACGGTGTTGTAGCACATTTAGGCAGAGACGGGTTTTCAAAATCTCCTGATAATTCAACTGCAAAAATCGAAGGAACAAATGAAATTCCTACAGGACATGCGGTCAGACCTGATGATGTTACAGATATAGGCAGAAACGAAAAAGAAAGGAATTACTACTATCCGCAAGGAGATGGAGATGGCATATTTGACGGCATACCATCTAATGTAGATGATGATGATAATATAGTTGATGCAACTCCACTAGAAATAACAGATGCCCCAACTGCAGAACCAACAATTGATCCAAATCCTCCAACGGATACTCCAACAGACACTCCTACAGATGGCCCAACAGATTTACCAACAGACGGACCGACAGATGTTCCAACGGATGCGCCAACTGATGTTCCAACAGATACACCAACGGATGTGCCAACAGATGCACCAACTGATGCACCAACAGATGCTCCAACTGATGCACCAACAGATGCTCCGACTGATGCCCCAACAGATGCTCCGACTGATGCCCCAACTGATGCACCGACTGATGCCCCAACGGATGCACCAACGGATGCCCCAACAGATGCTCCAACAGATCCACCAACGGATCCACCAACGGATCCACCGACAGATCCACCGACAGATCCACCAACGGATGAACCTACAATAGATCCAAACCCTCCAACACCTGTTCCGACGGATGTACCATCAGACGGACCAACGGATTTACCTTCAGATGGACCTACAGATTTACCTCCTACAACAACTCCATCAACAGAACCTAGCAATGATCCTAGAACGGTTGATGAAAATAGGAAATCACTTTACATCAACAGAGTTGCTGAGAGCAACATCGACACTATGGACAAACGTCAATATGTAAGATATAACGTATCAAATAACAAAAATCCTATTTCACTTGAAAGAGGAAACGGTGTAGGAAACTTGCTTGACGTATCTCGAGGCGGAGTTTCAGTAACACACAATAACGACTTAAAAGTCGGAGATGTAATACCTGTTCACATGAAATATGGAGCTTTGGATATCAAAGCGAATGCAAAAGTTGTTTCAGCTACAACTCACAGAGCAGGAGCACAATTTGTTAATTTGGATCAGGCTACCGCAAATCAGTTGTTATATCTGAATATGGTACTTGATGAAGTAAACAAAGTCTCAATGAGATAAATATATTAACAATATTAAAATATAACAGGGAATAAGAGTTACCGCTTATTCCTTGTTTTTTAGTAATTATGTAAAGAAATATTACAGAAAATTTTATATAAAAGCAATAATTTTCAAAAAAAATACTTTATATAAGAGTAGATAGGTTAATATTTTTTTGAAAGGTAGGTATTTAATGAACGTAGGCAGATTTACAGCATTAGGTTTATGTGGTGGAACAGTTGCAGCAGCAACAGCAATAAGACCAAAGACACAAAATGGCGAACATGCAGCTAATAAAATTTCAACTGCAGTAGGATTGGGAACTTTAGCAGCAACTCCATATTTGGTAAAACAAGCAGTTAAAGCAAACCCGGCACTGGCAAACAAAGCTATACAATATACAGGTGCTGGAATTGAAAAAGCTGCAGAATATGTAGCAAAATATGGCAAAAAGGCAGCTCAAAGCGCAACAGGGAAAAAAGCAGTAGGTTTCTTAAGCAAAGTATTTGATAAAGTAAAATCTACTAAAATAGGCTCAAAGGTAATCAATACAATAAAATCAGGAATTTCAAAAATCGCATCAAATAGTACAGTAAAAAATATCGCAACAAAAGTTGCAGATGCGGCTAAAAACTTTATGAAAGCACCAACAGCAACAAAAGGTAAATATGCATTAATCGCAGCAGGAGTCGGGTTATTGGCATATGCAGGCTACAAAACAATTACAGGTTTCTTTAAAAAAGAAGGTGCTATTGACCAAAAATACAAAGATATGGAAGTAATGGATAAAATGTTAGCATAACAAATTTAAAACAACTAAAAACAGGATGTGAATATAACTCGCATCCTGTTTTTATGTTTATTTTTTGTATGCAAAACTTATTTTGTAAAATTCACTTGTAACATCAATAATTGCCCAGCGAATAATTTCCGCACCGGTAATTTCGAATAGGGCTTTTTCAATATCTGCCACATCTTTACTAATTTTTGTAATATCTGAAATAACTGATTTTGTCATAAATATCCACATATATAATTTTTCTGCCCCTTTTAAGGGGGAGTACCGACAAAGTCGGGGTAGGGGTCTGATACTAACCCCCTTTGTCCATACGGACATTTCCCCCTGCAAGGGGGCAAATTAATCTTATTATTCAACCGTAACCGATTTTGCAAGGTTTCTCGGTTGATCAACATCTTTACCAAGAAATTCGGCTATATAATAAGCAATCAACTGTAACGGAACTATAGCTATAATTGGTGATAACATCTCATCAACTTCAGGAACTCTTATAATATAGTCAAACAAATCATCAAGTTTTTTGTCCGTAGAATTTGTCAATGCAATCATTCTCGCATTTCTGGCCTTTGCTTCTTCACTGTTTGAGAGAAGTTTTTCGTAAACAGAGCCTTTCATCAAGACTGATAAAACAGGCATTGTTTCATCAAGCATGGCAATAGGTCCATGTTTCAGCTCCCCTGCAGGATAACCTGTTGCATTAATATAACTGATTTCTTTAAGTTTCAATGCACCTTCTAATGCGGTCGGATAATTTACCCCTCTTGCAATATAGATAAAATCTCTTGTACCTGAATATTTTCTGGCACAAATCTGAATATGCTCTTTATTTGCAAGAATTTGCTCTATCTTTTGAGGAAGTAAAAGCATCTCTGATTTTAAATTCTTTATTGTTTCATAACTTGCCGAGCCTTTAATTTCAGCCATATACAGAGCCAAAAGATAGAATGAAGTTAATTGCGCAATATAAGATTTTGTAGCCGCAACCGAAACTTCAATACCTGCATTTACTGACAAGAGGCTGTCTGCTTCTCTTGCCATTGCACTGTCAGGTCTGTTTGTAATAATTAAAATATGCGAACCCTTTGCTTTTGATTGCTTTATCGCCGTCAAAGTATCAGCGGTTTCACCTGACTGAGAAACACCAATTACAAGAGTATGTGCATCCGTTACGGTTTTTCTGTAAATATATTCACTTGAAGCCTCAACATCAACCGGAATACCACATAAATCTTCAATTAAATATTTGCCTATCATTGCAGCATGCAATGATGTACCACAAGCAATAACCTGTATTCTGTTCAGATTTTTAAGTGTATCTTTTGTAAGTTTAACTTCGTTTAATTCAACAGGAGAATCTGATGTATGGAGTTTACCCACCAAAATATTACGAATAACATCAGGCTGTTCGTGAATTTCTTTAAGCATATAGTGCTTATAGCCCATTTTGCTCAACGCAACAGGTTCCCAAGGCAATTGCTCAATTTTTGGAGTAATTTCATTACCGTTTATATCCTGTATTTTAACAGAATCTTTAGTCAAAGTTGCTATCTGATTATCTGATAAATATATTGCCTTATTTGTATGCTTGATAAATGCAGGAATATCAGATGCGGCATAATAACCGTCTGTACCAATACCAATAATCAAAGGTGCATTTCTTTTTGTAATTACAAGTTTATCAGGTTCATCGTTATGCATAATTTCAAGAGCATAAGCACCCTCTATTTCTTTTGTAGCAAGTTCAACTGCTTTTGTTAAATCTTTTACCTGACCATATTTCTGAGCAACAAGATGTGCTACAGTTTCGGTATCAGTTTGAGAACGAAAAACACAACCGTCTTTTTCAAGTTTTGCTTTTAATTCTTTATAATTTTCAATTATACCGTTATGAACAACAACAAGACTTCCGCAGTTACATGTATGCGGATGAGCATTAACAGTCGTTGGTGCACCATGAGTAGCCCAGCGAATATGCCCGATACCAATTGTAGCCTTTGATATTTCATAAGCATGAGAAGACAATTCTTCTCTGAGATTTTTCAATTTCCCTACGGCTTTATAGACTTTTATTTCATCATCACATTTAACCGCAATACCTGATGAATCATATCCTCTATACTCTAACTGTTCCAATCCGTCTAATAATATATCCAAAACGGGACTAGTCCCAACATATCCAACGATACCACACATAATATGTATCTCTCCTTAAAATAACTACATTATGTATAATACCATTAAAATAGTTATTATTTTATATTTTTATATAATTTTTACATTTAGAAGGAACGCCCATAAACTCGCATTGGATATGGCGGATAATAAGAATTATGATCATTCCATCTGTTTCCTGTGTAATATCCTTGTTGATAAGACGGTCCATAATACTGATTCAGATAAGGAGACGGATCAATTTGTGGAGTATAACCAGTTGGCATACCTACAAATGCACTTTTTATTTTTTCTAAGAGCCCTTTTTTTTCGCTACAATAAGTATCTCCACGATTAATCCAATTTTCTTCTTCATAGTCAGATGAAGTATAACTTTCGCTATATGCAAAAGCAGTTATACCCGAAAAAAGGATAGAAAGGACAAAACTGATTATAATAAATTTCTTTAACATATTTAACTCCTCTGTAATAAAAAGAATTTCTTAAAAATAATAAACTTTCATCAGACAGTAAGTTAATATATGGATTAATTTAATCTGAAATGATATTATAAAATCATGGCTGAATATAAAGAAAGAAAAAGAGTAATAGCGTACTTACATACGCATTGGGACAGAGAGTGGTACAGAGAGTTTGAAGTCTTCAGATTAAGACTTTTAAGAGTTTTTGATAATGTCCTTGAATTGTTAGAAAAAGGAGATATCCCTTCATTTTATTTTGACGGACAGGTTTCTGCGTTACTGGATTACCTGGAATTTCGTCCTGAAAAAGAAGAACTTATACGGCAACTTATATCAGAAAAAAAACTTTTCATCGGACCTTTTTATACGTTGGTTGATGAATTTCTAACAGACGGAATATGTTTCAGAAAAAATCTTGAAATAGGAATGAATATTGCTCAAAAATTCGGCTGCACTGACTTTATAGGTTATTTCGCGGACACCTTTGGACATAGTGAAAATGTTCCGAAAATATTAAAAGAATATGGCATAGATAAAGCAATAGTCTGGCGAGGGGCAGGAGATCTTCCATCCCAATTTATATTTAACGGTGTCAATACAGTAAATTTAATTCGCGGGTATTTTATGGATATTTTTTCGGCTGATAAATCTTATCAGGAAAAAGCGGAATTTTTGAAATCAAATTTAGATAAAATTGCTGAAAAATCCGATAACATACTGTTATTACCCATAGGAGCAGATCACCTTGATATCCCTAAGAACATTACTGAGCAAATTAAAAATGTTAATGAACTTTTAAGGGATTACATAATTGAATTATCATCACCTTTTGAATATTTTGATAACGTAAAATTTAAAGTTAAATATAATGAGGAATTAAGAGATAATTCAAAAACATTTATACTCCCTGGATGCTACAGCGCAAGGACTAAGCTGAAACAATACAACACAGAATGCTCATATAAACTGGATTTAGCCAACAAATTACAATCAAACTTTGGCAATGAATACACAAAACCCATCGAATATGCATATAAATTACTTTTACAGAACCAGGCTCATGACAGCATTTGCGGCTGTTCTACAGATGATGTTCATCAGGAAAACATCATGCGCTATAAGAAAATTTTGCAAATTGCAAACACAATTATTGAAGAAATACGCTTCAAACAAAAAGAAAATTTAGTTGTAAGCTTTACAAATGCTGACAAATACAAAATTTTAGAATACGAACAGGACAACAGAGATGATTCTCTTCAAATAATAAGCAAAAGAAACGGTTTTCCGTCCCATTTGCTGTACGATACAAACAAAATTCCTGTAACAGAAGACTATACAAATATCTATACGGCTTTAAAGGAAATCAATAGCGACAATACGCCATCAGATTTGCACATAACAGATAATATAATAGAAAATTCAAATATCAAAATTGAAGTGATAAACGGACATATTAATCTGTATGAAGGCAAAAATAAATACGAAAACTTTATTGAATTTGTAAGATTCAAAGATCTTGGAGATACATACAATTATGGACCTGACAAATCAGATTCAGGAGAAACTGCGCAAATACGTTCCGCAAAAATTTTAACAAATGGACCTTTGTGTTGTGCTATGAAGATTGACACTTCATTTTTCGCCGTTGTAGTTAAACTTTATAAAAAATCACAGTTACTTAATTTCTCAATAAAATGGTCCAATCTCCATACAAATATGCTATGGCAGGTAAGATTTAATTTAAAGAAGCAAATTAAAGAAACATGGTCAGAAGATATGAACTGTCTCACTAAGAGAAAATTCACACCCGACTATAACATAAGAGAAAATCTGCCTCAAAGAAAAGGACTTGAAGCTAAATCAAATACCGCACCTATGCAAAGATTCGTATGGTCAAACGGATTTGGAGTTATTACAAAAGGTTTAACGGAATATGAAATATTTCAAAACCGTCTGTTGATAACACTATTAAGAAGCACAGGAATAATCTCAAATCCTCAAAATCCTGCAAGAACAACTCCTGCAGGTCCCCCGGTTAAAGTGCCGGAAGCACAGCAAATTGGTGAAAATGCCGCTGAATTTTCAATAGGATTCTTTAAAAAGGACAAATGGACAGACATGGTAGAAGAAGTATTTCCACAAACCATAATTTTATAAGCATATTAAATCTAAAGATGATAACGCATTCTGCAAATAAACTAAGATAAAAACAGGATTACTCCAAATCACCTACGCAGACGACAAAATCAAAATCGGCACCCACCCTTACTCCCTCCCTCATGAGCACTACTGTCCGAGATAAATTTAAAATCACTCAAGCAGGCAAAAATGTAGTTGTA
>ERZ842401.3362-NODE-3362-length-19961-cov-4.720838_pt1 | contig 19961 bp, 11 predicted proteins | sample MGYA00521270_ERZ842401 | MGnify/ENA primary metagenome ERZ842401 (study PRJEB31892, sample SAMEA3878208) | bioreactor metagenome | biome: Moose rumen | place: Sweden | collected 2011-10 | study: EMG produced TPA metagenomics assembly of the PRJEB12797 data set... | reverse complement strand
TACGTGGCCGTGGGCCAGAAAGGCTCCACCGTGGCGTCGATAGTCCAGACCCTCCGCGAGAAGGGAGCGATGGACTATACGGTCGTAGTGGCCGCCACCGCCGCCGACCCCGCCGCGCTCCAGTATTACGCCCCTTTCGCCGGAGCGGCGATAGGCGAGTACTTCCGCGATACCGGCCGCCATGCCCTGGTGGTCTACGACGACCTGAGCAAGCAGGCCGTCGCCTACCGCGAGGTTTCCCTCATCCTGCGCCGCCCCTCCGGGCGCGAGGCCTATCCGGGCGACGTCTTCTACCTCCACTCCAGGCTGCTGGAAAGGGCCGCCAAGATAATCTCCCAGCAGGAGGTCGCCGAGCAGATGAACGACCTTCCCGAGAGCCTCAGGGGCAAGGTGCGCGCCGGCGGCTCCCTCACCGCGCTCCCCATCATCGAGACTCAGGCCGGCGACGTTTCGGCCTACATTCCCACAAACGTCATCTCCATCACCGACGGCCAGATCTACCTCGAGAGCTCCCTGTTCAACGCCGGCTTCCGTCCGGCCGTCAACGTGGGCATCTCGGTGTCCCGTGTGGGCGGCGCCGCTCAGGTCAGGAGCATGAAGAAAGTCGCCGGCACCCTCAAGATCGACCAGGCCCAGTTCGAGGAGCTCGAGTCGTTCTCCAAGTTCAGCTCCGACCTCGACAAGGTCACCGCCATGGCCCTCGACAAGGGCCGCAAGAACAACCGCCTGCTCATCCAGCCCCAGTATTCCCCCATGCCCGTGGGCGAGCAGGTCGCCATACTCTACTGCGGCACGCACTCGCTCATGAGCTCCATCCGCGTCGATCAGGTCGGCGAGTTCCAGACCCTCTTCCTTGACGCCATGCGTGCCGCCCACGCCGATATGCTCCAGGAGCTTGAAGCCGGCAAAGTCACCCCCGAATCCGAAGCGGCAATCAGCAGCGTCGCCTCACAGATATGTCTTCACTTAGGGAAGTAAAGGACCGCATCGCCTCGGTGCGCAGTACGCTGAAGATCACTTCGGCGATGAAGCTCGTGGCTTCTTCCAAGCTGCGCAAGGCCCAGCGCACCATCGAGTCGCTGCGCCCCTACGAGGAGGCGCTCTCGCATATTCTTTCCTCATTGCAGGGGAGCGCTCCCGCCGTCGCCATGCCGGCAGGGGAGGAGCCTGAAGACGCATTTGCGGCGGAAGAGAAGCCGGCCCGCACCGTGGTCGTCGCCGTCAGCAGCAACACTTCCATGTGCGGGGCCTTCAACGCCAACGTCATCAAGCTCGCGCTCGAAACCGTCCGCAGCATTTCTGGCGCGGTCGAGGTCTGGTCCTTCGGCCGCAAGATGACGGATGCGTTCCGCAAGGAGGGCATGCCCGCCGCCCGGGATTTCTCCGGCCTTGTCGCGCATCCCTCGTCGGACGGGCTCGCCGCCGTTTCCCGCGAGCTCAGGGAAATGTACGAGGACGGGCGGATAAGCGGTGTCGTGCTGGTCTACAGCCATTTTGTGAGTACGGGGCGACAAGTCGCCGTACGTGAGCGCTTCCTGCCCTTCGAGGGCTTTGTTCCCGGGACTGCGGAAGCCGGTCGGGATGATGGGCTCTATATACTGGAACCTTCCGGGGAAGAGCTCCTGCTGGGGATGGTGCCCCAGGTGCTCGACCTCAAGCTCTATGCGGCCATCCTGGATTCGGCGGCGGCGGAACATGCGGCCCGCATGGTCGCCATGCAGGCCGCGACCGACAACGCCCAGGACCTCCTCTCCCAGCTTACCCTCGAGTACAACAAGGGCCGCCAGCAGAAGATTACTTCCGAAATCCTCGACCTCGTCGCCGGCGAGAACCGAAACTGACCGAAATAGCGGCTTTTTCCCGTGTTTCCGGCCTGCGAACGCAAATTTTGAGCCGACTTCCTAAATTTTTTAATAAACAGTCAAAAGCAATTGGTCGATTTTTCTTAATTTATTTAAGAATATCGGCTTTTTTACTTACGATATTTTGGGGGTAAAACGCCAAATCCGCATCCCAGCGCAACAGGGTGCAGAATTTGAAAATATTTGTGTTATTGAAAAAAAATTTCTATATTGCGCCATTAATTTTGCCCTATGCGAAAACGCCCGCCCCCGGCGGGCCCCAAAAAGGCCAAAATACAACAATTGTAGTATATTATTGTTTAACTTAAAAAAATGCTTATGAAAAAAGCTAGACTGTTCATCAGCGCCCTGTTCGTGCTGCTGACGGCAACCCTCTCCGCCCAGAATGTCAAGGTGGCAGGTACCGTCCGCGACTCTTCTACAGGCGAGGGTGTTCCGTTTGCTTCCGTCGTTGTCAAAGGAACGATGAACGGAGTTGCCTCCGATGCAAACGGCATCTACTCAATCAACGCACCCGCTGACGGAATTCTGGAAATCTCCGCCATCGGCTACAAGGCCGTGGAAGTTGAGATTGCAGGCAAGGCCGCCATCGACGTCTCCCTCGACCCGGACAACGAGCTCCTGGACGAGACCATCGTCGTCGCTTACGGTACAGCCACCAAGAGTTCCTTCACCGGATCGGCCGCAGTGGTAGACAACGAGACCATCTCCAAGAAGCTGACCTCCAGTGTCACCAGCGCCCTCTCCGGCTCTTCTGCCGGTGTCCAGGTCATCTCCTCCACAGGCGACCCGACCAGCTCCTCCCCGACCATCCGCATCCGTGGTGTCGGCTCCATGAGTGCCTCGAACTCCCCGCTCATCGTTGTTGACGGCGTTCCCTTCGAAGGCTCCATCTCCGATATCAACCCTCAGGATGTCGAGTCCATGTCCGTCCTCAAGGACGCTTCCGCCTCCGCCATCTACGGCCACCGTGGTGCAAACGGCGTCATCCTCATCACAACCAAGCGCGCCAACGCCGGCGACGCCGTCGTCCGTTTCGACGCCCGTGTCGGTGTGAGCAGCCGCCTCATCCCCAACTACGACGTCATCTCCGACCCCGGCCAGTACTACGAGACCTACTACAAGTATATGTATGACACATATTACTATACGGGTCACACCGCCGCCCAGTCCTACGCCTACGCCGACGGCAATCTCTTCGACCAGAGCAACGGCGGTCTGGGTTACCAGGTCTTCACCATCCCCGAGGGCGAAAAGCTCGTCGGCAACAACTTCAGGCTCAACCCCAACGCCACCCTGGGCTACTACGACGGTGAATACTACTATTATCCCGACAACTGGTACGACGAGGTGTTCCACAACGCCGTCCGTCAGGAGTACAACCTCTCCGCATCCGGCGCCTCCGACCGCTTCAACTACTACGCATCCATCGGTTACCTGAACCAGGGCGGTATCGTCTACAATTCAGGCTACAAGCGCTACACCGGCCGTCTGAACGCCGAGTACCAGATCAAGAGCTGGATCCGCTTCGTCACCAACATGAGCTACTCCAACTCCGACATGGGCAACGTTTCCTCCGGCAGCTGGGGATCCTCCGGCAACGCCTTCTACTATGCCAACACCATTGCGCCCATCTATCCCCTGTATGTCCGCAAACTGGACGAAAACGGCAATCCTTACATAGTTACCGAGAACGGCCGCATCAAGTACGACTCCAACAGCATGAACTTCGTGCGTGCCTCCTTCACCGGCAACCCCGTCCGCGACCTCTACAACGACATCAAGAAGGGCGTCTCAGACGTGCTCACCGGCAAGTGGGGCCTCATCCTCACTCCCGTCAAGGGCCTCACCCTCAACGCCAACATCGGTATCACCGACGACAACACCCGCTGGAACTACCTCTACAGCACCTACGGCTCCGGCTCCAGCAGCGACGGTGCCGTCTATGTGGAGCATGACCGCATGTTCACCGTCAACCAGCAGTACATTGCAGAGTACAAGTTCGACATTGCCGGCCAGCATCATTTCGACATCCTCGGCGGTTACGAGCAGTACACCCGCAAGTACCAGGTCCTGGACGGTTACAACGACCACCTCTTCAATCCGTACATCGGCGAGCTCAACAACGCCGACGGCTCCGATTCCAAGACGGTGGCTTCCTACACCAACACCTACATGACCGAGGGCTTCCTGGCCCGTGCCCAGTACGACTACAACGGCACCATCTTCGTTTCCGGCTCCTATCGCCGTGACGCCTCTTCCCGTTTCGCCAAGGGTCACCGCTGGGGCAACTTCGGTTCCGCAGGTGTCGCATGGCTCATCAGCAAGGAGCCCTGGTTCAACGTCCCCGCCGTCGAAATGCTCAAGTTGAAGACCTCCTACGGTATCCAGGGCAACGACGGTCTGGGCTCCTACTACCCTTACTCCGACCAGTACAGCCACTCCTATGACGGCTCCGGATATTCTTCCTCCCTCAGCTACAAGGGCAATGAGAACCTGACCTGGGAAACCTCCTATTCCTTCAACGCCGGTGTCGACTTCGAGCTCTTCAACCATCACCTCAACGGTACCGTCGAGTACTTCAACCGCGACACCAAGGACCTCCTCTACAACAAGAGCGTTCCTTATTCCTCCGGCAACCCCACAGGCTACACTCCCACCAACGTCGGTTCCATCCGCAACCGCGGTATCGAGCTCACCCTCGACGGCGACATCATCCGCACCCGCAACTTCAGCTGGAGCTGGAACATGAACGCCACCCACTACAAGAACACCATCCTCTCCCTCGATGAAGACAAGGAGGCGGAAGGTATCAAGGGTTCCTACTACATCTACAAGGTCGGCGGTTCCCTCTACGAGGCCTACATGTACAAGTCCGCAGGCATAGACCACGAGACCGGTGAAGCCCTGTACTACAAGAAAGTCCTCGGCGACGACGGCAAGTGGACCGGCGAAGACGAAATAGTCAACGACTTCAGCAAACTGAGCAGCGCCAACGACCGCTATGAGCTCGGCAGCGTGCTTCCCAAGCTGTACGGCGGTTTCGGAACCACCCTCAACTTCTACGGCTTCGACTTCTCCGTTCAGTGCGCCTATCAGCTTGGCGGCAAGTACTACGACGGTAACTACCAGCTTCTCATGGGTACCAACAAGTTCGCCGGCCAGGCCCTCCACAAGGACCTCCTGAACTCCTGGACTCCCACCAACACCGACACCGATATCCCTCGTACAGACCTCGAAGAGGCTATTGGCCAGGCTGCTGTCGACCGCTTCCTTATCAGCTCCAACTATCTGAGCCTCAACAATGTTACTCTTGGCTACACCCTTCCCGCCAACTGGACCCGCAAGATCAGCATCGAAAGCCTGCGCTTCTACTGCGCCGCCGAGAATCTGGCCGTCCTGACCGCTCGCAAGGGTATCGACCCCCGCAACTCCATGGGTCTGCAGAGCGCCACCACCGAACTGGGTAACAGCTCCTACGCCCCGATGCGCACCATCACCGGCGGTATCACTCTTACCTTCTAATTTTTAAAAGGAATTAGTTATGAAACTGAACAAGATATTTATTGCCATCGTCGCCGGCCTTGTGCTTGCCGCCTGCTCCAGTATCGACGAAGTCGTACCTCAGAGCGGTACCGTCCTGACGTCTCAGCTGCAAGAGATTTATGCTGCCATGCCCCAGCGTGCCGAAGCCGCATTCAACGGTATGTTCACGGACATCGGCAAGCCCACCAAGCTCTACAATACTCCTGACGACTGGGAATTCCTGATGCTCATGTTCTGCAACGACGCAGAGAGTGCCGACCTTGTCACCAACGACAACAACTACAACTGGTTCTCTGTGTGCGGCGAGTACTCTTCCCGCGCATCCACGTACCGTAACCCGGCTATCCGTTACCGTACTCCCTATCTGATGATTTCTTCCGTCAACACCTTCCTGGCCGGATATGACGAGGAGGATCCGGAGCTTTCTCCCGACGCCGTCGCCATGATCGCCCAGGCCAAGTGCCTCCGCGCCTTCTCCTACATGATGGTTGCTCCGCAGTATCAGTTCGCTCCCAACACCTATGTCAAGGCAAAAAGCGCCTATGGCAAGGACCTCCCCTGCGTACCCATCAACACAGGCAGCGACGAAATCGACTTTGCCCGCAACCCCCGCGCAACCGTCGGTGATATCTATGACTTCGTAATGAAGGACCTGGACGACGCCATCACCAAGCTCGAAGGCTTCACCCGTCCTTCCAAGAAGTACATCGACCAGCAGGTGGCCTATGGCCTCCGAGCCCGTGTGAATCTTCTTCTCGGCAACTGGCAGGCCGCATATGACGACGCCGCCAAGGCCGCTGAGGGTTACACCCCGGCTTCCATCGCCGATGTTTCCAAGCCCGCTTTCATGAACATCACTGAAAGCAACTGGATCTGGGGCTATGAGATGTCCAGCGACCTGCCGCAGAACGTGCAGTCCAACGGCCTGTACGCCACCACTTCCGGCTGGCTCCGTTCTTTCTCCGGCGTCTCCTATTCCGCCGCTGTCGACTGCTACGCCAAGATCAACAAGCTCCTCTGGGACATGATTCCCGCAACCGACGTCCGCAAGGGCTGGTGGGTCGACGAGAACCTGACCTCCCCGCTTCTCGAGGGCCTGAGCTGGGCCACCGAGAACGACGGAACTGCTTATGGCCAGGACATCGCCACCTTCGAATATGAAGACAAGGTTGCATTCAACCCCTACACCAACGTCAAGTTCGGCTGCTACACCCTTGGCACCATCACCAACGACGAGGACATGCCCCTGATGCGTGTCGAGGAAATGCTTCTCATCCAGGCCGAGGCCAAAGCCCAGCTTGGCGACACTGCCGGCGCACAGCAGATTGTAACCAACTTCGTGAAGACCTACCGCGATCCCCAGTACAACTTCAACGCCCGCGGCCTGGCTGTTCTCGACGAGATATGGTTCCAGCGTCGTGTCGAACTCTGGGGCGAAGGTTTCGGCGTGCTTGACGCGCTCCGCCTCGACAAGCCTATCTGCCGCTGGACCGGCAAGGCTTCCGCCACCAACTGGCCCGACAAATTCCGCTTCAACATCGACAGCCAGGATCCCTGGCTCCTGATGAGATTCCCTCAGGGCGAGACCAATACGAACTTCGGCATTGAGGATAATGTGGAAGGCACCCTGCCTACTATCGACCAGAATCCCGATCTGAAAGACGGTGTAACCGCTAAATAAGACAAGTTATGAAAAAAGTTCTGAATATTTTCCTTGCAATTGCAGCGTGCTCCCTTGTTCTGACCTCCTGCCAGAAGGAAACGGAGACCTTCACGCCCGGCGATCCGGATGTGAGTAATTGCTACGGGGTCTTTTTCCCTACCCAGGACGCATCGGGTTCCCACACCTATGATCCTGATATGGACAAGTCCGTGGAAATAACCGTTGCCCGCGCCAACAGCAGCGGCGACATCACAGTTCCCGTAACCGTGATTGAAACCGCCGATGGCGAGACCACCAGCGGTGTATTCAAGGTCGGAGACGTCAGCTTCGCCGACGGCCAGACCGAGACAAGCGTCAAGGTCACCTTCCCCGACATCACTGAAGGTGTGAACTACGGTCTCACCCTCACTGTTGAAGATCCCCAGTATGCTTCCCAGTACAAAGAGGGCGCAATCTCCATCGACTTCTCCGTGCTCTGTGTCAAATGGGAGTATTTCCTTAATCCCAAGACCGGAGAAAAGGCAGTCGTCACCTTTACACAGGACTGGTGGGGCGAGACCGCCTGGGCTTACGTCAAGTACTATGAGGTGGACGGCAAACGTACCTGCATGACCGAGACCTTCAACCATTATTACAACAGCTACTACGACGATCCCGGTTTCTGGGGCTATGGTTCGGATTATGAATGGACGTTCATCTGGTACACCAAATACCAGAACGACAAAGGCTTCGACCTTATCCGCATCCCTGCGCAGAAGTCCGGCTATCATCATTCCACCTACGATGCCGACGTCTATGTGCTGGATTATTTCTACTGGAATGCAGACGACCCGAACGACGAGGCTGAATTCCTGAGCTATGCTGCCGACAACGGCGACGTTGTGAGCTATTACGACGGCAACGGCGGCTTCTTCCTCTCCGTACGTTCCTACTACATGTTCGGCGTAGGCGGCTGGAACCCCGGTGCATATGACACCATCGGCATCGCCGAAGGCTTCGACCGTCCCGATTATTCCATCTCCCTCAAGGCGGCGGATCCCGAAGACTATGTGACCAAGGTGACCGTCACCACCGGATCCACCGTAGATTACATTGTGTACGACGTGTTCGAAGGCACCCTGAACAGCAGCCAGATCGAGAGCAAGTTCGTCCTCTTCGGCGAAGATGAAAAACTCGGCAAGAAGGTTGCCACCGACGATTCAGGTGTCCTCACCCTCGATGTCAAGGCCGAAAATACCGGCATTTATACCCTCGTGGCCGTTTCTTTCGGCCAGGATGTGGAGTCCAAGAAAGTGGTCGCCAAGGAGTACGACTCCGTATCCTTCAATGTTGAGGCCGAAGGCCAGGAAGTTCCCGTCGTTGTCGCCTGCGGCATCGACGAGGTCTCCCTTGTCAACCAGACACTCTACGAGATCAATCCCGACAACTCCCTTGAGTACTATGTCTATGGTGAAGACCTCGTGGACGTGAAGATTGCAGCGATTTCTTATATGGATGTCGTTGCCAAGGGTGCGGAGGCTTGCGCAGAGGCCGTCTCCAAGGTTTCTTCCGTGAGCGCTTCCGTTCTTGAGCAGATCAACGACGGCGGCTACGCCGACATCACCACCGGCCTTACTCCCGGCACTGAGTTCTATCTCTTCGTGTATGCCTCCAACGGCTACGAGAGCACTGTCATCATGTCCGAGACTACCGCCACCACCTCCGGCGACCCGCTCATGATTTACCAGAACTTCGATGTCAACAGCTACTACGAGGATGGTGAGCTTGAGAGCGCAAAGGATTGGTATGGCACATGGAACTACTATGCCACCGACTACTATGGCAAGACCGGCATGCGCGAGTATCTGGGCAAGGTTGAAATTTCTGCCAGCAAGACGGAAACTGAAGGTCCGGACGACTACGGTTTCTACGACGAGTATGTGTACGTTGACGGCCTCTTCCCGAACGCCATTCCCGGCGGCGAGTACTATGGATACGAGGTAGGTAACTGCATCCTGGAAATGGATGTGTATGCAGGTCTCATGTATCAGTTCAACACGACTACGGTCGATGGCGTGTGCAAGGTTTCATCATATGCCAAGGGCGACGGCAAGTGGTACAACACAACTTACTGCAGCGCCTTCATTCCGGTGGCCGATGGCTACTATGCCTTCGTTGATGTCTCCCAGTATGCCGCCTCCTACAACCTCTGCGGCCTCCGTGTTGTGCAGACCTACGTCTGGGATGCCTTCTATGACCTCCTCCTCGTAGATCCCGCCAAGGACGAGAATGGTGCTGATCCCGCCTTTGTCAATGCCGCCGTGGCTGCCGCCAAGGCCCGCATGTCCGAAGCTGCAAGGGAAGTCACCCTGACCGGCAACGACAAGGAGGATATCCACAGGATACTCGACCGTTACAACCAGAAGTACGTGCAGAACAGCCTGCATCCTGCGGGCCTGAATCTGCAGCGCGAGGCCAAGGTTGCTCCCGTGACTGTTACTGTAAGCTCCGTTCCCGCCAGGAGCAGCGTGAAGCCTGTCATGACAATGGCTCCTTCGGCTGCTGACAAGGTTATCAACGTCAAGTAACAACTTGCTCATCTATAATGAGGTCCGGAAGAGTAGCATCCATCCGGACCTCATTATGCATAAAAAACACTCTTATGATCCGTTTAGAAAGATGGTTTTCGGCCTTTGCCGCTGCAATCCTGCTTCTGCCCCTCTCCTGTACAAAGGAAATATCGCAGCAGGATACCGTGACGCAGGATGCCGAGTTTGCACTCAGGACCAAGGTCTCGTGCATCTCCAACGAGATTGACCGGAGCAGTTTCTTTGTGAAATTCGCTGCGGTCCCCTCCGAGGAAGAACTGCTCTCGCTCCGCACCGACGGAGTGAGTGACGTCCAGCCTTTGTTTGTCTCCTTTCCCGGCAAGGAGGATCTGGAGGCGCAGTTCGGCCTGGACCGCTGGTATGAGGTGGTCCTCGACGACGCCGGCGCCCTTGAGTCGCTTGTGAGGGCTTCCGCACTCCGGAAAGACGTTGCCCTTGTCCAGTACAACGCGGTTGCGGAGTACTCCGGTGATGGAGAGGCCTACCCACTTGACGGCAATACCAGGGCTACGGTTGCCGGTGGCAGCTTCAATGACCCCTATCTGAGTTACCAGTGGCACTACGAAAATCTCGGCAAGGCCTCGATATCCCCCAAGGCCTACAAGGGCGGCGACATCAACGTCAAGGACGTATGGTCCCAGCTCACATGCGGCGACCCGTCCATCGTAGTGGCCGTAGTTGACGAGGGCGTGAAGTACACGCATCCCGACCTTAAGGACAACATGTGGGTCAATGCCAACGAGATTCCCGGCAACGGCATCGATGATGACGGAAACGGTTACGTCGATGACATTTACGGCTATAATTTCGTTTCCCGCGGCCCTGTCAGCTGGGATGTGTCAGGTGATTCCGGCCACGGAACCCACTGTGCCGGTACCATCGCCGCGGTCAACAACAACGGCCTCGGCGTGTCCGGCATAGCCGGTGGCTCCGGAAAAGGCGACGGCTGCCGCATCATGTCCTGCCAGATTTTCTCCGGCAATGCCGGCGGTACCACGAAGGTGGTTGCCAATGCGGTCAAGTATGCCGCCGACATGGGCGCCTCGGTCATTTCCTGCTCCTTCGGGTACTCCTCCCCGTTCAGCTCCGACAACAATTATGTCAAATCCCAGGGCAGTGCGGAGATAGATGCCGTACATTACTTTGAGGCTTCCAAGAACAACGATGTCCTGGACGGGAACATTGCCATCTTTGCGGCCGGAAACGATGAGCATGGCTACGCCCATTACCCCGGAGCTTTCTATGACATCATAAGCGTGTCGGCCCTTGGTCCGGATTTCCTTCCGGCCTATTACACCAATTACGGCCCCGGCTGCAATATAGCGGCTCCTGGCGGTGAGGCGTATCATATCGTAAACAAATGGGACTCCATGGTGCTGTCCACCCTTCCTTCGGAAATCAAGTCCCTGGGTCTGGATGGCAGCTACAATGTCAAGGTGGATTACGGTTACATGCAGGGAACTTCCATGGCCTGCCCGCATGTGAGCGGAGTCGTGGCCCTGGCGCTCTCCTATGCCCACCAGCAGCACAAGACCTTCTCCCTGAGTGCTTTCAAGCAGATGATCCTTGCCTCCACAAGGGATATCGACCAGAGAATCAGCAAGACTGCCAGCAAGTCTTACGCTTATTCCCACAGTCCGCTGGAACTGGCCCCTTACTACCACCAGATGGGAACCGGTGCAATCGACGCATGGAGCCTGATGATGCACATGGACGGCATTCCCTGTTCGACGGTGACCGTCGGTGCTTCCCAATGGGTGTCTCTGGATGACCTGTTCGGAACTTCGTCGGTATCCCTGTCCTACCTTGACGTGGTGGTGCCGGATGAGACGGTGGCAGCCCTTGGCCTGCAAAAAATAGCAGGCACGGCCGGCGGCAGCTATGCGCCGGTGCCGGAAGGTGACTGTTATGCCTACGTGCAGTTCGGCCGTCTGTATGTGTATCCCACCAAGGCCGGAAGCGGCAAAATCACCATCAAGGCGGTTGGCGGCGGTTCTTCGGTCGGCGGTGGCAGCAACCCCCCGGGCGGCATGGAACTTTCGGAAGATATTTCGCTGATTGCCCGTGAGGTTGACGGCGGTAACGGAACAGGAGGATGGTTATGATGAAAAGATTTTTATTATTTGCGGCGACCGCACTGCTGGTCATGCTGACGGGATGCAAAGAGGAGATACCGGAAGGCACCCCGGCAATGGACATCACCGGTGAATGGGCCCTTGCTGACATTTCCACCAAAGCGGCTGCCATCGGCAGCCAGACGGTCAGCGTGTATGTATCCTTCACGGAAGAAGGAAAGTTCGAGCTTTATCAGCAGTTGGGACAGGGCTGGTATTCCCGTTTTACCGGCACCTGGACTCTGACCGAAGAAACTCTGTCGGGCAGTTACGACGGTGGCCGGCCCTGGGGGTCTTCCTACACCGTGACCCTGAGCGACAATACGATGACCCTGACCACGGCCTCCGGCAGCGAGACCGACACCTATGTGCGGACACCCATCCCGGACGAGGTCAAAAACAAGACCTGGCTGCGGTAAATGAACGCCCGTTTCCTCATTGTTCCGTTTCTGGCGGCCGCCGTTTCCTGCGCCGGCGTACATTTTTCCGAGTCGGACGGGCTACCCCCCATCCGACCGGATTATATTGGCGTGACTATCCCCGAGGGCATAGCTCCCCTGCAAATGGAAATGGCCGACGGCCGCGAGTGCAGCTATACGTCGGAACGCATAGGCGATACGCTCTACTTCACGGTTTCGGCCTGGCAGAAAGGCAGCCGGGAGGGAATTCGTTATGCTCCGTTCCCAGTGTATGTCTCCCACGACCCGATTGACCCGTATCTGGCCTACAGGCTCATCGAACCCGGCTATGAGAGCTGGCGGGAGATGGGGCTGTACAGCCGCGAGCTGGCCTCCTACAAAGAAAAAGCCATCGTCACCAACAGCGCGGTCGGCGGTGCCTGCGTCAATTGTCACAATTTTCCCGGCGGAGACCCCTCCCGGATGATGTTCCATGTGCGGGGAGCCGGCGGCGGGACGGTGTTTGCCAAGGATGGCATGCTGCGCCTGCTGAACCTCACCACCGTCGGACCGCACCGGCAGGGAGTCTATCCCGCCTGGCATCCTTCCGGGCGCTATATAGCCTTTGCTTCCAACAGCATACAGCAGAGTTTCCCTATCTCCGGCACCCAGCAGGTTGAGGTGTACGACCATTGGTCCGATATCATTCTTTATGACGTCGGGACCGATTCGGTGACGGTGTATCCGCCCTTGTTCGAGGCCTCGCGCAACGAGACTTTCCCCACCTGGTCTCCCGACGGAAGCAGCCTCTTCTTCTGCTGCGCCGACAGCGTGGCAGACGTTGCCGCCGACCGCGTACGGGTGCGTTACCGCCTGCAGCGGATAGATTTCCGGGACGGCTCTTTTGTGGGTGATCCCCACACTGTCTGGGAAAGCGACAGCATTTCTGTTTCCCATCCGAGAGTCAGCGGCAAGTGGCTTCTCTTTACGGCTTCGCGTTACGGGACCTTCCCCATATGGCACCGCGAAGCCGACCTCTGGCTCCTCGACCTCGAAACCGGGGAGGCCCGTCCGGCCGCAGAACTCAACAGCGAGGAGTCCGAAAGTTTCCACAACTGGTCGTCCGGGGGCCGCTGGCTGGTTTTCAGCAGCCGCCGTCTGGACGGGCGTTACACACGGCTCTTCCTTGCCCATTTCGACGGTGAGGGCCATTTTTCCAAACCTTTCCTGCTCCCTCAGAAAGCTATGTCACACAACGACTTGCGCCTCAAGTCCTACAATGTTCCGGAGTTTGTCCGCTCAGCCCCCGGCCAGTATGACGCGCAAGTCCGTAAACTTTACGGCCGATGAAAAAATTCCTGGTTCCTGCGCTGCTGACTATTGTTGTCGTATGTGTCAGCTATTTCTTTCAGCGCTATACCCTGTTTTGCCAGGAGTATGACGGCCTTTTCCTCATGACGCCAGATTATCTGCGCTGGGTGCTGGGGCGTCCGCTGCCGGTTTCGCAGTTCGTGGCCGATTTTATCACGCAGTTCTACCGGCTTGGGGCATGGGGACCCTGTCTCGTCGGCGTGCAGGTGCTGGGAGTTTATCTGTCGGTGCGTCTTGCCCTGCCCAGGTTTCGCGAGTTGCTCCCCACCCTCTGCGGTGTCGGAGAGTGGCTTGTGACAGCCCTTTCGCCTACTGCCAAGCCCGGCGTGGCGGTGCTGCTTGTCACGGCTCTCTTCTGCCTGATCCTCCGCCTCTTCAGAAAAGGCGGCAATATCGGTGCAGGATGGGCCCAGACCTGGATTTCTGCATGCCTGATTGCAGCCGGCGCGCTCCTGGTGATTCTTCTTCCCAAGGTGAAGGCGACAGAGTGCTGGGCGCAGGTAAAATACGGCGTGATTTTCCAGAAGGGCGAAACAGCCCTCAAAGCCGCCACTCCGGAGCGTGTCCGTTCCGACCGCGAGCTCACGCCTTTTGCCTTGCTCGCCCTGGGCGAGACTTTCAACCTGAGCAACCGTCTTTTCGACTATCCGGTCTATGAGGAAAACGATTTCGACATGTGCCTGGAGGATGACTACTACAACAGCATCTTCTTCCGTGCGTTCCTGTACGATGCCCTGGGCTGCGGGAACGAGGCTTGTCACCAGCTTTTCCAGCTTGCCACACAGCAGAGGCACGGCACCAGTTTCATGGTGCTGCGCCAGCTTGTAAAAGAATACTACCTGCTCGGCAATTACACTCTCGCAGAGAAATACTGCAAGATTCTTGAGCGCAGTTCCACTCACGGCAGGTTCGTGTCAGCCTATCGGAAACTTATGGCCGAAGGGACTCCCGGGGAACCTGACGCACCCGAGGTTAGTGCCCGTGTGCAGCTCATAAACCGCAATCCGCTGTATAACCTTATCAGGATTTCCACGGATTCTCCCAGCGACTTTGCCGTAGACCGCCTGCTTTGCACCTTCCTTTTGCAAAGGGACCTGAAACGTTTTGCGGCGGCTTTCGGCGCCGTGGCGTCTTCGCCCCGCTTTGCCGGCGCTTACCCCAAGCTGTACCAGGAGGCCATGCTTCTCTATTACGATGAGGCTGACGTTCCCATGGGTGAGCGGATCAACTATTTCTCCCCGCACGTCATGGGCGCATACCGGCGCTTCTCGCAGGGATTCCTTGCCGGCGAGTCCATGGAATCCCAGCAGCGGAGTTACGCTGCAACATATTGGTTTTATTACCATTACGCCCAATAATAAATATCCTGAGCTGTTAGATGAAATGCGAAAGACAGTAAGTATTTTATCCCTCTTGCTTGTAACGTTTTCCCTCGCCGCCCAGCAGCAGGAAGAGATAATCCGTTTCCAGCATGTGGCCGGACAGGGGTCGACCCTCTTTCGTGGCGAGCAGGCCGAACGCTATCTTTTTCCGGCCAACGGCAACCCGTACTGGGAAAGTGCCGAATTCTCCGTCGGCAATATCCGTATCCGGGGCCGGGATTATTACGATATATCCCTGAATGTGGATGCCGTTGCCCAGCTGGCGCTGGTGCAGGTCCCGGGCAGCCAATCCGCAGTGTCGGTTTCGCCTGCGGCGCTTGATTACATGGAGACAGGGGACAGGCTGTTCGTGGGCGTTACTGATAACGGCAAGATTCCCGACGGCATTTACGAGGTGTTCGGCAGAGGTCCCGAGCATGTCTACAAGAGCGTCCGCAAGCACCTTTCCTATTCGACGAACAATGTCAACGGATCGGCAATAGGCTATCGTGACGCACACTACCGTGATGACGTTACCCGCTACTTTGAGATTTCGGTCAAATACTATTTCCTGGATGCGGACGGCAATTTCTCGCGCATTCGCGGCAAGGGAGCTCTCATGAACAAGTTCCCCGAGCGCAGGAAGGCTCTCCGCAAGGCCATTCGCGGGGCAGGGCTCGATTATGCCGACGTCCCTTTTGACAAATATTGCAAGTCTCTCCTCAAGTTCGCCCAGCAATGAAAAAACTCGCAGCGGTACTCCTCGCCGCAGTTTTTTCTGCGGCACTCCTCCAGGCACAGGACTACCTGGAAGTGAAGAGGGTGAGCCTCGACTCCCTTGTGCATTTCCTCGACAGGGAGTATCCCGGGTCATATTATCTTGTCAAAGACCCGGCCGAGCAGTCGTCTTTCACCCTCTCGGGCACCCGCTCCGGCTTCCGGGAAGCAGCCGTGCAGGCCATACGCGAAAAGGGTTACGTCATAAGCTCTTACGGCGATTCATACTTTATACTGCACGGCAAGACCGTCTTCTCCTCCCTTCCCCAGGGCTATTTCGACGACGGCAGGGCCGTCTCCAGCGACGCCCTCGAGAAATATCTCGCCGAGCAGAGCTCCATCGCCTCTTTCCAGAACAAGGTCTACGAGATAGGCGACCAGGCCAATGCCCGCACCGGCAAGGTGTACGTCAGCGGCCATGTCCGTGACATCTCTTCCGGCGAGCCTCAGGTCGGGGTCTCCGTCTACAACGAGAAGACCGGCGTTTATTCCCTCACCGATGCCGACGGCTTCTACCGCGTATCCCTTCCCACCGGCGACACCCAGCTGAGCTTCAGCGGCTATTCCATGGAAGACCTCCATCTCAGCCTCAAGGTGTGGAGCGAGGGCAGCCTCGATGTGGTGATGAAAGAAAAGGTCACCGCCCTGAGCGCCGCCACCGTGTCGGCCGACGCCGTCTCCCGCCACCGCGATGCCAAAATGGGCCTGGAGCGCGTGCGCATGGACGTCATACGCAAGATTCCCACCGCATTCGGAGAGGGTGACGTCATCAAGGCCGTCCTCACCCTCCCCGGCGTGAAGTCGGTAGGCGAGGCCTCCAGCGGCATCAACGTGCGCGGCGGTTCCACCGACCAGAACCTCATCCTCTTCAACGACGGCACGGTCTACAACCCCACGCACCTCTTCGGCCTGTTCTCGGCCTTCAATCCCGACGTGGTGAGCGAGGTCGAGCTGTACAAGAGTTCCATCCCCGCCGAGCTGGGCGGGCGCATATCCTCGGTACTTGACGTCCGCACCCGCGAGGGCAATTCCAAGAAAGTCTCGGGCTCGCTCGGCATAGGTCTGCTGACCGGCCGCTTCCACCTCGAGGGCCCCATAGCCAAGGATCGCACCACCTTCATCATAGGCGGGCGCACCACCTACTCCAACTGGATGCTCGACCGCCTGCCCGCCAACAGCAACTACAAGGGCGGCAGGACCTCGTTCAGCGATGTGACCGCAGCCGTGACCCACCGCTTCAACGACCGCAACAGCCTCCACGCCTATGCTTACTGGTCCCGTGACGGCTTTTCCTTCGATCGCGACACTTCCTTCATCTATTCCAACCTGAACGCCTCCCTGAAGTGGCGCAGCCGCCTCGGGAGCCGTCTCAACCTCACCGCATCTGCCGGCTACGACAGGTACGACGCCCGCTTCGTCAACGATTTCAACACCTGGTCCGGATACAGCATCGACAATTCCATCAGTCAGGTTTTCGCAAAGGCCGTCCTGCGCTACTCGCTCACCGAGGCCCACAACCTCTCGCTTGGCGCCAACGCCATCTGGTACGACCTCAAGCCCGGAACCATCAACGGCCTCTCGGACGGAACCCTCGTAGAGCCGCGCGCCCTCAGCACGCAGAATGCCCTTGAGCCTTCGCTTTTCCTAAGCGACAGCTGGGCCGTTACGCCCCGCTTCCTGCTCGAAGGGGGAGTGCGACTCAGCGGCATGCTGGTACCGGGCCCGGACAAGTTCTACTGGAATCCCGAATACCGCATCAGCGGAAAATACTCCATAGCCGACAATTTCTCCGTCAAGGCGGGATTCAATACCATGAGCCAGTACATCCACCTGATTTCCAACACATCTTCCATCTCGCCCATCGACACCTGGCAGCTCTGCACCGACCGCATAGCGCCGCAGACCGGCTGGCAGGGAGCGGGAGGCCTGTACTGGACCCTCGGCTCCGTCGACCTCACCCTCGAGGGCTACTACAAGAAGATGGACCACTACCTCGACTACAAGTCGGGCGCCGTGCTCCTGATGAACGAAAACCTTGCCGACGACCTTGTCGAAACCCGCGGCAAAGCCTACGGGGTGGAATTCATGGCCAAGAAGAGCACCGGCAAGCTTACCGGCTGGCTGTCATATACTTACTCCCGCACATTCCTGCAGGAAACGACAGACCGCGGCATCGAGACCATCAACGGCGGCGACTGGTACAACGCCCCGCACGACAAGCCCCACGACGTCAAGCTGGTTGCGAACTACAAGTTCACTCACCGCTATTCCATGTCGGCCACGCTCGATTATGCCACCGGCCGTCCCGTCACCCTCCCGATAGGCTACTATCAGTACGGAGGCGGATTGCGCCTGGCGTACTCGGGCCGCAACAATTACCGCATACCGGACTACTTCCGTCTCGACCTCGCGTTCAACGTAGAGCCCGGACACTACCTGCGCCAGCTCGCCCACATGTCGTGGACGCTGGGCGTGTACAACGTCACCGGGCGCAAGAACGCCTATTCGGTGTTCTTCACCCCCGATTCCCAAGGCCGTATCAGCGGCCACATGCTTTCGGTGTTCGCCGTCCCCATCCCCTACATCAACCTCAACCTCAAGTTCTGATGGCAACGAACAGATTATTCCGTCTTGCGGCCGCTGCCGTCCTGCTGCTTGCTGCCGTCTCCTGCATTTATCCCTTTGAACCGGACTTCCAGACCACCGACGGCAGGCTGGTCGTCGAGGGCGGCATCCACATCGGAGATGTCAGCACTTTCACCTTCTCGCGTGTGACGCCCTTCTCCGCAGAAGAAGACTATACGCCCGGGCCCCTCAGGATTTCCGCATACATCGAGGGCGAAGACGGCAGCCGCCTGAACCCCACGCCGCTGGAAGGCGTGCAGCTGACGTTCGACACCATGGACATACCTGCCGACAAGCGCTACCGCCTGCATTTCACCGAGCTGTACAGCGGCCTCGAATATGAGTCCGACTGGCTCGACGTCAACCCCGCACCGCACATCGACGAGCTTCGCTATATTCTCGACCCCGACCGCAAGGAGCTCAATGTGGCCCTCAGCATGCACTGTCAGGGACAGAGCCACTTCCGCTGGTACTACCAGGAAACCTGGGAATACCACACCCCGCTATGGGCTACGCACTATCTGGATTATTCGCTGATGTACAACGCCAGCGGGGAATATACGCCAGAGCGGGCCTTCGTCAAGTACGAATCAGGCGAGAACAATTACTACTGCTGGAATACTCTCAGGTCTCCGGACTTGAAGATTTTCTCGACTGCCGACCAGGTCGCCGACCGTTTTACAGACCTGGAGTTTCACAGGCTCTCCAGCTCCGACAACAAGCTTGCCATAGTCTACAAGCTTACGGTTTACCTCGAGTCCATGAGCGAGTACGAATACAGGTACTGGCGCAATATCGAGGAAAACACCCAGGAGCAGGGATCGGTGTTCTCTCCCACCCCCAGCCAGATGGCCGGCAACATACACTGCGTCACCGACCCGTCGGCAGAAGTCATCGGCTTTGTGGGCGCAGCACGGCAGGACATAGCCCATATGTATTACATCAATCAGGACGAACAGTTCTACGACGGCCACCAGACCACCTGGAGGGAGGTGAACATTGAAGACGTATACGATCCCGACGAGTTCATCAGATGGTACTACAAAGGCTACGCCCCGTATACCATGATATTGCCGGAGATGGGCGGCCCTGGAACGATATGGCAGTGGGCTCCCGTCGCGTGCGTTGACTGCCGCAAGATCGGAGGAACCAAGGACAAGCCCGAGGGCTGGCCAAACAATCACATATAGAGCATGAAGACAGTACGCATCATATTCATTTCGCTGGCGGTCCTGCTGCAGGCCTTTTCCATGCAGGCGGAAGGACGGCTGAGGGAGCGCGTGTATGTTTCCACCGACAGGGACGTCTACGTGGCAGGCGACCGCGTCTGGCTGTCGGCCTACTGCGTCGATCCTGCATCGGGACGGCTGTCCTCGTTCAGCAAGACTGCCTACCTTGAGCTCCATTCGGCCGACGCCATGGTGCAGACGGCCCGTGTGGCTCTCAGCGGGGGCCGCGGAGCCGGAGTCTTCACCCTGCCTTCGACCCTTCCCACCGGAAACTACCGGCTGCTTGCCTATACTGCGCTCGAGTCTTCCGAGAAGGGCTTCGATGCCGGCGACGTCTTTCTTGAAGACACAGTCGGTCGTACAGAGATCGCTGACGGTATTGCAGGCGTGCAGCACCGTTGCGTGGTCTTTCCCGCCTGTTTCGAGC
>ERZ842401.3360-NODE-3360-length-19984-cov-59.415826_pt1 | contig 19984 bp, 21 predicted proteins | sample MGYA00521270_ERZ842401 | MGnify/ENA primary metagenome ERZ842401 (study PRJEB31892, sample SAMEA3878208) | bioreactor metagenome | biome: Moose rumen | place: Sweden | collected 2011-10 | study: EMG produced TPA metagenomics assembly of the PRJEB12797 data set... | reverse complement strand
TGGCGGTGAATGACGAACTGGCAACGCCTCCCCTCTTTGGTCGTACCGTCGCAACAAAATCCCAGGGCAGTCTCAATCACATTGCCGCCACAGACGGGACATTTCCCGATAATATTCTTTTCTGTCATCATTTTAAAGTGTATATTGTTAGTTCTTTCATTCATCAAAGGTACTGCCATTCATATATCAGTCCTTCCACGATGGCCTTTCCCGACATCACTGTCGCCCATCCGTCAGGATCGAGGCCATACCACAGATCATTCCATGACATCGTACGAATCTGCCAGGCCAGCAGCCAAAGGTCAGTATTGATGTTCTCCAAACGGGTAACAACCTCGTTGGCAACATAGTACCTTTCGGCAGAGTTCAACAGGTTCACCTTATGCTTCTTATCCACAGGATTACCTTTTTCGTCATAGTCAGACACGTTGTAGCTGCCGCTTGTCACCAGCTGCTTCATGAACGGATAGAGGCTTGCCATCTGCGTGGTCGCATCCGTAATCTCGTCTGAAACCAACAGGGCAATGGCCGTGCCCTTCAGATGGCCAGGCAAAGATTGCCTGACCAGATTCATGTTCTGCGGTATCTCCGTTGTCACCAGCTCTGCAGCTCGCTTAATCTGATACAGGTTCTGCATGGCACCCTGCGCATTTTGCAGGTACTCCAGCATCTGGTCTTCAACCTTGTGCATCCTATCCATCGCCACAGTCACGGCCGCTTCGGCGGCAATAATCTTCTTCTGGGTATTCTCCCTGTCCTTGAATATCTTCTGGAGCATGGCACTCTGAGCAGCCACTGCTCCCGTCAGTGCCGGGTCTGTCTCTATAGCAAGACAATTACCTGAAAATGCAAGCAGGGAAATAAGACATACTATTTGTTTCTTCATACTTCAATTTTTTGAGGTTACAATTTCATTCCTAAGGCCCTGTCCTCTGCCAGCTTTTCATTGCGCTGGAACTTGTTAGGCAGAGCCATTTCAATCATCGGCCTGTTCATGGCCTGGTCGTTCCAGTCCTTGAACGCCTTGGCAGGTTTCCACATACCGATTCTCTCGTCCAGCTTCACGAACCTGCCCAGTTCTTCAATGGAAGCCTTCTCCGGACTCATCTGTTGCTCGCTGCCATTTACGGTCACTCGAATAAAGCCATCCGTCTTGACGAGGTTGAAGTTAATGCCCTCCATCAACCCAGCCATGCGAATGCCATAGCAACGCCCTGTCAGGTCGTTGTCAAAGCAGTCCACAGCACGGGCTTCACTATATTTCTTCATGATGCCCCTTATCTGGTTGTTGGAAAAAGACCCTCCAAGCGACACGAATACAGAACATTCCTTCTCCAGCTTCAGGCGATTCAGCTGATAGAATGCCATAATATCGAATCCGCTCTCAGCAAAATACACATTCTTCACATCAAGGGGATTGCGGTGGTCTGACATATCTACAATCCAAGCGCCATCCGTGGAGTTGGTTCCTGCAGCCTTGCTCTTGAACTTGTTATATCCCCGAATCTCATAGCCTGCCACTTCACCCGTGCCAGGCATAGTATAGGGGAATCCGAGATTATAGCCATTGTAGTTCTTTGCCTGTAGGTCTCGGATGCGTACCAGGGCTGGGGCAAATGCCTCCACCGTTTCCTGTCGAATACCACGAGGCTCGAAATAGGACATCACATGGTGCATGTGTTCATTGGCAGGAGTCACCTCCCATCGTTTGGGGTCAAACACCTGGCTTTCTGTATATCCTGCCTCTATCAGATATTTGCTGTCGCCATAGTCGGGGATAGGCTCATTCGCAAACTTCGCCATCACCCTGCGCACCGTGTCCCACTTGTCACGTCCCAGAATGCCGAAGCCGTTGATGTTCTCCTGAATCAGCTTGATGACATCACCGCCTCCAGAACCATTACGGTGGAAATACGTCTGCTCCTGCTTTTTCTTGGGATTACGGATAACGATGGTATCAGTGTGTCCACCCCTGCCGTCCGGCAAAGACATCTCGATAAATTTGCCGACACCAGCCATGCGGTTCAGGCGGTAGCCGAGTGAATAGGCGATGTCGTCAACGCCAACCTTCTCTTTCAGTTCATTGAATTTGACCTGTTCCATCTTATTCTGAAAACTAATCTACCTTATTCTAACTATCCTATCTTAATCGACTGTTCACGTAAGCGGGAGCGGCTGCTGATGTCACCGGAAAAACTGCTGTTCAGTGTCGTGGTCAGTAAGCGCTGCTTCTCCTTTCCTTCAGGCAGGGAGAAATAGCGGATGCCGATTTCACGGGCAACAGGCTTCATTTCTAGCTCAGTACCATTGAATGAAGCACGGGCTGCAAACTCACCGTTCTTCTGCTTTACGATGGCTGCATTCTCGAACTTGGCACCCACTGGCTCCAACTTCTCAGTTCTCCTGTCAAGGATGGGCGCTTCACCAAGGGCCATCTTCTGCTGGTCGATTTTCTCCAGTAGCATATTGGAAGCCTTGTTCACATCGGAGAGTATGCCCAGAATCACCTTCGGGTTCTCTCGAAGATCCTTTATCCATCCGTGGATGTAGGCCGTGTTGTTATCAAGGATGCGCTTGTCAAACCCCAGCGAGTTACCAACAACCGCCGCTGTCATTTCAGCCACATACTCCTCATGACCGTACTGGGTATCACCGAAATGCTTTCCCTTGACACGGTTCAGACGTTCAGGCGAACCCGTAGAATGAGTCGCTTCGTGCAGAAACGTCGAATAGTATTCCATACCATCCTTATAGACCTCCTCTGGCGTGGAACTGATGTTGAACTGTGACTTCATCGGGATAACAATCCTGTCCCGCGAGAGAGAATAGGAAGCACCAGGAGCAAGTTTGTCATACTGTACTGGGCAGACCCATTCCTGACGCTGAAGCATACGGTCGATGGCTGCATTGACATACATACCTTTATCATCACGCATTTCAGGAGCCTTAAACCGTTGCTGAAGCTGTTCGTACTTAGCAGGATTCACCACTGCAAGATTCGTCTGATCCACATTGAATTCCTTATAGACACGGAGAATCGGCGTGGCATCAAGAGCCATTCGCTCTTCACGGGTCATGGCATCAATGGCATCCTTGTCGATACGCTTGCCGTTCTGGTTTTTATAGAGCAAGTCCCAGAAGATGACAGGCATGGACTCCGCTCCTTTGTTGATGCGGAGTCCCATGTTCTGTGCCTGTAGGAAAGTCATATAGAGCGGCATCTTATATCCGTTCATGGCCGTATCGAGCTGGAGGAAGAAGGAGTTGCCGCCGTTCAAGGTTCCGCTGACGATGTTCTGCGGCAGGCCATAGCTGCCGTAACCGTCAATCCATCCCTTTTTCCAGTGACTCTCCTTCATTTCCTCCATCCGGGCAATCATCATTTCGGCAAACTTCTCTATGGCAAGCTGCGTCTGCGGCTTGTGTTCACCGATTTCATGACTATATTTCCTGTTCTGCATAGCGGATTACATTGTAGCCGTCAAATCCATGACCTTCTCATCGGTCATCTCTACATAGAGTTCAGCGTTTGCCTCAGTAGGCTGCTCACCATGATCCCGGCACCATTGCCTGTATTCCTCAGCATCATCACCTTTCAGGAGGAAGTCGAGCCATCCGATCTTGCCATCCTGCTTCATCTGCACCAATTCATCGTAGCTGATATTCTGTTCCATCTTTTCTTTCATTTTAGTTGTGATACATGTTCAATGTTCTCCTTATAACCTCAGTCCCTGGCTGACCTCCATCTTCACCCCCATTTTCTCGTTGATTTCAGGAGTAAGGTATTTGGCGGCTAACTGCTGACGTGTAGCCGTCTTGGTATGGAAGAGAGAATAGCCATCGTCGAAACTCAGCTCTTTCTTGGCCGTAACACCCCGGTCTCCCATGTCTGCAGAGATACGCCACTTGTTATCCGCATCCTTTGAGACACGGATGTCCTTGATCTCTGCACCTTCAGGTAGCTTGAACTGTTCATAGTGTGATGCAAGGTGTAGCCGTTGTCCCAGATTCTTCTCTACAAGCTGCTGGGGAGTAGTAACACGGTCGAAATATGCGTTAAGGTCGTAACTTGAAAGAGGAGTTGACATCTTCTGTTCGCCAACCTGAGCATAGAGCATCCACTTGCCAAGGTTCCTGCTTTGCTCGTTACTCTCCTTGTAGACATTCATCTTTTCGATGGCACGACCATCTGAAAGGACTGCTGCAGCCTTGTACTCCTCTGTAGGAATCTGTTTCATCAGCTTGGTAGGATAGTAAGTCTGCATCAGCTGCTCGACAGTTCTTTCCTTCTTGCTGTAGGCTGCAACGTCCTCGGCGGACATTTTCTGCGGGTGGAGTTCCTTGCCGTCGATCTTCGCCGTAAAGAACCAGTCTTCCGGGTTCTTGTTCGACTGATACGCATGGGCATGTGACACCTTGGCACCGTTGACGGTCACCATCTGCGGCTCACGATGCTGTTTCTCGGTCTGCTGCTCCTCCTTTTTTGAAGTGGTGGCAGACTGTTCCTTTGTCTCGGACTTCGTTTCAGTCTTCTTGGCAGACTCCTTAGGCTCTTCCTCTGTCGTGGAAGCGGTCTTGCCTTTGCTTGCAGACTTTTTCTTAGGCTGGACTTCTGCCTCGGCCTGTGCGGGTTGCTGCTTTACCTCTTTTTCCTTTTTCTTTGCCATAATTGTATAAAATTTGTTGTTTATGAAAGGTGTTCTTTCACACAAAAACGGGGTCGATACTCACACTGACAATCAGCGGCAAATCCCATCAACCATGAACAAAAAACAGGTGCTGCCAATCCTCCTGTCGCGTCAGGCAGGATATGGAAACCCTGTCAGCCCCTGCAATCAGGGCTGACAAGGGGGATATAAAATGTATGGCAACATTGTATTCAGGCATATCTTTTTGGGATTATGCGCCAGCGCCTGAAAGTTCAGGCTGTCAGGGAATACAATTTAAAGTCCCCACATTATGGAACCCGAATATCGGGAATCGTGGTTTTAAAATTAAAGCGGCCCATCAAATGGTGCGATCTGTTATCCTATATTATATGTAATATATAAAAGGTGGCTGACTATAGCTTCAACCCGGAGCTTATCTTTTCATCTTTCTTAATAGCGGTCTTGACATTCCTCTTGGATTGGTCGTCAACAAACTTCTGGTATTCCCAACGGTTCTCGTCGGTCTGGACATAGCCCATGTACTCATTATGTTCCAGGTCATACTTGATTTTCTTCTGGCGATCCCATTCCTGCATGTCGCCATTAACGACCTTGAACCCCTGCGGCTCACGAAGGTCGACACCAACAGTTACAGGCTGGTCACCGACATTCAACTGAACAGGCTTCCCTTCTTGTGCAGCCTGCTTCTGGTTGGTGCCAAGCTCAATGTCCTTGATTTTCTCCATATCCCGGAGCTTCTCGGCAATTCTCGTATGGGCAACACTTCTCTGAATGAGGGCATTCGTCTCATTGTCAAGCTGGATAAACTTCATTTTCCTGATACCGTTTTCATCCAGTTCCTTGCGGATAACCTCTCCATTCTTAACGCGATCCAGTTCAAAGGGAGTCAGGCAATAGTCATTCTGAATCTCCCTGGTTCGCTGATAAGTCTGTAACTTGACACTTCCGTCATCATCACGGGTCAGCTGGATTTTCATGGGAATGACTATGACCTTGCCATTCTGTGCCTTGATATTGGCCCGGATGATGGGTGATACTTTGCCGTTGATAATCGGGTCAACCAGATCTTTCGGCATTGACAGGAAAGCGCGTCGGCTAATTCCTAACTTCTCTAACTTCTCATAAGGAATTTCTTCCTCTAAAAACGAAATTTTGTTTGTCATTTCTGATAAATATTATAATTTTGCTGCAAAATTACAAACAAATTATCAAAATTGAATAATGAAAAGAATATTTCTTGTGTTTTTAACACTACAATTGGCATACATCAAGAGTCATGCCCAGTTTTTCACCATTTCAGCCGATTCTCTGCATCGGCAAATACAGGGAGCCGGATTAGCCCAGAAACACCCTGATAGGGGGAAAGAAGAAACCATCTTTCCTATAGATTCCCTTCAAAAAGACAGTTCTCAAACTTTTGAAAGGGAAAGAGAGCTGTTTCCTGAGGCCAGGGGCTGTGAGATTTCAATAGAAAAGGACGTGCCAGTGTTTGTCAGCGTGAAGAACAATCCGCTTTTTGAACTTATCCAGAAGCGGGTCACAGTCTGTCTGCCGCTGGATTATCTGAAGGTCAATTCCTGCTATGGCTTCCGCAGTGATCCTGTCTATCGCTGCAAGAAGTTCCATGACGGAATAGACCTGAATTGCCGATACGAGCATGTCTATTCCATGCTTCCAGGCACCGTGAAGGAAGTCCATTATGGAAACAAGGGATATGGCAACTATGTCATATTGCAGCATGGAAACATCGAATGCCTCTATGGGCATCTGAGCCTGATTGCCGTCCATGAGAATGACATTGTGCAGGCAGGTGACATAGTAGCCATATCAGGCAATACGGGAAAATCAACAGGGCCGCATCTGCATATAAGGCTCAGAAAAGAGGGAACGAGCATTGACCCGCAGCCTTTCATCACATATCTCAATAACTATATTAGTGACTTGCAGGAAAGAATCGCCACACTGAAGTTCGGTGAAGAGCCGGACATGGAACTGAACCTTGACAATCTGGCAAAGGCATTGGAAAAGTATCATGTCAAATATCCGAGGATAGTCATTGCCCAAGCCCTGTTGGAAACAGGCTATTTTACATCAAGGGTTTGCTGGGAGTGCAAGAATCTCTTCGGCTTACGCCGTCCGAGTAACGGAAGCTATTATAAGTTTGATCATTGGGAGGAGAGCGTGAAAGCCTACCGGGATTACGTACAATATAAATACAAGGGTGGAGACTATTTCCGTTTTCTTGACCTTATCGGCTATGCAGAAGACAAGACCTATACGATGAAAGTACGCCAGATAGCCAAAAGCCTGTAAGGACTATCTGAGCCAGTATATCAGCATCAGGTGTACGGGGTAAAAGGCATAGAAAGCATATTTCATGGCCTTTCCCCGTATAAAGCCACGTTCACCACTGTAGAACCATATGCAGGAAAAAGCCGCTATGATACCGAGAATGCCATATTGACACATCAGCGGAAAGCCAAAGAGAGTCTGTAGCTCCGGTCTGCCACGGAACATATAGAACACCATGACCAGCCCATAGCCGTGCCATGAGTAATCTGTGTCAGCAAAGGCAGTGGCAAGGCCTATCATTGAAAGGCAGGCAAGGCTCAGCCATTTGTTTCGGCTGTTCTGAATGACATACATTCCAATGAGTCCTGCCAACAATGTAAACAGGACATTATGGCTTCCATCATGATTCAATAGGAGCCAAGGTATTTCGGACAACAGGGCAAAGGCAAACAGGCTAAGCATATAGTTCTGCCTGTTCCTGGTGTGCACGAAGCCCTCTGTCACGAGGAAGGCGAAAACAGGAAAGGCTATTCTGCCCACACCTCTAAGAAACTCATAGAGAAGAGGGCTCTCACAGTTACAATAGTAAGCCAAGTGGTCTATAGTCATTGAGAGCACTGCGATTATTTTCAGCCAGCTCCCGCTCAGTTCCTTTGTCATTCCGTTATCCTGTATAACTATAAAGGCTGTCAGGAAGTCCGACAGCCTTTTTCCCTATAGAAGGGCAATCGTTTGTTCCAATCGCCGCATAAGGTCATTCCGTGTAGCTAATGTGCTGTCCATCATCTGCTGGTTCAGCTTTGTGGACATTTCCTCCATGAGATTCTGGACATTCGTCTTGAAACCTTCCTGCGTCTTGGCAATATATTCCTGGGCATCTTCCTCCAAAAGCTTCAGCCTTGCCTTGACGTGACTCTGAAGTGCAGGATTCTTGCTGTAGATGGCTTCGTCCTCCGGGTCAAAGTCAATGCTGAAGATCATGTTGAGATCTATGGACTGCGAATAGAATACCAGGAGAGGGAGCAGAGAAGTAGAGGTCTCACCACGTTCCATACGTGATATGGTCAGCGATGAGCAGCCAATCTCAGCAGCCACGTCAGACTGTTTCAACTTTAGGTGCTGTCTAACCTTCTGCAGCCTGTCGCCCAGAACCTTCATATCTAACTTCTCTACAAATTCATTCATACTTTAAGGGGTTTTAGGGGTTTTACCAAGAAGCTCGGAAATCATTGCCTCTACCTCATCGTTTACGCGCTTGAAGTTACGGTTGAGCATTATCTCCTTCTCCTTGTCGGATGCAAAGTTATACATTTTCGGCAAATTATGGTAGTATTTCTCTTCCTTTTTTATCTTATCCATATCAAAATTTGTCTTGCAGAAGTATTTGGTGGTCTTAAACTCCTCAGAATCCTCAATGTCGAAGCTGTCAAGTGTGGACTCGTCGGTCGGTGTGAAGTCACGAGCGGCCTGTCCTGCCAGCCAACCAGTAGCCATATCCGCAATCTTGGCAGCAGGAACCAGATAGTCCATCTTCTCCTGAATGGAGGTAGATACTCGCTGTTCGTTGATGGTGATGGACTTGGATGTCTGCTTGGCCTTGCCGAAGACATCGTTCTGCGCCCACTCCAGCGTTTCCTTGTTGCGGGCGGCACCCATGAAGATGTTGCCGCATGTTGTCAGAATCTTCTGCATACCAACCTTACCATAATCTGCTTCCAGCTGCGGCAACTCCTGAAAGCCAAGAGTCACGGCCACCTTGTTGCTTCTCGCCGTACCGATCAGACGGTCAATCTTATGGAAGTAGAGGGTAGGCAGCTCATCGACGATGATGGAAACGGGGATGTTGCCCTTGCTGTTTACACGGGTCACTAGGCGGTTAAGAATCAAGGCATTCAAAGAGCCGATGACCTGCTCCTTCTCCGGATCGTTGGCAATGACGAGGTATGAAGGATGTGCTGGGTCGGAAATCTTCAGGTCGAAGTCGTCACCAGTGAACACCCAGTAGGCCTCAGGCGATACCAGACGGGCAGCGTTGACACGAAGCGTACCCACCATGCCTTCCAACTGGTCATTGGCCTTGTTCTTGTAGGCAGACTGGAAAGGAGCCATGAGCGACATGATTTTCTCGTCCTGCATCAGGATGTCAAAGACCTCACTGTAGGGTCGGCCCAGGAAAGAAAGCACATGGGGCATGTCGGAATATTCACCTGTGATAGTGTCAGGCTCCACGATGTTCCCTTCATCGTCCTCATACCATGCCTTGTCAATGACTATCAAGTTTCCGTCAGCGTCACGGTACATGAACTTGTTCAGATCCACAAACATGCCATCCTCATCAGTTGCAACATTCCTACTGTGCTCATCGAGAAAGTCCAAGACCACCCTGCCATTCTCATCCACGGCATTATAGTCAGTCCAATAGCGGGTAACCAATTTCAGCCGCTTGCCATTATACAGAATGTACCGGGTCAGCTTCTTGCCGTTCTTCCAGCCTGTAGGATGGAAGTTGATAAAGAAGTAGATGATACTGGCCAGAAAGTTCTCGGCAGAGTTCTGGAAGAAAGCTTCTGAACCGCCTTTCTTGTCACTGCCTTTATTCAGTGCCTCCAATAGCGTGGCCGCAGTCTCAGATGCCCCAGCCAAATCAGGAATATACTTACGCTGAATAGGGTTCACGCGGTTTGAATACTCCACATCAGAGAAGTTCACGATATGAAAGCCGCAGTTATCCGGCAGATGTCCATACCGCTTGTTCTTGCAATACTGGTAGAAAAGCGTCTTTCCGAGGGCAGGAAACTTATAATCATACACCATCATGGCAAACCCCTTGGCGGCATGTTGTCGTATAAACGGGTCGATGATGCCGAAAGACTTACCCGAACCTGGCGTTCCTAGAACGATAGTACCACGGAAGGGATTGATAATGTTGATCCATCCCCTGTGCATCCGTTTCTTGAAGTAGTATATCATCGGGATATTCACCGAATACTCGTTGGCATTCAGCTCCTCCGACTGCTCGAAGGATTCGTTCTCGAAGTTAAACCTGTCCTCACCCAGCTTGTAGTTGTAATAGCGGGCAATACCATCCAGTCCCTGATGTACCAGCATTGTGCCTACGATACTTGATAGCGCATACAACACGCGGTTCGTAGCAAAGCCGCCCAATTCTCCACCCCAAAGGCCATGATGGAGTACCATGCATATAATGATGAGTGAGAATCCCACGATAATGGGATAGATAACCATTGTCCTGACATTGAAGCGCAGGCTTTTCTTTGCTCTTGTTCCTATGCAGGTAATACCGATACACACCAGCTCGATGAACTTACACGATTGGACGCTATTGAAAATCTTGAATCGCCCAATCAGTTCAATAACGAACTGAGTGGCACGGCTTTCGGCAGTGACAGGCAGGTTCATTACCAGTTCGATAATCAAGAAAATATAGATGCAGCTGCGGAAGTAGTTGTACATCTGAAGCTGTTCCTTTGTCTCTTCTGTTCCCATAGATTCCTATTAGAATAAAAAGGAGGGCTACACCTTACTATATATTATATAGGATTCGCCCTCCAGCATTATGAAAGATATTAGTTTATCTGATTCTCAATATGGGGCGAACCCTGCCTGGATTGGTCTTGATGGTGGAGGTCACGAAACCGCTATGCAAGGCTACACTCAGGTAGTACATCTGCTCACTCTCTGATGTGCTGCCGTCCTGTGTGGAACTGACATACTGGCCATCATCAAACGGCTCTCCTCCAATCAGTACCATACTCTGTTCCACAACCGGAAGCATGGAAGACAGTGCCCTCAGTTCACCTGCAGACGGCAAAGCCCAGCTTGACTGAGGCGTACAGTAACCGGCCACAGCCTCTGCAGCAGGAGTCCCAATTTCGGACACCAGCAATGCAGCGGTGTTCTCAGCTCCACACATAGAACGGCTGTCATTATCCACACTACCTACAGTTCCCAGGGAATCGGCATAAGCGTAACTGCCCAGCTCATGAGCCGCTATAACCAGTGCCGTGTCACGGCTGGCATAGAAGATAACCCCGACAGCCTTGTGACTGTTATTGCTATAGCCCTGGGGCGAGACAACAGAGTTATCTGCAAGCAGGATGTTTCCAATTCTCAGGCTTCCGTCATACTCGTCAGTATGCTCTTCACAGGAGGTCAGTCCCCCCATTACGGCCATTGCCATTACCAGTGTGGCCGTCTTAAACTTGTTATGTTTCATTGTTACGTCAAATATTAAAATGGTATCTTCAAGCCTATCAGAAGCCCGTTACGAAAGGAGTCGCCATGCAGGAAGCTCACCTGGTTCTTCTGTATCAAGGAAAACTGAACGCCGGAGCGGAATACATAGTTGTATTCCAGTCCACCCTCTACGCCAAAGAAATAGCTGCCCGTATAGGCTCCAAACTGAGGGCCGAAGCGAAACCGAAGGTTGCTGTTCTTATACTTTTTAAGACAGTATTTATATAGCAGACCACCATCCCAGTAGTAGCCCTTCCAGAACACATCCTTACAGACTTTTCCGCAAACAGGGTCTCGGTGCCATTTGTTTCCTACCTCACCTGTCAGTTCAACGGCATTGCCATATGTCAGCTCACGCTCATAGCCGAAAGTGGCATTGAGGGTATTGTTAAAGAGGAATCCGGCATTGAGTGTAAAATACTCATCCTTCTCCCCTGCTGCCGCTCCCATACTTATCAGGAGCGACAGCAACATAATAGATAGTTTTCTCATCATTCTTTATCTGTTGATGTTAAACGGAAGACGGTTCAGCAAGCCTTTGTCAAAACCGTCGGCATTCAAGATGTCCTCATACTCGATGGGGATATAGATGACACGACCTGAAACCTGACGTTCAGCAATCTCTATGCGCAGAACCTTTTCATCGGGAAATGTCAGTTTTGGCAGAACGATAACGTTGCGGTAGGCTTTCTTGAAACTATGAGCAGAGTTCAGCGAATAGGCTGGAGTCAGTTCTATTGTCTGTGAATTGGTGGCCTTGGCCTCCTTCTTGTCCGTCAGCTTCACCCGCAACTCATCGATGTCATACTTGATCTTCGTGCGGTTATACAATGAGAAATCAATGAAGAAGAAGTCGTTAACCGTATAGATGTTGTTCACTACAGCACGGATGCCGTTTGCTGAATAATGGATGTTGTTATAGTTCGGCTGGCTTCCATAGATGGCCCAGGCATATGCAGCCATTTCACTCTCCGGCATCAGTACGTCAGGGTTCTTGTAGCGTTTCATCTCTTCAAGTGATATGTTGTAAACGCTGTTGGCTCGTACTGGCCCGGTAGTGTAGACAACGTCGAACTGTGCCAAATGACGCTCACCGATGACAGTTATCGTCCCTGCCAGCTCATGGTCGCGCATATGACCTGATGGTTTCAGGCGGACAATGTTATCGGCACATTGATTGCCGACAATCTTGTCCGTTGATATGTCCACCAGCTTAATGTTCTCCGGCATGATGACATGGGTAGTCACCTCTTCATTGACGAAGATGACGTGCTTACGCTCTCCAAAGAGACGTTCACTGTCAGACTGCATGGTATAGACATATCTGACTTTTAAGGAATCATTGTGCGATTCCACATTCTTGTTCTCCTGGGCATCTGCCCCGACAGCCGTTGCCACAAGGGTCACTACGGCAAATAAAATCCTTTTCATATTATCCTGTTATGAGTTTATTGGTTTAATGCGTCTTTGTTAATGAGATAGACAATAGTATTGTACTTGATACGTGCCTTGTTCTTTCTGATGTTCCCGGAAATGGCGGTCGAAGCCGACTGGTACATGTTCTGCAATGCCTGTAGAGCTACGGCCTCTCCGCTCAATCCACCACCATAGCCACCGTCCAGACTGATATTGCTCTGCATGGCCTGTGCTCCCGCATCCTTCATCATATCGCGGAAAGCGGACTCTGGGACATAAAAACCCTCCATTCCGTCATTGTCGAAGACAGAAAGAGATACCTTGATGAACTTGTCGCCAACGAGGATGCTGGTGATGCTGGCCATGACACGCTGCTGCCCGAAGCCTGTGACGATACCATAGAGATAGGTTCCTTTCTTCAGGCGTACATCCTTGATGATGACATCATCGAGGAGCTTAAAGCGAAGACGGGTACCTTCATGTGCCTTTGTGGTCTTGTCAATCATTGCCTTGATCAGCGGGGCATCGGCCTCTTGCTGCTCATTGATGGTATTGAACATCCCGGCACTGCTGTCCTCCGCTTTGCGAACCACTTCCGGCTTCACCTCGTTTCTTTTCCTTTCCTCGGCCAGACGCTTGCGCTCTTCCTCTGCCTTACGCTGCTTCTCTTCTTCATCACCTCCGAAGGTGCGTTCCAGCACTTTCTGGCGTTCAAGGCTGCGCTGCTGTATCTCCTCCAGCTCACGGGCGTAGTCCTCCATGTCCGACTGTCGTCCGCCACGGGCATTCGAGTCGTGGCCTGTCCGACCGCCATAGCCACCTCCTCCATCACCATAGGCATAGGAATTGATATGCTTCCTGGCTTCAGCAAGGCTGCGTTCAAGGTCTTCCTGATCCTTTTGTCTGCGCATACGCTTGGCATTTTCCGCATCTATGTCATTCAGTTCATTCTCGGAATAGCCGCTCATCGTACTGTCGGCGGCCTCCTTGTCATCACCCAATGCTCCAATGGCGGTATAGGCACCGTCTTCGCTGAAGCGTTTGTTCATCTCTGTCATTTTGTTGCCCATCTCCGTATTGGCCGCATCCGGCAGTGACATATTGATGCTGTCCGTCACAACCCCTTTGTTCGGGCTGTCGCTGCCCTTCGTAAAGTTGGAGAGCGTATAGGCCAGGAACACAAGAGGCAGCAGAATGACCAGCGGGAAGATGTACTTCGGCTGTTTCAGATTCAGTTTCTTCATTTTTCTTGTCCTTCTAAGTTATTTACAATCATTTCCAGTTGTTTGTATCTGATGACTATCTGCAGGGAGTCTTCAGAAGTCTTGTGGGGGATGCTGACCAATGAGTCCAGCTCATGCTTGATGGCCTGCCCTTTCTGGGCCATTTCCTCGATGATGCTCTGGTGATATGCCTTGGCATCTTGAATACGTTGCATACCCAGAAACAACGGTTCCACATGCTCCACGCCACTCATGAAGTTGTCATTACCCCCGGATTTTTTGCCCAAGGTGAGGAATGCACCCAGGATAAGCGAGAACAACAGACATCCTACTGTTATCAGCATCGTGTCCCCTCTGTTTTCATCAGCCCACTTGTTCGCACTGGTAATCCGTTCACGAACCTTCCACTTGACAAAAAGCCTCCAGAGCAGGATCCTGAGACATCGGGTGGCCTTGGACTCCCTGCGTCTTTTCTTGTCTTTCTTTCCAAACAGTCGCATAGTCGTCAATAGTCAAGATCCTTGTTCTCCAAAGTCCTCCAGTTGGTTACCAGTAGTCCGTGTGGGTTGTTCTGGGTACGAGGCACTATCTCAATGTCGCCAACGGTAACGATGGAGCGTTTCACATCACGGGAACGGCGCTTGATGAACTGTGTACCGAAATACCTGAACCTACGGTTGTGTTCGTCAAGCTGGATAGAGTCGCACATGATGGTGCAGACAGCCGATGACGAGATAATATCCGAATAGAAGCCATTCTCATCCATTGCCTGTTTCTGTTTCAGGGCAGTGCCGTCGGCCATATAGAGAGCCTTGCCCACAGTCCACTTGATATAGTCATCATCGGGTGGAAGGTTAAAGAAATACTGATGGAAGAGCTGTATATGTGCCTTGGCCTCCATTACGAAATTGGCTTCCTGCTTGCTGCGCTCAGCCAGAAACGGGATGTCACCGTCAATGACGTATATCTGTTCCCGCTCATCTGTGACCAGCTTGGCACAGTAGAATACCGTAAAGGCACAGATAACCGTACATCCTGCCACTGTTGCAACAACGGTCATCAAAGCCAGCCTGGTCTTTTGTTCTAAACTCTGTATTAACATATTGTTATCTGTATAAATGAAATGTTTATATTCTGTTGAAGGCTTCCTGGGCAGATTCATCACGGACGGTCACCCTGCCGCTCATATGCTGCTCATATACCTTGCCTCCTTCGGTCTTGGTATTGATGACAGGGCCGTTCAGACCTCGCTCACCCAGACTTCCGGCTGCTCCTGCCAATGCAGAACCGCCAGAGAGTACGACGGCACCGCCAGCGATACCGCCATAGACGCCTCCCGCGACACCAGCCGTAGCAACTGAGCCGGCCGCACTGCCTGCACTGGAGCTGACACCGCCAGGAATCAGCCATGAAGCAACTTCCGGCACAAAGCGGAGGATAAAGGCACCCACAAGCATTCCCATGGCATACATACAGTTAGAGCCGATACCCTGAAGTCCAAGTGTACCTATCTGGCTCCAAGTGTTCACCTGTCCCTGAAGAAGCTTGCTGTAGGCCGTAATGTCTTCCTGCAAGTTATAGAGCAGGATGAAATCTATATAGTAAAGGCACATGTAGGTCACGAATCCCCAAAGGGAGAGAGACAGGTATTTTGAAATCCACTGTGACCATGCATTACTCCAGGGCGGTACGATCGATAGTGCAAACATGATGGGTGCGAACATTGCAAGGATGGTCATAAAGATACGCTGGGCCACCAAGATACCGTAATAGGTCATCTGAAAAATCAGCTCACCGATAAAGCGGATGACATCATTGATCCACTCTGATACTTTCGTCTCTGCTGCCACAGCTGCCTGTTGCGCATAGTTATTGATGGTCGAACCGAGGTTTTCCATACTGTAGATAAGCTTGTCCCACCAATGGGCATCCTCACCGATGGCCTGTATCTGCTTGGCAGTCTCAACGCTGTCCTGCACTTCACGAAGGCGTTTCAGGTAGTCTGCCTGTTTCTGGGCAACCTTGCGCTCCATGGCGGCAACTTCCTTGTTCTTGGCACTTGCCATAGCCTTGGTAGTCGCTTCCAGCGTCTTTCCAGGCACCTGAAGCTCTGAGCATATCCAACTGCTTGACGTGATACACATCGACAGGGCAATGATACGTGCCAGTTTCATGACATCCATACCTCTGCGTCCAAGCATCATCATCCAGCACTCATAGGAACCGACGCACAGAGCCAGGAGCAAACCGAGAATACGGGCATAACCGACTGTATCGCCGAGGACTGCCGCTTTCGGAAAAGCCTCCATTGCTACCAGCAGTTTGTCAAGGCTTTCATCGATGCTTGGCAATCCCATCGTCAGGAACAGGTCAGGTATGCTAAGTAAAATATCCGTTGTCATACTCAGTCCTCCTACTTGTAATAGCTTTGAGCCATACCTACCAGATGGGCGGTACGGCTGACCAGCTCCTCCATTTGTTGCTTGGCATCAATATAGCCTTTCTGCCGCTTGGCGGTTTCCAACTCATAGCCGACACCCTGCCTATGCAGATAAGCCACATTCTGACAGATAATCTCGTTCTGCCGTGACAGCTCATCCACCTGATACTTCATCTTGCCCTTGCTCTTCTGCATACAGAAAAGAAGTCCTTCCGTGATGCTGTTCTGCATACGGTTGAAGTCATCCTTGAAAGAGGTATAGACCAGATCGACGCTGCGGTCTGCCTGACGAAGCACCTCTTCCCTGTGAAGTTCCTCGATATACTGCCGTTCTTCCTCGGCTTTCTTCTGTTTCTGCCGTTGTGTTTCCTCTGAAATGACGCGCGTCGGCATGATACGCTTCACATTGGAGTCCGATTCACGGAACCTGACATGAAGCCCGCTATGGAACCCCCGCCAGGCCCAGTAGGTACTGGCTCCGCTATAACTGTTGTGCATCAGCCAGTAGTACCAGTCGGGTGCGAAGTCCCAAGGGCCGTTTTCCATGGACTTCCACTGCTTTTCCTTCTGGCTGTCGTGTTGAATCTGCGCCCATTGTGCGGACGCTCCCAAAGGCATTAGTGCCAACAGGGAAAGAAAAATCACTTGTCTTTTCATCATTATACTTTATTCCATTGATTGATTAGTCCTGTTGCAATCTCATCCGTAACCTCACTGTTCAGGATGTCCCAGATATAGTCATAGTGAAAGCCTCCGACGGCCACGACACTTGCCCAGCAATAGGCACTGTCTATGATGCCTCTCATCGTGTCAATACTCGTCTTCAGGGAATTGACAAGGTTCAGCTTCTCATCCATCGAGGCTTTCATAACGTTCATCCCACTTGCCGTCATTGTCAGATAGAGAGCCTTGATATTCTTGATTTCACGGGAACAAGCCAGATTCGCCTCTGCAAAATACCAGGCAACCATCGGTTTCTTCGTGGTGTACTTGACGGAGAGCTGCGAAAACTCAGAATACTCTTGTATCAGCCTATACATGCTGTTGGCTGTTGAACTGAGACAGGCAGCAAGCAAGACATAGGAATAGCCGTTGGAAAGCTTGGAGTCCAGCGTGGTACGCACATCATTGAACTTACCTGCTCCCTTGGTGACTGCGGACTGTTCACCGAAACTGGTAGCGACACGCTTCATGGCATCGTCCTCCTCACTCTTGATGAGCTTGTGCAGGCTGATCAGTGCCTCGATGGTCGGCAGATCATCGGGAACGTCGATGGCACGGATGGGGGACACACCAAATATGACTGCCAGCATTACTATACAGAGTTTCTTCATGCTCCAAGCCCTTCCCAGTCGTTAATCAGTCCTTCCACAATGTTCTTTCCTGTAAAGTAGCTGGCCCAAGAATCGATGTCGATAGCCATCAGCAGGTTGTTCATGTCACTGCAATACTGGCACATCATCGTGACGGCTTCCATCTTGTAGCGTATCTGAAGCAGATGGGAGTAGATACGGTTGGCAAGTGTCAGTCGTTCGTAACGGTCGATGAAATTATAACCGTCACCTGAGCCACTGGCAGGAGTACCTACGTCGGGGACATCCTTGCTCTTCTTGATAGGGTTCTGCACCTTGCCGTTGTTGACAATATCCACAAAGTCCTTGACCAGCGACTCTGTTTCCAGTACAATGTCCATAATCTCATTCAGGCAGATGACGTAGTTCTTGCCGGGTGACTTGCCCATATACTTTAACACAATAGGCACGTCCTTGAATATCTCGGCAACGGTAGCACCAATCTCCACGTAATACTGCGATTCGGCACCGAAGCCGCTGACATTCTCCATCGACAGCTTGTAGAGTTCCTTGATAGTGGCCATAGTAGCCGTGTACTGCATAAGTTTCTGCTGCTTGCTGCTGATAGAGTCCAGACTGGTGTTGTGCTGGCTCTCTATGACTTCCTGGGAGGCTGCATTGGCAGATACTGCTGCCGTAGTCCATGGGTCTATGACGACCTTATAGGCAGCACTGGCTCTTGTCGTAGTCAGCACAACAGCCATGAGAATAATGATTCTTGCTTTTACCATAGTTGCATAACATTTTGATGGTTGTTTACTTGTCTTGCAAAGTCGAGGTATTTGCCTACCTTGGCTTTCTTCCTGTCTTTCTCTATCTCTATGATGGCCGTCTGGATATTCCCGTAATGCGCTTCATAGATTTTCAGGGCTTCCTTCTCCAGACGCTCGGTAGTGTAGGCCCAATAGCATTCAGGCGGTTCCTCCACTCCGAAGACATCCCATGTGTCGCCCCTGCGAATCCAGACTTCGCGGAAATAGGCACGCCCTTCCTTGTTCTTCAGCTGATTGATAGTGAAAATCTGCTGGAGCTGTACCTGTGTAAGCCCAAGCTGCTCGGTAACATCCTGGTAGTTGTCCTTGAACTTCGACTGGTCGAGCAGGATGGTAATATCTGCATTGGCAACTACGGCTTTCTTCAGAATGTCGGAGGATAACAGGTCTTCAAGCTCCTGCGTCACCACTCCGGCAATACCGTTGAACTTACGCACGGTCTTGAAAAGGAACTGGAGATATGCAGCCATTCGGGGAGTGGCGACAGCCTTCCATGCCTCTTCTATGATGATGGCCTTGCGTCCTTTCTTCAGGCGCATCTTCTGAAGGAACACGTCCATGATGATCAGTACGACAATAGGGAAAAGAACGGGGTCTTCCTTGATCTTGTCGATTTCAAATACCACGAACTTCTGTTCAAACAGCGAGGCATCGGCATCATTGTTTAAGGTGTATTCCAGTTCGCCGCCCTTGTAGAACCGGCCCAACAGTGCTGAGAAGTCTGAGATTCTGAAGCTGACACTCTTATCCTTGCAGATCTGTGGAATACGCTCCAAGGCAAACTCGTAGAAGGAATTGAAGGAGAGTTCCGTCACTTTCAGCTTTCTGCGGCGTTCCTCCATCCTGTCTACCTCTTCATTGAGCTTCATCAGATAGGTTCCCTCCATCACTTCTGGAGTCAGGCGGGAAAGCTGGTTTTCGGCAGCAGCCACCTCTCCGGCGGATGCGGCACTGTCATTGGCCAGGTTCTGCAGCTTCTCCACCCAGCGGCGCTTCTTCTCCTTGTCCCTGCGCTCCTTTTCCTCTTCACTGAGTTCCCGCTCTGACGTCTCAGAAGTCGGAGTTGCCTTACCCTCCTTCTCCTGCTCGGCATATTTCTTTTCCAGTTCTTTCTCAAACTTGTCATACTCACCGTTCATCTTGTCCTTCAGGGTCAGCAGATGTATAATGTCCTTGCGTTCCTGTTCTGTGAACTTCTCAAAGGGATGGAAATATGCCTCGTAATACTCGACGATAACTTGGTTGACTACCAGTTCTTCCACGTCATCAGGTGCTTTCTCGCCAATATAAATCAGGAAGATGAGCGTTTTGAGGAAGTTCTTCTTTTCGCCGAAATTGTCATCATATTCCTCCTTGGTAATCTTAAAGGGGTTCATGGAGATGGGCCGCTCTTTGGAATAGGTGATGTACGTGCCATGATAGTAACGGCAGATGCCTTCGTAGGAGTCGCCGGTATCGACCAGTACGATGTCGGTTTCCTGTATTAGCAGCTGGCGAACCACACTGTTCATGTGGAAGTGTTTTGGGTTTTTACAAGTGGTTGTAGCACAGTAATTTACGC
>ERZ842401.3359-NODE-3359-length-19985-cov-15.312393_pt1 | contig 19985 bp, 14 predicted proteins | sample MGYA00521270_ERZ842401 | MGnify/ENA primary metagenome ERZ842401 (study PRJEB31892, sample SAMEA3878208) | bioreactor metagenome | biome: Moose rumen | place: Sweden | collected 2011-10 | study: EMG produced TPA metagenomics assembly of the PRJEB12797 data set... | reverse complement strand
ACAACATGGTCTTCATATGGCCTTGAGGCCACACGAAGACCTCTTTAGTTTAATTCTTCGTAATCCATAATTACCTTTTTCTTTTATTCTGTCAATATTGACGATGCAAAAGTACGACAAAAAATCGAAATGTGCAGCAACAGATACATAATTTTAGCTACTTGTAATATTTTTTCACGTTTACGCTCAGACGGCGAAGAACACCATCAAGCCCCCTATCACGATGTACAACAAGGCATAGGGAATAGCAGAACGGAGTATTTCTCCATCTTTTCCTGGCAAGTCACAAGCAGCAGTTGCGATGGCAATACTCTGGGGCGAAATCATCTTTCCTCCCGTAGCACCCGTAGTATTGGCTGCCACCAGCCAATTGGGGTCGCTATACCCCAGCTGCCCTGCCACATTTGCCTGCAGCTTGGCAAAGAGGATATTAGAAGATGTGTCGCTGCCCGTAACAAACGTTCCTACGGCACCGATGAGCGGAGCAAACAGCGGGTAGGCAGAACCTGTAACAGCCACCAGGCCGCTGGCAATGGCAGCTATCATGCCGCAATAGTTCATCACCGAGGCTAAGGCAATGAGTGAAATGATGGTGACGACCGTCTTGCGAAGATTCACGATCGTTCGTGCCAACACGACCATCATCCGCCAAAACGACAGGCCCTGGATAAGGCCGCCCATCGTGGCTCCGAGGAAGAGCATCAGACCTGCATTGGAAATCCACCCAAACTTAAACATAGAAGTAATGACGGGCAGATGCACCTCTGACACCAGATGCGTCTTCAAAAAAGCATTGACAGGAGGACACAAGGCTCCACTGAGAAGGATAAAGACAAGGATGAAGAGATAGACACTCCATGCCCTGAAGGTATCTCCCGCAGAATAAGCAGGTTTATCATCCTTGGGCTGTACCTTTTCCTTGCGGTCGAACAGCCTTGCATATATCAGAATAGCCAAGATTGCAGCCACAGAACCGATGATAGCAGGCGTCTCGGCCCCCAGATAACGCGCACAAGCATATTGCACGGCCAGCGATACGCCCCCGACCCAAACAGCAAGAACAATATTCTTCACAATAGCCTTACGGTCGGTGAGCATCAGTATGATGAAAGGCAACAGGATGAACAATGGTGCCAACTGCAGCACGGCATAGCCCGAAATCTGGCAAATCGTCTCTGCCGAAGCCGTACCGCCAGGAGCCACTTCGTTACAAAGCGTCGTGACGGGCACACCGACGGCTCCAAAGCCCGTTGCTACCGTGTTACCAATCAGGGCCACCAGCGCCGAAAAGAGCGGCTTGAAGCCAAGCCCAATCAATATGGCAGCAGGAATGGCTACCGCAGTTCCAAAACCAGCCATACCTTCAAGCAGACCGCCAAACCCCCACACCAGCATCAACACCAGGATGCCCTTATCATCGGTAAAGGAGGTAAACTGGTCTTTCACAACCTCTATCTGCTTTGACTCCACCAGAATGTTGTAGCTATAGATAGCCATCAATATAATAATGAGTATGGGAAAGACTGCCTTGAGCACGCCTTCAGCAAATGCCCACCAGACGACTCCCACTACAGAGCTGTCGGCAAATTTGTCCGGCATCATTCCCATGGCAGGAGCCACGAGCAACGCAATGAACACGGTAACGACAAGGGTCAGGAACGCGCTTTTATGCCCCGCCATCTTAAAACCCAGCATGAGCACAAAAAGTAATAGAATCGGAATAACAGCTATTAATGCAGTCATAGTACATAAATCGTTTTAGGTAAATACAATTTCATTGCAAAAATACACATAAACAATGACATTTGCGTATAGTTTTCGCAAAAAAAACTTAAAAGAAAGAATTTCCTTACCAACTTTTTAGTATATCTGAAAGAAAATCCTTATATTTGCGCTAACTTTTGAGAACTATAATAATACGCTAACCCAATATGAAAGTAGGCTTATTTATTCCCTGTTACGTTGACGCCGTCTACCCCGAAGTCGGCGTTGCAACCTACAAGTTACTCAAACATTTAGGCATCGACGTAACCTACCCTCTCAACCAGACATGCTGCGGCCAGCCAATGGCCAACGCAGGCTTTGAGAAGCAGGCCGTACCCTTGGCAGAGAAGTTTGAGGACTTGTTTAAGGAGTTTGACTATGTCGTAGCCCCGTCTGTGAGCTGTACGGCATTCGTCCGTTTGAACTACCCGCGCTTGCTGAAGGGCAAGAAAGAGTGCGCCACGACAAAGAAAGCTATCGATGTAGTGGAGTTCCTGCACGATGTAGTAAAGCTCAACCACCCCTTAGGCACCTTCCCCCACAAGGTCAGTCTGCACAACTCCTGTCACGGTGTCCGCGAGTTAGGACTGTCGTCGCCCAGCGAGCAACATGTTGACAAATTCAACAAGATCAAAGACCTGCTTCAGCTGGTTGACGGCATACAAGTGGTAGAGCCAGAACGTCCCGACGAGTGCTGTGGTTTTGGCGGCATGTTCTCTGTGGAGGAGACCGCCATCTCAACACAGATGGGCCGAGACAAAGTGGAGCGCCACATCCAGACGGGCGCAGAATACATCACTGGCCCAGACTGCTCATGCCTGATGCACATGGCCGGCGTTGCCAAGAAGCAAGGCTTGAAGATTGAGTTCAAACACGTGGTGGAGATACTGGCAGCGGGGCTGTAAGAGTGAAGAGTGAAAAATTAAGAGTTATGAGTTATGAGTACACAACATAGCAAAGCAGCAAAAGAGTTCTTAAAGAATCAGCAATATGCCAAGTGGCACGACGCCACCTTCTGGGCCGTGCGTACCAAGCGCGACAACATGGCCATGGGTCTCGACGAGTGGGAGCATCTGCGCGAGAAGGCATCGGCCATCAAGCGCCACACCATCACCCACCTCGACGAATATCTGGAGCAGTTTGCCACGAACGCCGAGAAGAACGGTGTCATCGTCCACTGGGCCAAGGACGCCCAAGAGTTCAACGAGATTGTCTATGGCATCCTGAAGCAGCACGACGTGAAAAAGATGGTGAAGTCGAAGTCGATGCTCACCGAGGAGTGCGAGATGAACCCCTACCTCGAAGCCCGCGGCATTGAGGTGGTAGAGACCGACCTGGGCGAGCGCATCATCCAGTTGAAGGGCCAGAAGCCCAGCCATATCGTGATGCCTGCCATTCACCTGAACCACGACGACGTGGGCGAGCTCTTCGAGGAGAAAGGAATCTCCAAGGAGAAAGGCAATCATGACCCCACCTACCTAACTTATATGGCACGCCTGTCGCTGCGCAACGAGTTCCTCACGGCCGATGCAGGCATGACGGGAGCCAACTTCGGCATTGCAGCCACAGGCGACATCGTCGTCTGCACCAACGAAGGCAATGCCGACATGTCCACCTCCTGCCCCAAGCTGCACATTGCCGCCATCGGTCTGGAGAAAGTCATCCCCAACTACGACTGTCTGGCTGTGTTCCAGCGCATGCTTTGCCGTGCCGGCACAGGACAGCCCACCACCACCTACACCAGCCACTTCCGCAAGGCCCGCCCCATAGCTTCCCCCACCCCATCATCAAAGGAGGGCAATAGAGGCGAGATGCACATCATCCTCGTCGACAACGGCCGCTCCGAGTGGATTGGCAATCCCGAGCATTGGGAGGTGCTAAAGTGCATCCGCTGTGGTTCGTGCATGAACACCTGCCCCGTCTACCGCCGTTCTGGTGGATACAGCTACAGCTACTTCATTCCCGGCCCCGTGGGCATCAACCTCGGCATGCTGCGCGACGTCCAGAAGCACTCAGGCAACGTCTCTGCCTGTACCCTCTGCAACAGCTGTCAGTGCGTCTGTCCGGTGAAGATAGACCTGGGCGACCAGATTTACAAATGGCGCCAGCAGCTTGACGAGTTCGGCACTGCCAACTCCCAGAAGAAGATGATGTGCAAGGGCATGAACCTGCTCTTTGGCAGCCCTGGCCTCTACAAGACGGCCACCGCCATCTCTCCCCTGGCCAACATTGTTCCCTCGTTCATCATAAATTCTGGCCTCAACCCCTGGGCCGATGGTCACGAAATGATGAAATTCCCCAAGAAACCATTCCACACCATCTTTAAAGACATTGAAGAGAAATGAGCAACAAGGAAGATATTTTGAAGAAATACCGGGCCAATGTCCGTGAGAGATTCGACATGCCCGACCTGAACGACATCCGCGCCATCACATATTCCGACCCACTGGTACAGTTCATCAAGATGAGCGAGAGCGTGGGCGGTCACGTCATTGAAGTCAAGGATGGGCAGGACATCAACGAGTTGGTCAAGGAAATCTATCCTGATGCCAAGGAGATCGCTTCCAACCTGCCCGAGGTGACCATCGCCACGCGCAACCCCGACACTGTGGGCCGCGCCCGCGACCTCAACGGCACCGACGTGGGCATCATCCGCGGCATGTTCGGCGTGGCGGAAAACGGTTGCATCTGGATTCCCCAACAGATGAAGGAGAAAGTGGTCTGTTTCATCAGCGAGAACCTCATCATCCTTTTGCAGAAGTCGCAGATAGTGAATAACATGCACGAAGCCTACAAGCGCATTGAATTCAACGACTATGGCTACGGCACCTTCATCAGTGGCCCTTCGAAGACGGCCGACATTGCGCAGGTGCTCGTCATGGGAGCCCAAGCAGCCCGCAGCGTCACCATTCTACTACTGCCAGAGTAGAAAAGACAACAACGTATTATTCCGCTAATCTGGAGAGATTCAGTCCGAAAAGCCAATTGAGAACATCGTCTGTTCGGACTGAATCCTGTTAATGGCCTAGAACATACGTAGTGCGGTCGCTTGTCAGAGCAAGAATGGGGAAAAAAGCGGAAGGAGTTGTTCATGGTCGCTCTCTCCTTTTGAATTCGTTTTATCGGTATCGCGCTCGTCTTGCGTCAGACCGTAGAGCGGATAGACGAGGAGGTCGATTTGTTTTTCCCTTCGGCCAGCGACCATTGGTTCGGATTCCAAGGCCGAGGAGTCACTCACACCTGTATCCTAACAACTGATAGCTTGAGTAGTTCGATGACTGTGGTCAAGAAACGGATGTCACTTTGTCCCCTGATATCCCTTTGGTTGTACTATTTTTACTTGCTTGCCTGTTTTTCCCGATTGCTGTAGGTAGATTTCGTGAAGGGAGCTTTCTTCCGTTAGCATACCGAAGACGATGGTGCTGCTCCCAAAACTTACGTAGCAGCGGTACTGTTGCCTCATCGCCCAACGCCCAACGGAATTCTTCATAGTCCATCGGGTTCATCTGTATTCTGTCCTCCTCACTGGGTATCGTGATGCCTTCTGTATTTTTCTTGATGCTGATTAGAGAGCCTGTCTCAATGTAGTCATAACGTCCGTCTTCCACAAGATATTTGATAGCCTGACGAGCCATCGGGCACTTCTGCACCTCATCGAAGATGATAACCGATTTCCTCGGTCTGAGTGTTACATGATAGGTTGTCTGATAAAATTTCCATTACCCACAAATTTATTTTTGAAAATATTCCATTCCCCACGAAAATTCTTGCAGCAAATAGTCCATTCCCCACGATTTTTATCTTTACCTCATCTCTTTGCCTACACCCTGGTTAGTCACCGTTTGAAGTTCGCTGTCACAATCCTGATGGACGATTCTGCCGCACACGTCTCACACAGAAATCACGGAAATCACAGAAATATTTGCTGACGCAAGACCAGCTGTAGGCTCTTTCTGTGGTATCTGTGCTTTCTGTGCGACCTTTCATTCGCTTATCCGTTCAACGACCTCTAGATAGTGGTTCTTGTTGATGATGATCAGCCATCGTCCCCTGTGAGTCTTATATCCAGGCAGCACTCCCGTATTGACGAGACTCAGAATCTCGTTGTACGGTCGCCCCGTCAGTTGGGCCAGTTCTACAGTCTTGATATATTTCTTCGCCATCGGTTGTTTCTGCAATTTGAATATAATATGCCATCAATAGAACTGAATATAGGTTGACTCCAACAGGAAGGAATCCCTGTCCTTCAGGTATAGTATCTGATTCTCGTCGGAGCCTTTCCGCAGCGCGGGCATACCTTGGAAGAACCCTGTTTCGTAGCTCTCCACCTCATAGTCATCCGGAATCTCGTCATCGTCCTTGAAAGGAAATACCGTCAGGATATACGCATCGCTTGCATCCACGACGTTAGGATAGGTGTTTTCAAAAGCAAAGCGAAGGTCTTCGTAGGTTTCCATGATTTCTTCATCCGGAAGAGACACATGTCTAAGTGATTCAAATGTTATGTCGTGCATAGGCTTTCATTTTATTTCGCATACGTTACAAACTGCCTTAAGAATTTAAGTAGTCCGTCGTTTTCAAAAAACAGTCCCATGTTCCTTTTCATCTCGTTACTTATCAGGAAGAATCCCGTGTTGGCATATTCATTCAACGTTGTCATTAGCTCATCACAGGTCTCTTTTACGCCCACCTCGCCTTTGTCCAAGGCCAGCAGGTCAATATTCGACTTCGCCACGAGCGCAGCAAAAATGTATTTCTGGAGTATGGTGTATGATTGTCGGTCTGGCTCGCTACCTTTCCTTCCCCAGAGTTTCATTTCCATACGGAATTTGCGCTTCTCGCCGCTCAACGGTCTCCGCTCCCCATAGTAGAGGCCGATGAAGAACGCATAGATAAACACCTCGTATCCGGCATTGAAGATTTTGCCCTTAGCGTCGCGACCGGTAGTACCTCCACCATGGAATTGGACCAGTTCGTCTATAACAGGCTCAAAATACTGCGCCTCATAATAGGAATCCATCCTGTCTAACCAAGCATCATAGAGTGTTTCCATTGTCAGTCCTCCTTTATTTCTTCCACTTCTGTGTCGATTGTTGTTATATCCAGCTTGTCGAAACCAGCCTTTTTCTTTACTCGGTATTTTTTACAATTCAGTCTGTCAAGTGCTTTCTTGTCAGTCACGAACTCGCCATCGTCGTTTTTGTACAAATAGCTTTTCGTCACCACGATGCATTGTCTGTCTACCTGCGTGTTCAGGCATTCATAGAAAGTCTTATCCTTATCCTCGTCGAACGATGATGTCGGGGCGTCAAAGATAAGCGGATATTCGGCATCTTGCTTTTCTTGTGTCATCTTTGCAATGGCCAGCAAAATGCTTATGTGCATCGTTGTACGAAGCGAGGTGTTGGGATTCTTTATCTCCTGCCCACTCTTGTCTCGGAGTACAGGATTAGGCTGGTCATGCAGGTCGCGCTCTATTTTAATGGTTCCCGTAAAGTCATCTACATTGAGCTGTGCAAGATAAAGGTTCGCATCCTTTTCCAACCGTGTCAACAATTCATTGTATGTGTCATCTTCTATGTTTTCTATTGCATTGCCAAAGAGCCGGAAGAACTCGTCAGCTTTCAGCAAAGGAGAGACAGGAGTCCCTTTTGCAGCCTTCCCTTGCTCTGTCCTCGCTTTATTCAGCTTTTCCTTTAATTCTGGTATAGTATGCTTTTGCAGCGCATCTATTTTCCGCACTAAAGCCTCTTTCTGCTCGTGCCAACTGTTCACCTCTTTGAAGTTCGACACGTAGTCCTTTAAGTTCTCACCCGTTTTCGAGCTGGCATAGAGCGCCTCTGCTTCCTTCTGCAGTTCATCCAATTTTTGCTGGCGGACATCTATCTCCTTTCGCCGCTCGCCATTGTTGCGTTCCAGGCTTTCCACTTCATCTCTTATCCCTTCAATGTCCTTCCCTGTGTAACCAAGACTGGCCCCCATCTCCTTTAGTGTCTCAATGTTCCTCGCAGAAAAGTAATGCTTTATCACGGGTCTTTCCTCTTGTGGCTTTGGCATCAGCAGTTTGATGACATCATCTATGCGCTGCCTTATGAAGTCGTATGCCACACTACCCTCTGGGGCCTCGCTACCACAATAGATGCATCGATGGGTATGCATCATGCTCTTCATTCTGTCGACATCCGTCTGTATCCATGCTATTTTTTCCAGTTCGGTTTTTGCCTGTTCTGTTTTTTCTTTTGCATATTCATCTTCCTGTTTCTTTTTGTAATCGTATTCAATGTTGTCTTTGCTTTCTTTCAACGACTCCAGTTTTCTGTTGAATTCCTGCAATATGGGTTCAAATCCCATCAGAATCCATTGGTTGTCGAGAAGTTTAACGCCATATCTCTCGTCAATCTTGTCAGCAATGCGTTCAATCTCATGCCTTATATCACGCATTTCGTTTTCTATCTCATCTGCCAGTCTGATGATTTCATAGTCGCTGTCAATGGCTGCAATTTTTTCTGTGGCCTCCTTGTGTTCCCTCTTTGCTCTTGCCAATTCCGCTTCAGCCTGGTCCAACTGCTTTGAGACAGCGATTACTTCATTCCGTGAACTGGCAATTTGAGCCAGAGCTTGTCCTTCTTTCTTCTTTATCTTTTCAACCTTGTCCCGCAATTGCCCTTGGGCGAAAGAAACAAAATCCTTATATGGCCCGAAATCCTTGATGTCAGAGAACATATCTATCAGCGTCTCTAAGGTGTTTTTGTCATCGAAGATGTTCAGTTTGTCCTCGCCTTTAAACAAATGATATTTCTTGATAACGGCAGGAAAGACATTCTCTTTCTCAAGCACATCTTTTACAGAGAAGAACTCTTTGCGCTTCACACCCACTTGCTGGAAAGCCTTATGTGCTCTTGCCTCTATTTTCATGCCGCCATCAGACCTCTTTATCACGTTGAACGACCGCTCGATAATGCGTAGCTGACCACCATTTTTTTTCAACTCCACAGCCACCAACACTCTTCCTTGCTGCCCCTCCGGCAGCTCCCTGAACATTTTTGCCGATACAAGAGACGAATCTTCCAGTTTTTCCTCGTCTTTCTTAAGAGCATAGTCAGGTGTCAGCACCCAAGTTAGCGCATCAAAGAATGTGGACTTTCCGTCACCGTTTGAGCCAAGTATCAGGTTCAGATGCTTTGTGAAGGTGAATTCTTTCTTCCCGTAGTAACTTCGGAAATTGTATATGGTTAGTTTCTGTAAATACATAGCCTCAGTTTTACTTGGTCAACAATGAAAGCACAGTGTTATAGATAGGCGTAAAATCTGCGGACGACATCTTCACAGAGCCGGACTCTCTCGTCGCATTCATGTTACTTTTGGCAAAACCAATTTTTTTGCTCATCTGTTCCACTATCTCGGCCACAGCCCTGACATGGGCATTCCGCAGGTCTTTCTTGCCCTCCTCAACACTTCTGTATCTCGAGGCATCTATGTCAAAGGCAGAAGCGAATTGCTCGTCGGCCAGTATCTTCAAAAACATAATATCCTGTCTGTTCATAACGCTGTTCTGTGTTCAGGCCAAAGTAACCTCCGGCATCCTTGTCTTAAACTCTACATCAATGTTGTGACATTGCTCTTTCACGATACCCCTCCGATGAATAGCCGGGGCCAGACAATACATTTCAAACTCCTGCTTGTCTACATCCTCTACCGTCCTCCATTGCGGGAAGAGCAGTTTCATGTATGCCGTTGCAATACGCTTGATGGCTTTAGAGTCGCGCACATCGGCCTTCTCCTCAAACCTGACAAGCCTGTCGAAAAGCAGGCCATACGTGTTGTTGGTACGCATGGCATGAAGTATCTCTGAGAAGTACTCCACGTTGATAGTCCATCCCTTGAATATCATACTCGTATCTATTCGTGGCAGCAGCCAACCCTCAATGAAACAATGGAAACGGTCGAGCAGCGCTGACTCACGGAAATTCTCCGGCAGCGAATCGAAATACTTTGGCGAAATGGGACGGTGATCTTCTGTCAAAGGGATATTCCCCATCAGCATCAAGCCACATTCCGACGAGAACTCGTTGTTGTCGATGGTCGTCTTGCCGCTTTCCAAATATGACTTCAGCGCAGCTTGTATCTCCGCAGGCTCCTGAAATACGATGGTCTGTATCTCGTCGAACACCGTGAAGTCATGGTTCTTGATGATGCCGTTCTGCTGCTTGGCCTTGTCATAGAAGAGTTTGGCGCGTGTCACCTTGCCACCGCTCACCAGCCATCCGTACTTTGAGAGGTTGCCGAAGACGTAGCTCTTGCCTGTTCCCTTCGGAGCCAATTCGATGACATTCAGCCTCGGCTCTGCGAAGATAAGCAGCCTGGTTAGGAATTCTGCTTTTTGAGTCGTATTTGCAAAACCGTCAGGGTCGTATTCCATTGCCGACAACAGCAAGTCCATCCATTCCTCTGTCGTGAAATGCTGGCGGGCTTCTGCCAGATAGCCAATATCAACAGAACTGTAGGGCTTGAAGGGCTTATAGTCGACCATCTGAACGTGGAATTTCTTTCCGTCGCTGTCAGGCAGCAGGCAGAGCTTCACAATGCCCCATTTCTCACCGTCAACCAGTTCGCCTTGATGCTTGTTGTACACAAACTCTGGTATGATGCCTTCTCTTAACTTTATTCCATAGTCAGGAATGGCAAACTGCTTCTGACCTTTTACAAGGTCTATGTATATAATGAACCGTGCGAGAAGCACTACTTCCTGCCCTGACACAATCCTGTCCTTGACTGAGCCTGTGACAGTCGGTATCACCTGGTCAAGAAACTTTGTCAGCCCAAGGGTGTCAATCTCTCCCGTCTGGATGTTCAGGTATCGTTTCAACAGGAAGTCCTTGACAAAGGCCGGAAGATTGCGGCCTGCAAATATGCTGTTGGTTTTCTCAGGGTCTTTATAGATAGACATCTGTGAGAAATACGTCCTTATCTTTTCGCTTATTTCTGCCTTCATACGCTCTTTGTTTTAGAAACCGCCAAAAAGGTCATCCTCCTTGGCTCCTGTTGTTATGCTTACTCTGTAGTGCCTTGTTATGCTCCCTATCACCAGCGAAACCACGTCGCAATGTTCATTGACGGCAATCGGTTCGCTTTCAAATATCTCACCGCTCTTCTGGCGAAGCGAATATCTCACACCATCATATTCCACCACAGGAATTTCCACGGACGGTATATTCTTGATGCGGAATTGTACCACTGGATTGGCACCGTTCAACTCCAGCGTCAGTATGTCTGCCGACCATTCTGCATCGCCTACATAACTCGAGATGATGAAGATGGGAACCAGCACCTCCTCTGGCGTACAACCACCGTGAATGCCCTGTCCTTTGGGTACTTTGTTGCACAGTGAGTTGTGACGTAACGCACAGACTGTCACCCCGTCCTCCAAGCGGAAATAGTTGTCGTCTTTAGTCCAGGTGCCGCTTTTCTTGATGGCTATGCGCCCGTGATGGTCAGGTTCCACACCACTCAGGCCAAGGCCGTTCAACAGCTGCGACAAGTATGTCAAGCCGTGGTCTGAGACGATGGCAATCTTTTTCCCGTTATATTTCGTGACAATCTCCTCGATGATTTCCCTGACAAGCCTCACCTCTTTTATTATAGTGGAGGGCCAGATGTTGGTAGGCTGATGGGCGAGACTGTCCAGGTCGCCTATCTTCATGAGCTGTTCGTATGCGGGTAAAAGCTTTTGCAGGTCTGCCTTGTTCACATCCGTCCTCGATGGCAGTATTGCCCTGGCTATCTTGATGTCGTTTAAGAAGATGTCCTGGCTGTTCCTCTCCCTAATGATTTCCTTTACCAATGGAATCCATTCTATTCCAAGACCGTCAACCCAATAGAACACTTCGATGTCGCCCCTGCCTTGCAGCAGCGTTCTTGTCGTGCTGAAGGTTTGATACCACGTGTCAAAAGACACTTCAGAGCCATTGAGCCTTCTGATTTGGGTGTCAATCTCTGTTGTGTATGTGTTACTGATTTTGGCTTTCTTGTACTCTTTCATGTATTCAGGCAACCACTCTGGTATGTTGACCGATACGCCAATCGATGTTGCATAGTAATGGTAGAGGTCAGGGTAGAACGACTTGACTTGGTCAACGCTAATCTGCCCTTTGGCTAACCACGAAATAGCAAGCTCCTTCTCCTTTGTCGTGATGCCTGTGCAATACTTCAAGGCACTGGCGGCATTATATTTGCCCGCAATAGCCTGAAGCCTGCTGTTCAATGTTGACTCCACGCCCTCACGAAGTGCGATATTACGCTTTGCCGCTTCCCTCAGACAATACTGGCGGATGGTCATCTCCGACTCTATTTCCGTCATGCCGAGTGCCATCTGCTCTATGAAGTCGTTGCCGGTAAGGGTGGTGGTCTTTGCCAATATGCGGCAGACAAAGCCCTCGCCATGCTGTTGTAGCTGATAGAATCTGGCAAGCAGCCAACGCTCGTATTGACCAGGATAGTCAAACCACAGTTTGATGAATGCTTCATGGGTGTCTATCTCTGTTATAGAGAAGTAGTTCTTGACGTATTTGCTGAAGCTGAAGCCGTTGCTGATGTCTGTCTGTGAGGCCAGCACCTGCCAGTTGCCGCCGTCGCCTTGCGCCTTTGTCATGCCACCGAACTGGAGCTGCAGCCCTTTGGTGAGAAAGTCGTAAGCGTCACCGCAGGGCACGAAGGAAAAGGCATTGTCGGGCTGTGCAAACACGGCATTGCCGAAAAGCGACCTTGACGTGCAGATAATATTCGGTGTCACCTGCTTGTCGGCATCTTTCCAGATGTTAAGCCATTCCTGAATGTTACGAACTACCGTATAATGCTTTTCCAGGCCCTGCACGCCAAAGGTCTCGCCATTGGTTATTATCAGGCGGTACGTAAGTCCCTTGTCCTCAGACCTCAGACGCCAGATGGTGCTTTGCGAATCATTCCTGAACGATTCCATTTTCCCCTCCAGCCCGACGATAGGCACGTAGACGCGCTGATGATTGTCAAACGACTTGCTGCTTGATTCTATGGCTTTTATCGTCTTCAGCAAGGCATCAAACGTTTTCTTCTCGTCGTTCTCATAGAAACGGGCCAGCTCGGAGAACGGGGCAATCACACAATTCACGCCATCCATTTTCCTGATATGCCGTTGTATGCGCTCTGCCAGTTCGGTGTATGTAATCATCAGGTCAGGGTAGTCAGGGTCAATCCATTTGTCCACGCTTTGCACAATGGCATCCATCTCTTCCTGTACGAAGTCCACAAACTGGCTGCATGCACGGAAATCGTCAAACAGCACAAACCTGATGGGGTATCGGTTTCGCGTCGATGCGTTGAATCCCGCTTGCTCTCTGTCGGCTTTGACTGCGGTTTTCAGCTCGTCAAGACTGTTGAATTCATTGTACATATTTCAAAAGGATATCAAGTATGTAGCCGCTTTCTTTCTCGATGATTTCGTTCACGATGTCTTTCAACTCGCCCGATGGTATCATCTTTATCTTTCCTGCAAGTTCATTCCGCTTTGTGGCGATGTCGGCCGTCTGCTCGCCTGCGCCAACAAAGCCCCGTTCCGGTTCTCCTCCGTCTGTCGCTACGTCGCCTGCAAAGCCGCCCTTTGACGGCTTCTGCTGGGAAATGCGCCAGTCTTTCAGCTTCTCTCTCACTTCCAACTCTTTCCAGAGTCCCACTTCGCCCTCTAAGTGCCCGTGCAGATAGTCCATGGCTTCAGCTGTCTCAGCATCTTGGATACTGACTATCTCAATGCCTTTTATGAAGTTGTTAAAGCCTTCCTTATAGTTACCCCCGTTTTTCTCTATCAGCAGGTTGCCCCATTCCAGCTTCAGCTCCTCATAACCGCTGATAGTCCTGCTGAGCAGTTGCGGGTTCTTCATGCTTTCGGGGTCGCTGACCACTTTGATGACATCATCTATCAGCTGCTTCATCTTGTCCGTGTTATACTCGCTGGTGCAGTGCTTCAACGACCAGAGAGGATAGCCTTTCTCTCTGGCATACTCATGCAGAATAGCCCAACGGGCATCTTTCAGAGAGCTGATGTCGGAATAGCCTTTCAACTTCTTCAGCGAGAACATCGATATGAGGTGCTTACTCAGTTTGCCAGCTTCCTTGCTCTCAAACATGAAGTTCAGTTTCTGTGAAGTCTTGCCCGACTCCCACGCCCTGAACATCTCCACCACATCGTCCACTAAATGCTGGGCAGTGCGCTGCTTGCCGTTGGTGTCGAATATCTGATTGACATATTTCCTCATGGCAAAGGCAACCATTGCCATCGGTGCATAGCTCTGGTACAGGCCAAAAGGTGCCTCCGTCAGCCCAATCAGCTTGTCGCCCAGATTGAAGGTCTGATTCTTGTTGGTATGCCTGCCGGAAAGCCATTCGTCTATGTAGTCGCACACTTTCTTTAGCGGGTGGTCAGGGGCTATGTCCGACTTCCATTGCAGGTTGTCATCCACGCTGTCTTGCAGCAGGAACTCTACGTGACGTGCCTGGCCGCTACATGAAGGCGAGGCAAGAATGTCTTGCTTGGTGTTGAATGAAAGTATGGTGTCAACTGTAGTCCTTACCAATGATTTCTTCCAATAGGTGACAGAACTCTTGGTACGAACAGTCTCTAATGACTCAGGGCCTGCCTCAAATATTTCCGGAGCTATTGTCATATTGATGGTTGACGACAGCTTACTGCCGGAAATCGTCATAGAGTCGCCACGCAGATAAAAGGTGACATTACTCCCCTTCATCCGCGTAGTCCACTCTGTTATCATGTCCGACGCATTCTTGGCGTAGGTCTTTTGCTGGTTAGCCAATCCATGTCTTTGGGCACACTGGGCATTGGCTTGATATTCTATAAAACGCTCATAGTTCTTGTCTGTCAGCCAGGCTTCCATCACTACAAACACGGTGTTCTTGAATCTGTCCTCACGGCTGTTACGCTCGGCAATATCCTTTAGGTCAAACATTTCCTGCTGGGTCTTGGCCACCATGATTGCAAGAAACACCTCATAGCCCTTCACTTCCCGCTGAGTGTTCTCTATCTTGCTTAGCAGCGTGTACTCATTGCCTTGCTTGGAGAAGAACTGATAACTCAACGGACGATTTACCTGCTTGAAGCTCTTGTCGAAGTTCTGACGGGCGGCATCGCCAAACTTGATGACTTGGTCGGTATAGAGATAGCTGCTCGACATCAGCTCCTCCTTTATCTTCTGTATTTCCTCACCAGGCAATGCAGTAAACAGAATGGAAAAGTTGCCGTTGGGTTGACGCTGTATAATGCTCTTTTCGTTGAAGAAGTCGAGAATTTCTGTTAACTCCGGTTCAATTTCTGTACCGGCAAATAGTGATTCGATGTTCTCAGTACTTGGTGTAACAGTATCAAAATTAGCGATATTGTTCAAGGCATTCAAAAGCAAGATGCCTTTGAATACTTTCAGATAGCTGTCGCCAGCGGCTTCCACGGCCAGATGATGGCTGTTGTATCTTTCTGTAACAGCACCAAAGCGTGTGGTGTCGCTTTCAAAATATGATTGAACATAGTTCCACAGCAAATCACATGTAATGGTGCGCTCGTTTGCAAAATTGTCTTCATTGTCAAGGAAGTCTTTGACTATATCGCTGGCCAAGAATTCAAACACGCTGCGGCTTGAAGCTCCGGCTTCACGAGCATAATAGGTGGCAAGATTGGCGGTTGATGGATGAAGCGGAAACAGATTCTTGATGTTTTCAATCGTCTCTCCCACATTCGCTGATGTTTGTGAAAAAACATCGAGCAAATCGCTATGGAGAGTGAAAAACCTTTCTTTGCGCTGTTGATAGATAGAGTCTTCAATGACTTTGAATTTCTTCGACATAATCTTGAAGGCCGAGACAGGCTCCATATTATATATCTTGTAGTGATAACGGCCTTTCGTCTTTTCTCGCTCGTCTTCATTTAGCGTCAGTATGGCAGAAGGATGAGAGATAAACAGGAAATAGCTGTCATTCTCAGGATTCATCATCGCTTCGCTTATCTTTTGCAGTTGCACAATAAGGCGTTTGGCAATACTGGATGTCATTATCTCTGTGAACTCGTCCCATATAATAAGAAGCCCGTCGTAGCCTTCAACGCGAAGTTTCTCCTGCACCTCAAAAATCCACTGTTGTATGTTGTTGCCCTGTAGCCGAATATCTATGCCTGCTAATCGTTGCGCATTACGCACTCGTTCAAGCACTTCTTGATTGCCGGCCATGAGTAGTTGTCTCAATTTCTTTAAATCGGGAGCAACGCTGCTTAATATAATATTGTTGTCGATGAGCGACTGCCAAATGACTGGCTGCTCGTCGATGTGCTGAACGAGCGTGTCGAAATCTGTCTTCACAACAATATTAATGCCTGCCGCATCGAGAGCACCCTTGATTTCTTTCTGGAGCTGAAGCGACAAGTCCTCTTCGTGCGCAATACTCTGTTGGCCGTACAGATTTACAGGGAAGAGACGCTTATACATGCGAACGTTCAAGATGGCAGACCGCAGCTTCTCGTATTTTTCCTTTTTATATTCCTCCTCAACATACTCCCGGATATTATCCAAAGGGTCGCAGAACAGATGCTTCAATACAGCCCCGGCATGTGACTTGCCCGAACCGTATGTACCTGCAATCCATACTGACTTGTGGCTGTCAGCATCATTGTTGCGCACAGCCTTAATCATGCTTTCAAGGACAGAATTGAACTCGTTATTGGCTATGAAGGTTTTCCACTCGTCAAGACCTTCTTCTTGAATGTTATAGGCAGGCCGCATAGACCTGAGAGTTACTACGTCGCTGTATTTCATATACTGTTCGTTTTCTGTTTTAGATAGTAGTTTACAATTAATTCTCGAAATTCTTTTCTAACGGCTTTGTCTTGCAGAAGTTCCCAAAGGCCATCATCGAGATACGCATACTCAATATTCTCACGAATGTATTTTCCTGAAGGAGTTTTTTTGTCAGTCTTGCCTTTAATGGAATAGAATTCGTCGTTTCTCATATAATAGAAAGGATACTGGACAAGTGTTATAGTTTCCGAATAACACTTGAATATTCTATTATAGGTCGATATGAGTTTATCATCATATCGAATTTTATTTCCTATCACATGGCCTTCCTCTATGAGGTCAATAATAGCAAGCATCAGAATTGGCTTTGCTATGTTTCCCCTTCCATTTGTAATCTTCTGGTTTATGGAAAGAAGAGAAGTTCTGTAATATTCCTTCTGTAGATGGTTCATTGTAAAAGTTGCTTTAATACAGACAAAGAAGAAAGGTCATCACGTAATGCAATGCTTTCAAGTCCCATATTCAGTTCTGCGATAAGTACTCGATTATTGGCTGAATTCAAATTCCTAAGTTTTTTCTTTGTGTATTCTTTGGGATATCCAAACTCAACATTGACTCCATCTTGTATATCCTCACGATAAATATCAGAAACACTTAGCATCTTGCTGTTGTGTGATTCTGCATAACAATACATGGAATAGGCTATTGTGACATCTGATAGTTCTTGACAGTAGCCACGTGTAGCTGTTCCCTTGTCTGGACTCTCATATAGTCCAAATCTTTCACCTATAGGTGAATTTGAAAAAGTACCAAGTAAAGCTGTAATCGCATTCTCAACTGTCCGCTTTCCATAAGTGGATTGATATTCATCAATGAACATGTCTACCAATGACTTCTTATTGTAAGTTACTCCGGGCTTTATCTTTGACGCAAACCAACGACATATAAAGGAATTCTTGACTAAATTAACCCAGATTATTTCCCATACCAAATCTGGGTCATCACGGTATGTGTTATACAGAATACTGCCAATCTCCGTCAGATTCTTTTTGTCGTCAATGATTTCTGCCTCTTTTAGCCAGTTAGTCATAGCAGGTATTTGTTTTACCCCAAGCCCACTATTATTGTCCTTAAAATAGTACTCAGGGTCGCTGAAAAATATATCGACCCAATCCTCTTTTAGACCGAATGTATTATAACGGTCAATTCCTGATTTTGCTTTCATTTTTGATTCTATTGTTGTTGCTACAGATGTTGCTACTACACACCCCCTTTCATGAAAGTTTAAACATTTATGACAGTGGATGCACTTTTCTTTGTCAATATTCACTACAGGCAGAACACTTAATGCGCCTGTTGGACATTCTACTTCGCAGGCTTCACAACTTATGCAATATGTTGTTTTATTAAGGAATCGTCTCAAAAGACTTTGTAATTCAGGATTATTCGCATTGAAAAGCGTAAATGTAGTCGTCTTTTCTTTGCTGTTGTTTATTTCAAACTCAAATACAGAACCGCGAAATTTTAACTCTCCCTTTTTTGTTGCCTTATGCTCGCCTGTGATAACATAATCGGCTATCACAGGCAGCCATGATTCTATCGGAACTTGAGGGCTGTTCAATTTTGCTACGAAATCGGTTGTACTTTTCTCAACGACAAAATTAGATTGCCTTCCCAAAATATTACCACTTGCCCTGAACTTCCATTTCCGTTCCTTAACATAATCATCTATGTCTTTCACACCACTCTTTTTAGACCATTCACGAATACGCAAAAGGAATGGCTCTAATGCTTCGGAAAAACATTTATTAATAATCATATCATCCCAAGCCGTTGAATAAGGACAAATAACACAACCGACTCTTGCTTTTCCTAATCGATAGGCGATATTTACAGGTAAATTATATTTAAACAAATAGAGGAACACCTCTATAGTTGACCAGTTTAGGATAGGTCTTGCATTAATGACAGTATCGTGTTTTACTCCCCTTCCAATTCTTTCATAATTGGAGCGCCTTGTACTCTCTTCGGCTCTAACACCCTCAAAAGCTAACACTTTAGATTGCTTGTTGCCTACATTTTTAAGTCCCCGATAAAGCGGTGCGGTTTTCATAATAGTACAGCACCATCGTATTGTATCACTGGGAGTACCTATTTTATCCCAATAGTTCAGCACGCTTTCGTGGTTGCGGGCTGTGGAGATCTTCAAGTCTGGGTATAGCGTCCTATAGTGCTTCTGCACTTGCTCATATAGTTGCAACGAAGGAGGCAGCTCATAGCCTGTGTCGCTATAGATCACCTCGAATTCTGTGCTGGGGATGGCACGTGTACAAAGGTCAAGGACTACCTGGCTGTCCTTGCCGCCCGAGAACGATGCGATAAGTAATATTAAAAAAATAAGTTGGTAAACTTTTAATGTTGTATTGAAGTGTGGCTGATGTTCTTCCTGCCATCGTTTTTGGGGTATCTTCCTTTTGATTTTATTTGTCACAAATGTAAACATAAAATAACATAATGTATTGATTATTAACTAATTAAATATATAGAATCTGGGGAATTTTTAGTACCTTTGAAGGGTAATTCAAGCACTTCAAATGATACCAAAATATCCCCCAGATGAGTTCGTAAAAGCAACCATCGAATATATGAAGTCGCTCAATGAATACCAAAGAAGAATCCACCTTGCCACACTCTCCCTTGAGTATGGTCATCATGGAGTTGTTTTGGTATGTGAGCTCTTTGACGTAAGTAAGACGACCGTTTACAAGGGACGACATGAACTCTCTATTTGCTATACACCTGATAATAAATGCGTTAGAAGGCATGGCGGCGGACGTAAGAGGGTGCTCGAAGCAAATTCGGGCATGAAGGAACAGATAATCGCCGCGATAGAGGCCAACACTGCGGGACTTCCACAGGATGATACGGTAAGGTGGCTGGCAATAAGCGTCACAGAACTTCTGGCCGTACTGCATGACGTTGGCATTGACACAACACGCTACATCGTCCAGCAAGTTCTTGATGAGCTTGGCTACAGAAGGCGCTCCTTCAAGAAGGACCTGCCATTGAAAAAGGTCGAAGGCCGTGACCAGCAATTCAAGAAGATTGCGGCTACGCGAAAGGAGTGCGAAGAAAATGGCATCCCCGTTTTCAGCATAGATACCAAGAAGAAAGAACTCATAGGCAACTTCAAGCGAAACGGACAGGTTGTCTGTCAGGGGACTCCAAAGGCCTTCGACCACGACTTCGCCACCTTCGCCGATGGGCAACTCGTACCATATGGTATATATGACACACAGCAAAACAAAGGATACCTCATCCTCGGCAAAGACCATGACACATCTCAGTTTGCATGTGACAACTTCGAACTGGTATGGAAGCAGCACCTGAGCGAGAAGT
>ERZ842401.3358-NODE-3358-length-19987-cov-7.486253_pt1 | contig 19987 bp, 11 predicted proteins | sample MGYA00521270_ERZ842401 | MGnify/ENA primary metagenome ERZ842401 (study PRJEB31892, sample SAMEA3878208) | bioreactor metagenome | biome: Moose rumen | place: Sweden | collected 2011-10 | study: EMG produced TPA metagenomics assembly of the PRJEB12797 data set... | reverse complement strand
CTGGTCTGAAGTTCATCCCCAAGTCCACACTTGCCTATATGAACGAGACCAAGGATTGGCAGATTTATTGCGACTTCGCAATAGTCCTGATAACTTGGGCACAGAAGCTGTATAAGGATGACTACTTCCGCCTCGGACTGGACGAAATGGTGTATGCCTTTGACAGCAGCACCATAGAACTCTGTCTGAAGCTCTGCCCATGGGCAGAATACAAGGAGAACAGCGGAGCCATGAAGATGCATACACTTCTGAATCTGCGAGGCTCCATCCCGACGTTCATCTGGATGACAGAAGGGAAGGTCAACGACATGAATGGCCTGGACGTACTGCCTGTGGAAGCGGGTGCCTATTATCTGATGGACAAGGGATACGTGGACTTTTGGAGGCTTTACAACTACTTCCATCTTCGGCAGGCATTCTTTGTCACGAGAGCAAAGGACAACATGCGGTTTGAGGTCAAGGAGGAACGGGAAGTGGACATGCATACAGGTCTCATCAGCGACCAGAGTATCAGGCTCACTGGACCGCTCGTTTCCAAGGACTATCCAGAGATGATGCGCATGGCCGTCTACGAAGACTTTGCCACGAACAATGTGTACAGGTTCCTGACGAACAACTTCATCATCGATGCACTCACCGTTGCAGAACTCTATCGGGAGCGCTGGCAGATTGAGTTGTTCTTCAAGTGGATCAAGCAGCACCTGCACGTCAAGTCGTTCTTCGGAACTACGAAGAATGCAGTCTTTGCACAGATTTGGATTGCCGTGTGTGACTATCTGCTGCTTGTCATTGCCAAGAAGTTGTTTCATATTGAACAGAATCTTTACATTTTCTCTCAAGCAATCGGGCTGGTTCTCTTTGAGAAGATGCCCGTGTCCGAGTTATTTAATCGAATCGATAATTCTAAATTAGAGCCAGAGAATGATGGCCAGGGATGGCTATTCTAAATTTCTTTGGACACTAGTGGTCGATTACATAAAAATTGTGTACATTTGCACCATATGAAACGACTGTTAACCTTCTGCTACACCTTATTATATTATATAGTCGTCATGGCACAGGGCAAGGATGTACGCATAGTACATTTCAGCGAGGCAGACGGCTATAATCAGACTGTAGTGGCCAGTGCAATGCAGGACCAGCAGGGCTATGTATGGCTGGGGACCTGGGACGGTTTATGCCGTTATGACGGCTATCGTTTCAAGAATTTCAAGATGAGGCCTGGTGACGGAAGCCCATTGCGCACTAACCGTATAGGCACCATTTGTGAAAGGGCCGACGGCAATATTGAGTGTATCTCGTCTGACAGTCTTTTCTTTATCTTTCACCGACAGACGGAACAATTCCAAGAAACAGAAGGCAACTATGCCCAGCGCCCACGTCCCTATAAAGCAGACGACAGCATTGTTGCACGCGTAAGACAACTGCCTTTGTTTGCTGATGCCTATGCCAATATCCTACTTGTTGACAGACAGGGCGGCATCTGGATAGACACCCATAGCGGACTATACCGAGTGTGGTTTGCCAAGAAAACCTTGACTCCCGCCAAGTTCTCAGGGAAGAACGAGGAAGTGGTGCGCGGTCTCTATACCGACCGACAGGGACATACATGGGTAGCCGACAAGAACGGGTATGTCCGTCTGTTGGACGGCCATCGCTCATTAATGGGATTCCTTACGGCTGACGGGCGTTTGTCCAAGTCTCCTATAGCATTCGGGCAAAAGGTCTATTGCTTCTATGAGGACTCTCATGGAGACATTTGGCTGGGCAGCAAACCTGGCGGACTGACCCGGCTGACACCTCAAGCCAATGGGACATATGCGGTGAAACGATACGTACATGCAGACAATGACAACTACAGTTTGAGTTGCGACAATGTCTATGCCATGGTTGAAGATAATCAGAGACGGCTTTGGATAGCCACCTACAAAGGTGGGCTGAACATGCTGGACCTGAACAGCAAACGTGAGCTGTTCCTACACAATGGGAACGGACTGGCTGGGTGGCCATGCGACGATGCCTCGTCGAAGATGTTCTGCCTCTACATTTCTCCAGAACAGGTACTGGTGGCGGGAACATTAGGCGGTCTCTACACCTGTGCATTGACTGAGAAACCGCAACAGATGCACTTCTATCATAACTATAGGCGGTCAGCTGATGCATTCTCATTGCCTTACGATTGGGTAATGGATATTCAGCCCATCGGCCGTGACACACTGGCCATTGCCACTTCTGGGGGCGGACTTTGTTTGATTAATACCTATCAGCTGCTGAGCGACAGCATCCATTTCCGCACTTACACCACTCACGATGGACTATCGTCTGATATTTGCCATGGACTTTTCTACAATCAGCAAGGCGAATTGTATATCGTGTCACGCACTTCCATCAGCCAGTTTTCACTTCATAAACATACGTTTACTAACTATTTGCGCGGGACGCTTGGTGAACACTTTAACTTTCTGGAGGAGAAACCTGTCAGATCGGCTGATGGCCACTATCTGTTTGGAACAACACAAGGTCTATTAGACATTTCGCCTAATGATATGCAGAAAAGCAGCTATCAGCCCAACATAGTGTTTGATTGCCCGGATAGTCTGTCGCTTTCCGCTGACCAGCGTAGCCTGACCATCCAGTTTGCCGCACTCGATTTCAACAAGAGCGTTCCTATTACCTATGCCTATTGCATTGACGGCATGACCGAGCAATGGACCTATATCACAGACAATCGCATCACACTGCCCGACATTCCAGCAGGAACCTACCGTCTGCATCTGCGCTCAACAAACGGAGATGGCGTATGGGCAAACAACGAGCGGGTGCTTTTCATTCATCGCCGGGCTGCTTTCCATGAGACACCCTATGCATGGATGCTCTATGGACTGCTGCTGACATTATTAGCTATTGGTGTAACGCTGACAGTTTACTACGTGCGCCGCATGCAGCGCGAGATCAAAGACGTCCGTCTGACCAGCCAGCAACGTATCAGCGTGATGAGTGAGCGTATTCAGGAGTTGTTGTCCATTCGCGAGACCGTAGAAAAGGTAGATGTCTCAACAGAAGACATTGTGAGCGAGGAAGACCGGCAATTTGCCGACCATATCAAGGCGTTCGTGGCTGACCATCTGTCAGATTCCAATCTGTCCATCCTTGACATAGCCCATGAAATGGCCGTCAGCCGCACCGTACTCTTTGCCCGCATGAAGAGTGTCTTTGGCACATCACCGGGCAATTACCTGTTGAACCAACGCACCCAGCAAGCGCAGCAACTACTGCGCCAACCGGGTGCCTATGTAGCAGATGTGGCCTACCGCTGTGGGTTCTCCGACCCTAAATATTTCAGCAAATGCTTCAAGAAATTAGTTGGACAAACGCCTACAGAATATCAGAAGCAAGCAGCAAATGGCACTATTTGACGATGAGCAGATAGTAGTTTTTCTTGCCTTTCTGTGCCAACAGATACTTGCCGTCGATGAGGTCGTCGGCCGTGATGGCACGGTTCTGGTCGGTCAGTTTCTCCTTGTTCAGCGAGACACCGCCACCTTGCACCATCTTGCGCATCTCACCCTTTGAGGGGAAGACAGGGGCCACGGTGGTCAGCAGCTCTATGGCAGGCTGTCCCAACTGATCCTTCGAAATCTCGAACTGGGGAACACCATCGAACACATCGAGGAAAGTCTGCTCGTCCAGCTTCTCCAATCCCTCCTTAGTGGACTTGCCAAACAGCAGGTTGGAGGCTTCAACGGCTGCATCGTAGGCTTCTCGGGAGTGAACGAGGACGGTGACTTCCTCAGCCAGACGCTTCTGCAGCACACGACGACCTGGGTCAGCCTTGTGTTCTTCAACCAATGCGTCGATGGTCTCCTTGTCCAAAGAGGTGAAAATCTTGATGTAGCGCTCAGCATCGTCATCGCTGACGTTCAGCCAGAACTGGTAGAACTTATAAGGTGTGGTGCGCTGCGGGTCGAGCCAGATATTGCCACTCTCAGTCTTGCCAAACTTCTTACCATCAGATTTCGTGATAAGCGGACACGTCAGGGCGAAAGTTTCCACCTCGTTGCCTAAGGTGCGGCGAATCAGCTCTGTACCAGTGGTCATGTTGCCCCACTGGTCGTTGCCGCCCAACTGCAACTTCACACCGTAGTGCTGGTAGAGATACAGGAAATCGTAGCCTTGCAGGAGCTGGTAGGTGAACTCTGTGAACGACAAGCCGTCGCGCGCGGTACCATTCAGTCGCTGTTGGACACTCTCCTTGGCCATCATGTAGTTGACTGTAATATGCTTGCCCACCTCGCGAGCGAAGTCAAGGAACGTAAAGTCCTTCATCCAGTCATAGTTGTTGACCATGAGGGCTGCATTCTCGTCCTTCGACTCAAAGTCGAGGAACTTGGCAACCTGACGCTTGATGCACTCCTGATTGTGGCGCAGCGTCTCATCATTGATCAGGTTGCGCTCCTGCGACGTACCGCTGGGGTCGCCAATCATGCCCGTGGCACCGCCGACGAGAATGACGGGACGATGGCCACAGCGCTGCAAGTGGCGTAACATCATGATGCCACACAGGTGACCGATATGCAGTGAGTCGGCCGTCGGGTCAGTACCCAAATAAGCCGTTACCATTTCGCGCTGAAGCAATTCTTCCGTACCGGGCATCATTTGTGCCAGCATTCCGCGCCATTTCAGTTCTTCTACAAAATTCTTCATATATTTTAATTCTTAGCTCTTAACTTAAAACTCTTAATTTATAATAACTATGGTACTGGATCATAACCAGAGCCGCCCCAAGGGTTGCATCGCAAGATCCGCCAAATGGCCAGTCCTAATCCCTTGACGGGGCCATGCTTCAAGATAGCTTGCCGAGCGTATTCGCTACACGTAGGCGTAAAGCGGCAAGAAGGCCCCAAAAGTGGCGAGATGTACAACTGGTAGAAACGAATGGGGAGAACCAAAAGCCATGCCAGTGCTTGGGATATATAGTGCCACAGCGTTCTCATAGTTTTTCCGCTATGCGTTGCATCAACTTGACAATGCGCGACTCCACCTCCGCTGAGGACATGTGCCGGTCAGCCAACCAGACATAAGCCAGCAGCAGCTGCTCGGTGGCAGGCAGTGCCGCGTAAAGGATGTCTTTATGGTGGCGGTAGGCTTCCCGGATTTGCCGCTTCACACGGTTGCGGTCAACGGCATGATGGAAGCGTTTCTTAGCTACGCTTATCAACAACTGTACAGGAGCATCGTCCTCTTGGCGATTAGTCTTTGCATAAACTGCTCTCAGCGGAAAGACTGCCACGGAATGGCTATTGCCACCATTGAAGAGCGTCTCTACCAGTTTCTGGCTGACCATGCGCTCCCGTTTGGGAAGGCGCGGTGCTATGCGCTCCTGCTTATCCACCTTAATATAATATATAGGACCTTAATCTTGCATCATGAACAGATAGTGCTGCAAAGCACCCGTCATAGAGGGATACTTCTCCGTCGGAGCCTCCAAGTCCAGCCGCAACCCTGCCTCCTTGGCAGCTTGTGCCGTGGCGGGGCCAAAGGTGGCAATGGCTATCTTGTCCTGCTTGAAGTCTGGGAAATTCTTGGTCAGCGACTCTATGCCTGAAGGACTGAAGAAGACGAGCATATCATAATCGAAATTCTTGACTTCTTCGGGTGTAAAATCGTTGCTAACAGTGCGGTACATGACACACTCACGATGGTGCAGTTTCTTGGAGTCTAACAATTTGGCCACCGAGTCATTGTGCACATCGCTCATCGGTACGAGATACTTTTCTGTCTTGTGCTTCACCATGGCAGGCAGCAGGTCGTCTATCTTTCCTGTGGAGCCGAAGAACACCTTACGCTTGCGATACTGCACATATTTCTGAATGTAGAGTGAGATGGTTTCGGTGACACAGAAGTACTTCATATCTTCAGGTATGGCCACACGCAACTCCTTGGCCAGATTAAAGAAATGGTCAATGGCATGTCTTGATGTAAAAACAATGGCTGTGTAGTCGAGGATGTTAACCTTCTGAGTGCGGAACTCCTTGGCTGTGATGCTTTCCACCTTGATAAACGGACGGAATACCAGTTCCACGTTGAACTTGGCTGCGATGTCGTAGTAGGGCGACTTCTCGCTGGATGGTTTCGGCTGGGAAACCAGAATCTTCTTTATCATCTGTATCCTAAAAATTTATTTTCAAACTGTTAGCCGTAGTGACCAATGCGCCCCAGAAGGCAAGCATAGGTATAATTTCGAGGGTGCAAAAGTACAAAATAATTTGCAATTTAGCGACATTTCGGCGAAAAAAGATGACATAACACTTGTAAAATGTTAGTATTTTAACGATTGTCATGGATATAATAAAATATATTACGACATTTTTGTCTGCCATGGCAAAGTAGACTTGAAGGATTACGACAGGGAACAAGAGTACTCCCTCTACCGACGTAATAAACAGTAGCGTCTTGTTCCATCGGCTGTTTTGTTTGCTTTCAAAGAACACCACATTGACGATACTGTACAATAAATATTTGGAGAGGAAGTAGCCTACAATCATGCCAAGATAGATAGCTATGAGATGGTATTGCGACTGTAGGACAAACGTCTCACCGATGTTGTTAATGGTATAGAAGTAGAAAAGCAGTGACAGCAACAGACTGGTGAGGAAGACAAGGAAAATCTGGAAGCGCACCTCGTTAGCAGTCTCAGTCACCTCTGTCGTGCCTTCATGGGGCGCATAAAAGAAATTCTTAACCTGACGGGCAATAAAACTGCGCGTATTGGAAAAGGAAATGACAGCTAAGATGAAGCACAACAGCAATAGCGAGGTGATGATATTGTCGCTATGGACGCTGTACGGCACAGGGTCGCCTGCCACACCGTAGCGCCCACCCGGCAGTTCCGGATGGAACAGGGTGTCTTTAGAGAAGAAACCTTCGCGATAATATTGCGGGATGTTGACGTCAAGCAAATTGTGTCCCTTGTCATGTCCCGGCAAGTGTAGGGTGTCCGGCCGATTGCTCCAGCGGATTTCTGATGCAGGGAAGTGTGCCTGAATGGCAGAGTCCTGCTGTGATGGCGTAGCATTGCGCGGCAGCCAACTCAGCACCATAGCCGGTGTGATGGGGGTATGCTTGGGCGAAACCGTGTCGCCCTGCATTTCCGCGCCACTGTTCAAAACAATGCTGTCTTGCAATACCATCTCCTTAGAGTCCGAATGCGCGCTTGATATCGTCTATACGGTCCAGTTTCTCCCACGTGAACAGCTCGACTTCAATAGTCTTTGTCTCATGGTAGCGGCTGGTGAATGTCTTTTTGACAACTTCTGGCTGTCGGCCCATGTGGCCATAGGCTGCAGTTTCCAAGAACATGGGCTGGCGCAACTTCAAGGTCCGTTCAATGGCTTTGGGCCGCAAGTCGAACAACTGCTCTATCTTTTGAGCTATCTCGCCATCGCTCATGTTGACGTGTGAACGACCATAAGTGTTGACATAAATGTTCATGGGCTTAGCCACACCAATGGCATAACTCACCTGCACCAGCATCTCGTCAGCCACACCGGCAGCCACCATGTTCTTGGCAATGTGACGTGCAGCATAGGCGGCCGAACGGTCAACCTTTGAGGAGTCCTTGCCCGAGAACGCACCACCGCCATGAGCTCCCTTTCCACCATAGGTGTCAACAATGATTTTGCGTCCTGTCAGTCCTGTGTCGCCATGAGGACCGCCAATGACAAACTTGCCCGTCGGGTTGACATAATACTTGATGTCGTCGCCAAACAGATTCAACACCTTCGCTGAGAGAATCTTCGCCTTGACACGGGGTATCAATATGTTGACCACGTCATTATGGATTGTCTGCAACATGGCCTCCTCAGCGGCAAACTCATCGTGCTGGGTAGAGACAACAATGGTATCAATACGCTCAGGAATGCCTTCGTCGCTGTATTGCACCGTCACCTGGCTTTTGGCATCGGGGCGCAAATAGGTCATGACCTTCCCCTCTTTACGGATTTCAGCCAGCGTACGCATGATGAGGTGAGCCAAGTCCAGCGAGACGGGCATCAAGTTTTCTGTTTCGTTAGTGGCATAGCCGAACATCATGCCCTGATCTCCTGCACCCTGTTCCTCGTCGTCTTCGCGATCTACGCCGCGGTTGATGTCGTCACTCTGTTCGTGAATAGCTGTCAGAATGCCGCATGAGTTGCCGTCAAACTGATATTCAGCCTTGGTATAGCCAATTTTCTTGATAGTGTTGCGGGCTATGGTCTGCAAGTCTATGTATTCTTCGCTGCGCACCTCACCCATCAGCACCACCTGCCCGGTGGTGACAAACGACTCGCAGGCCACACGGGCATGCTCATCGTAGGCCAAAAACTGGTCGAGAATGGCATCACTTATCTGGTCGGCCACTTTGTCGGGATGGCCCTCTGAGACTGACTCTGATGAAAACAAATAGGACATGGCTATTGATGATTTACGATTTACTGTTTTTAAATTTGCGGGTGCAAAGGTACGGAGTTTTCGGGACATGACAAAATAAAACGGCCTGTTTCCATTTGGAACGGGCCGTTTTTACTCATTGTTGGCGATGTTATTGCTATTTTGCCTCTGGTGTCATGATGATTTCAATGTGGTTACCACTCTTGAGCAACACGTTGTTGAGGAAATCACGCACACTCTCCGGAGTCAGGGCCTCGACAGTCTTTTTGTAGTCTGTGTACACATCCACGCCATGGTCTTTCCACGTAGTGATGGTGTTAATCCAGTAACCATTTTTCTTGACATCCACGTCAATCTGCTTCAGCATATACTCCTTTACCTTTTGCAGCCGGTCAGCATCTACCTGCTTCGACATTTCGGCAATGCCCTCATGTAACAGACGGACGGCCAGTTCTGACTTGTCAGGATTCATCGGGCAGTAGGCCTGCAGCATGGCAATGGGCTGGTGACTGCTCATGTTGAAGAAACCACCGGCACCACACGAATAGGCGGCACTTTCGTCCTCACGGATCGTCTTCAGGTAAATCATTGAGAGCACCTGTCCTACGGCATCAACTTTCACGATGTTTTCCAGCGTATAAGGCGCTTCGGCATACCACACCTCACGGGCGGTAGCCTTAGGAGACTCTGATTTCACCTTGAATTGATTGACCACCTCGCCCTTGGACAACGTCAGCACGTCGCGGAAGTCCTCTGCCTTTTTCTTCTTGGCGACTGGCAGCGAGGCAATGTACTGCTCGATAAGCGGGCGGATAGTCTGTTCGTCGAAGTTTCCTGTAAAGACGAACGTGAACTGGCTCGCATTTTGGAAACGCTCCTTGGCAATCTCCAGGATGCGGTCGTAGTTGATGTCCTTCAGGTCCTTTACGTCAATATTGGCATAACGAGGATTGTGGGCATAGATAGTATTGGTCACAGAGTCGGAATAAACAGCATCGGGCGACAACGACTTATTCTTCAGGGCCATGTCGAGGGTGGTCATGAGGTTCTGGAACTGCTTCTCATCCTTATTAATGGCTGTGAAGTAGAGATACTGCATCTGCATCATGGTCTCCAAGTCCTTCGGTGTGGAGTGAGCGGTGATGTACTGGCGGGTGACAGAAAGAGAGGCGTCAGCATTCACCTCTTTGCCAGCCAGTGCCTTGGTCAGCTCCGTGCTGGAGAAATTGCCGATGCCGCTGTAACCAATCACCTCATCGAACACCTTCAGATTGGTGTAATCTGCCTCTCCATAGAGCGACTTGCCGCCTTTGGCCGAGGCCTGCATCTGCACCTCATCATCCTTGAAGTCGGTCTTTTTCAGGATGACGGTGGCACCGTTCGAAAGCTTCAGCTCCTTGTATCCCAACAGCTTATTCTCTGTTTCTTTCTTGATTTTGCCCTTCTTGATTTTTGTGACATCCACCAGCGGCTCGTCTTTCACATTGTCCACATAGGGCTGCAATGTCTCTGCACGGGCAGCGGCCACGGCAGCAGCCATGTCCTGCTCGGTGGGATACTGTTTGCCCTCTGCCTCCTGTGCCCACTCCATGACCACGAGGTTGGTGTCGCTGGGCGTAATCAGCTCCTTGACTGCTTCATTAATGGCTGCCACGGGAATGCTGGGGGCAATCTGCTGCATCAGCTGATAGAGCACATCAAGTGGTGGAATGGGCTCGTTCTCCAGATAGTGGTCGCGATACTCATTGCCATACTCGGCATTTTTGCGCTTGTCGCGGTTAGTGTACAACTTCTCTAACGAACTCAGATAGTCGGCTTGTGCACGGGCATACTCCGTAGCGGTGAAACCAAACTCGCGGGCACGACGTGTCTCGCGGACGAGTGCTTTCAGCGTCTCCATGTCCTGACCCTCCTTGGGCACTCCAATCATCTCGAAATTGTCCTTCGTGCGCGACAGCATGTACTCACCGTCAGAGGCAAAGGCCTGGAAGAAGGGGCACGACTCCTCTTGCGTCATTTCGTTGAGACGCTGGTTGAACATCTGCGAGATGACCGCCTTGACATAACCATCCATCAGGTACATCATGCTGGTTTTCTCCTCGTCGGCCACAGCGTCGTGCTTCATCATCACCATCACCTGACTCATCTGCATCTCCTTGTCCTTTTCAAAGATGTAGATGGCCTCGTTGTTGTCAGGCACAGTCTCCAACACCACCTTCGGGGCATCGGGGGCTACCTGAATGCCGCTGAACAGTTCCTTGATCTTGGCCTCCATATGGTCCACATCCACGTCGCCCACCACGATGATGGCTTGGTTGTCCGGGCGATACCATTTCTGATAGTAGGCCCGCAGCGTCTGCGGACGGAAGCTGTCGATGACCGACATCAGGCCGATGGGCAGGCGATCGCCATATTTCGAACCGGGATACATGCGAGGCAGTGCACGCTGAATCATTCGCTGCGAAGGTCCTTCGCCCAGCCGCCACTCGTTGTGCACCACGTCGCGCTCCTTGTCTATCTCCTCCGGCTCCAACGACAGGCCGTTCGACCAGTCTTTCAAAATGAGCAGGCACGAGTCGAGAGCCGTCTGGCGCTTGGTTGGCACGTCGCAGACGCGATAGACAGTCTGGTCGATGCTGGTATAGGCGTTCAGGTCGCTGCCGAACTCCACGCCCAAAGAGCGGGTGAACTCAATGATGCCGTTACCCTTGAAGTGCTCCGAGCCGTTGAAGGCCATGTGCTCCAGAAAGTGGGCCAGTCCACGCTGCGAGTCATCCTCCTGAATGGACCCCACGCGCTGGGCTATGTAAAAATTTGCCACATGCTCTGGGTACTCGTTGTGGCGGATGTAGTAAGTAAGTCCGTTGTCCAGTTTGCCGATGCGTACGGCAGGGTCAACAGGGATGGGGGGCAGCTGCATTTGTGCCACCATGGCTACGGTACTGAACAGTGACAGCGTAGCCACAAACATTCTTCTTAGTTTCATACTTTCTTTATGGTAATTAAATTGCATGATGCACATTTTGTCGTACAAAGGTACGTAAAAACGACACTTAACATACAAAAACTTATAGTTTATTAATCATTTTTACACTTCACTCGCTTCTGTACTCCAGTATATCGCCTGGCTGGCAACCCAACTCGCGACAGATGGCTTCGAGCGTTGAGAAACGGACTGCCTTTGCCTTGCCCGTCTTCAATATTGAGAGATTAGCCTGCGTCAGCCCCACTCTTTCTGCCAGTTCACTTGACGAAATCTTCCGCTTAGCCATCTCCACGTCTAAGTTTACAACTATTTTTCCCATAGGCATTCTATATCGTCAGTTCTTGCTCCTGCTGTATATGAAGTCCACGCTTCATGACGATGGCTATCAGAAAGAGCATGCTACCCAACACACCCAAGAAGACGGATAGCATGAAGGAGGGCGTTGTCAGCCAGAGCTTTTCCTGGTCCAGAGACTGGAAACCATCATATGCAGCTACCATCAAGAGCAGGAAGCCCAAGGAGCGCAGCGAGATGCCCAGATTGGTAATGATTGCCACGTTGCTGAAGGAAAAAATCTCACCCTGCCTGACGTACTGAAGGAGTTTGTAGGCAAAGATGCTGCACAAGGCAATAGACACGATGAACGTGAAGATTGTGATGAGGTCAACGACCCTTATTGCACTCCAGTTGAAGACGACTTCTACCAGTATCAGCAGGCTATAGCCTATACCAAATACCACAAAAGACATCCATCCTGTGTCCATGACGCTCTCTACGCCTTGTCGTCCATTCTTCTCCTGTTGTTTTTTCAACCATGCTGATAATGTTTTCATATCATCTCTATTTTTTGTTTAACAATATTCTTTTTTCGTTTTTCGATATGCAAAGATATATTGTTTTCCTCATATGACCAAACTTTTTATTAAATAAATTATCGAAAAACGATATATTTAACATTCGTTGGCAAACAGCATGCGATGCTGTCGGAATACTATGCGATGTTATCGGAATACTATGCGATGTTACGGCGATAACATGCGATGTTATTGGGATAGTATGCGAAGTTATCGGAATAACATGCCATGTTATTGTGGCGCGGTTCTTTCCGCCTCTCGCTCCCGCGCGCATATATATAGCTTAACGGAAAATTAACCCGCCTATCCCGCCTATCCCGCATCTGAGGAATGCGGGATAGCTGCGGGTTAGGTGGCAGATATTTCAGAAAACAAGGTTTGCAACTCTCTGATAATCAGTGTCAGATGTCAGTAAGGTAAGTAAGGCGGGTTATTTTGGCCATAGCCTATCATACGCGCGCGCGAGGATACTGACTGCTACAGATGGAGGCCATGCTGACAGTCAGCATGGCCTCCATCTGTAAGGTCCGTAGATAAAACTTTAGTTGAAGAAGTACTTCACGCCAATTTGCAGGCGCCAGCACTGACCGTAGCTGTGGTTGTAGTCCCACGTGTTCTTGCCAGTGAAGTCGCTGTTCATGCGGAACACAGGAACGCCGTTTTCTTTCTTCGACATGCTGAGCAGTTTGGCCAGATAGTTGCTCGTGCCAGGAATCTGCTTGGCAACACCCCACTTCGAGTTGAACAGGTTGCCGATGTTCTCGATGTTGGCAATGAGCTGCAGCTTGTGGCTGGTGTTGCCCAACTTCAGGTCAAAGTCGTGAGCCCACTTGAAGTCGACGGTGTGCACCCATGGTGCACGTGCACCGTAAGCCTCAGCATACTCGCCCTTGTGGTTCTTCAGGTAGTCATCCTGCTCCACAAAGTTCCAGAAAGCAATGCGGTCGTCTTCGCTGGCAAACTTGATTTCCGAGTCGTCGCGCGGAATATACATGAGGTCGTAGGCCAAACCGTCGCCGTTGATGTCGTTGCTGTAGACATAGCTGTAGCCCGAAGGCGAATAGGCGCTATAGAACAGTGAATAGTGGTCCTTGCCATACTTGTAGCTGACGTTGGCAATGATGCGGTCGGGAGTGACATACGACGAGTTGCGCACCTCGATGACATTCGGACCGTTGACGGTGTGCAAGTAGCTCCATGCCGACGAGGCATTGGAACCAGGCATGCCCGTCACCTCCTTGTTCACGGTGTGCGTGTATGCAGCCATGACGTGCAGGTCCTTGATGGGCTCGGCGTTCAGCGTCAGGTTAGCCGTCCATCCGTAGCCACGGTGATTGTTGGTCAGCACGCAGACGTTGCTGTATTTCGTATTGTAGTTCCAATCAGCCTTGTTGGAGGGGTAGACCCAACGGTTGTCGGCACCCTTCAGGCGCTCCCACGTCTCGTCGGGATTCGTCTGGTTCCAGTTGTCCAGATTCACGGCGTTGATATTCTTCGTATAGGTGTACTCAGCGGTCAGCGTCAAGGGGAATGAAACGGGCAGCTGGTAGTCAATGCCCAACGAGGTCTTCCACACCTGCGGCATCTTGAAGTTCTTATCCACACCGGCTACCGACGATGGGATAATGCCGTTGGGGTTCTGGCTGTAAGGAGCCTCAAGCTTCTCGCGAATCTGGTTGATGTCGGTCACGACACCGCCGGCAAAATTGGCCAGACGAGAGTCGCCAGCCTTGGCAATAACCAAGTTCTGCAACATACCCGAGTTCTGCGGCATGTTGGTGAAGAACACGAGGGGCAGACGGCCGGCAAAGAGACCCGTACCACCACGCACCTTCAAGGAATGGTCGTTGAAGACATCCCATGTGAAGCCTACGCGCGGTGAAATCTGCACGTTGGCCTTTGGCCATGAGCCCACGTCAAGGTGGCGGCCTCCGAAGTCCATGTCGTAAAGAGCCTGATTGAACTTCAGGTCATCCTCGTTGAAAGTGATGTTGTCGAAACGGATACCAGCGTTCACCTTCAAGTTCTCGCGGATGTTCCACTCGTCTTGCAGGTAAATACCTATCTGGTTGAAACGCACCTTCGACGAAGGCGACATATCACCGTCATAGCCATAGGCCAATGCTGCACCAATGGGGGCAGCACCCTCCATGAAGTCCTGCATGCTGGCATAGCGGAAGTAACCCGTACCCTGACGCATGTAGTTGTTGAGGGCCATCTGGTGCTCAAAGCTCAGGCCAGCGGTCAGTTTGTGGTTGCCCAGATAGTAAGTGAAGTTGTCATTGACGGTCAGGATGGTATTCTGCACACGGTTGTTATAGGTGTACAGCTCGTAGCCTAACGTCATGTAGGGATCTCCGTCCTTCATGATGTCAATCATGGGGAACATGGACGAGTTAGAGCCACGGGGGTCGTCCTCGTTGGTGTAGGTGATGAGCAACTGGTTGGAGATGTTCTGGCCGAAACGGCTGTTCAAGTCAGCAGAGAAGGTGGTCACCTTGTTCTGCATCTCATAGAACGAGTTGGCAAAGGCCATTGAGCTGATGCCCACGCAGGCAGCCGTCAGACCGCCCACGTCACGCGACGTGGCACTGGGCACATACCAGCGAGAGTTGTTGGTGTGGTTGTAGCGCAGGGCCAAGTGGTGGTCCTTGTTGATGTTCCAGTCCAGACGGGCCAGATACTTGTTGTTGGTGATGCCTCCAGGATAGGATGAAGCCGAACCAGTGTCATAGCCATACTTATTGCGCACGAACTCAGAGATGGTCTCCATGTCGCTCAGCATGGTGCGCGAGGTGTAGGTCTTCGCATTGGCAGCATCCTCGGCTTTGACTGCCGGATGCCAATAGGTGGGAATGTCCGACGACTCCACACGCTCGTAGTTGGCAAAGAAGAACAGCTTGTCCTTGATGATGGGGCCACCCAGTGTGAAACCATAGGTCTTTTCCATGTCGGGGTTGGGCTCCGTGTTCTGGGTTCCGTCCACGCGGTTGCCGTGCATCTCCTCATTGGTGTAGTAGAAGTAGGCCGTACCCTTGAAGGTGTTCGTACCAGACTTGGTTACGGCATTGATGCCGCCGCCAATGAAGTTAGTCTGACGCACGTCGAAAGGCGACACCACCACCTGTACCTCATCAATGGCATCCATGGAAACAGGATTGCCGCCACCGGGCAAGTTGGCCGACAGACCGAAGTTGTTGTTCAGGTTGGCACCGTCCAGCGTGAAGTTCGACATACGGCCGCTGCTGCCGCCGAAGCTGTTGCTGCCACCATAGTAAGGCGAGAGCTTGGCAATGTCGCCAATGCTGCGGCTGATGGTGGGCAGCTCCTGAATGGTGGAATTGTTGATGTTGGTCGAAGCGCCCGTCTTCTCGCCGGCAAACTTCGAAGCCTTGCCGCTGACCACAATCTCGGTCAGCTCACTGGCATTCTCTGACAGCCAGACGTTCAAGTCGTAGGTCTCACCCAACTGCAGGACTATGCCCTTGAACGTCTTGGTTTCATAGCCAATATAGCTCACGGTGACGGTGTATGGGCCGCCGTTACGCATACCCTGGATGGTGAAGCGGCCGCTGACGTTGGTCACTGCGGCATATTTGGTGCCGGAAGGCTCGTGCACGGCCTGCACGGTAGCACCTATCACCTCCTCCTTGGTGTCCTGCATGGTCACTTTACCGCTCATGGCAGAGTTGGTGACCTGTGCCATCAGTGTCAACGTAAACGTCAACATCATGGCTGTTAAAAATAGAATTCTACGCATATCGTTTTATTTTGTTTTTTATTTGGGTGCAAAATTAATAAAAATTTTCTAAACTGCACTCATTTTAGCAGGAAAATGTTTATGCGTCTTTCTGTCGCATGCCCATGCGAGCCTCCACGACGTTAACCACATAGTCGCCCAGTTTCTCGCATTCGTTGATGAGGTCCATATAAATGGTACCCACGGCATAGGTGTACTGATGGTTGTTGATGTCGTTGATGTTCTGCGACTTCAGCTGGTTGCGATAGTTGTTGATTTCGTTCTCGATGTTGAACGTGCGGTTCACGTCATACGACTCCTTGCGACCGCCCATCAAGCGGTTCATCTGCATCAGCGACTGGTCGGTCAGCTCCATCATCTGGTGCAGGTGGTCATACTGTTTCTCCACAAAGTGGTCTTCTTTGCCATTGTACTTGCGGGCAATAGTACGAGCCATGTTATAACAGGCATCACCGATAGACTCCAACTCACTGATTTCACGCAGCATAGCACGTATCTTGGCTTTCGTGTCGTCTGAAAGATGGGCGTCACTGACGGAGTCAAGGTAGTTGGCAATCTCCAACTCCATATTGTCTGAAATGCCCTCGTACTTTTCTATGCGGCTGTATAGCTTATTGAACTCTGCCTCGTTATTGTCCTTCTTGTTAGAAGTACTGGACGAGAGGGTCAACAGTTCACGAACCATACCGAACATACGCTGCATGCGCTCAGAGAAAGACTGAATCTCCTTCTGGGCTTCCAGCACCGAAAGTTCGGGGGTCTTCATGAAACCAGCCGTAATGAAATGCAGACGGAAGTCTTCCTCCTCGTCGACACGTTTCGGTTTGATGACCCAGCAGACGAACTTCTCAATCTGCGGGATAAACCAAATGAGGATCATCGTGTTTGCCACGTTGAAAGCCGTATGGAAAGCAGCCAGCACAAAGCTAAGCTTGGCTGAATTAGCCAGAAAAACGGCAGCTCCCACACTCTCTTTGGTCATGGTGACATCGTAGCCTACCCATCCACAAACCATGTCAATGAACGGGCGGAAGACGAACAGAATCCAAATAACGCCGAAGACATTAAAGAACATGTGGGCCAGAGCAGCACGGCGGGCCTGCGTATTGGCCGACATAGCAGCCAGATTCGAGGTGACGGTAGTACCAATATTCTCACCCATGACCAAGGCGATGCCTTGATAAATAGGCAGCGCACCACTGGAACATAGTATCATGGTGATAGCCATGACGGCCGCCGACGATTGGACGCAGAAGGTCAGCACACCACCCAACAACAGGAACAGCAACGTGGTCACAAAGGAGTTTGGGTCGAAAGAGGCAAAGAAATCCAGCACGGTCTGATTTTCTCCCAGATGCATGTCCTGTCCCGTCTGTCGCAGGATGCCCAAGGCAAAGATGAGGAAAGCAAGTCCGAACAGGAAGTCGCCGATGTAGCGGTACTTCTTCTGGTAGATAAGTATGATGCCGACGAAAAAGGCCGGATAGGCCAGACTGCTGACATTGAACGACATACCTGCTGACATAATCCACGCCGTCAGTGTGGTACCTATGTTGGCACCCATAATCACCGAGATAGCCTGCGCCAGCGTCAGCAGTCCTGCATTCACAAACGAGACGGTCATCACTGTCGTTGCCGTCGATGACTGAACAGAAGCTGTCACAAGCATGCCGGTCAGCATGCCGGTGAAACGGTTGGTGGTCATGGCACCCAAAACATGACGCAGTTGCGGACCGGCCATTTTCTGCAAAGCCTCACTCATTGACTTCATACCAAACATCAACAGGGCGAGCGAACCCAGAAGCGTAAAAATTACCCAAATCGACATAATGTTATTTACAATTTACTAATTTACTATTTACAATCTCACCATTTTTTTGTATCTTTGCCACCAAAAACATAACTTTAAACTTGATGTCTATGGAAGAACAAATCAAAATCCGTTGCAAAAATAATAAAAAAACTCTAAATATCAGCATCGGAAGCACACTTTCTGAAATTTTTTCTCAACTTGGCCTCAAAATGGAGTACGGGCCCGTCAATGCACATGTAAATAACAAGGTGGAAGGCATGCACTTCAGAGTTTACAAGCCAAAAGTCGTGGAGTTTCTGGACTTGCGTTCTGCAACGGGCATCCGGACCTACACCCGTACGCTGTTTTTCGTGCTCTGCAAGGCTGCCCACGACTTGTGGCCCCAGTGTCGTGTCATCATAGACATTCCCGTCTCAAACGGCTACTACGTTGACATAGAGAAGACGAGAAGTGAAAATAACGAGGATTTTTCATACACGCATTCTGCCAATCTTGCCATTTCTCCCGACGACGTGCACCAGCTGCACGACCGCATGCAGCAGATTATCGACGCCGACCTGCCCATCCACCGTTTCGAGACCACGACGGAGGAGGCTATCGACATGTTCCGTCAAAGCGGGTCGAACTCTAAGGTGAAACTGCTGGAGGGCAGCGGCTCATTATATACTGTCTACTACGATCTGGACGGCTACAAAGACTATTACTACGGCACCCTGCTCACCAGCACCGGGCAACTGCACCTGTTCGGACTGGAACCCTATTACGACGGCATCCTGCTGCGCATTCCCTCGTTGGAAGACCCCTCGCGACTGGGGGCGTTTGTCCGTCAGGAGAAGATGTTTGAAATCTTCAAGGAGCAGCACCGCTGGCAGGACATCCTGCAGATGCGCACCGTGGGCGACCTGAACGATGCCATACGGAAAGGCTATACCAACCAGCTCATTCAAATCAGCGAGGCCTTGCAGGAGAAGAAGATAGCCCAGATAGCCGACAGCATTGCTCACCGGCCCGGTGTCAAGATGGTGCTCATTGCCGGTCCCAGCAGCAGCGGCAAGACGACGACTTGCAAACGTCTCTCTGTGCAGTTGGCCGTCAACGGCATCCGCCCTATTGGCATTTCGCTCGACGACTATTTCTTAGACCGTGAACAGACACCCAAGGACGAGTCTGGCGACTATGACTTTGAACATTTGCACGCGCTGAACATTCCTTTGCTGAACGAACAGCTCACGGCCCTGTTCCGTGGCGAGGAGGTGGAACTGCCACGCTACAATTTCCAGGCGGGCAAGAGCGAGTGGAGCGGCAAGCGCCTTCAGCTGAAAGGCAATGAAGTGCTGGTGGTGGAAGGCATCCACGCCCTGAACCCAGAACTGACGGCACAGATTCCCAACGGGCAGATTTTCCGTGTCTATGCCTCGGCACTGACCACCATCCTGTTGGACAACCATAACTACATACCCACCACCGACAACCGCCTGCTGCGCCGCATCATCCGCGACCACAAATATCGCGGCGTGTCGGCACAGGAGACCATTCGTCGCTGGCCATCGGTGCGCCGCGGCGAGAACCGTTGGATATTCCCTTATCAGGAGAATGCCGATGCCATGTTCAACTCGGCCATGCTTTTCGAACTGGCAGTCATCAAGCAACAGGCCGAGCCCCTGTTAGAACAGGTGCCGGAGAATTGTGATGAGTATGCTGAGGCTTATCGGTTGCGCAAGTTCCTGCGCTATATTCGTCCTATTGCTGAAGACCAGATACCACCCACATCCCTGTTGCGCGAGTTCTTGGGCGGCTCGTCATTCGAGTATTAATTAGCAGGGCGGTTGCTCATTTCCGTCCAAAGTCTGCGGGCACCTCACCCCATTTCGAGGTTTCCCATTTGATGATGGGGTTGCGCCACGTGTGGGTCTGCAGCCATTGCTCTGCACGCAATATAATCTGATAGAGCCTCTCCGTCTCAGGAGTGCGCTCCAGTTTGGTCTTGCACTTGCGCTTGTTCACCCAGAGAATGGCGTTATAGGAGTCTGAATAGATGGTCTTGCCATACAGTCCCTGCTGCTGCATCAGTGCCAGGGCGTGGACGATGGCCAGAAACTCCCCGATATTGTTCGTACCCTTCATGGGACCGAAGTGAAACACGC
>ERZ842401.3357-NODE-3357-length-19989-cov-3.681399_pt1 | contig 19989 bp, 17 predicted proteins | sample MGYA00521270_ERZ842401 | MGnify/ENA primary metagenome ERZ842401 (study PRJEB31892, sample SAMEA3878208) | bioreactor metagenome | biome: Moose rumen | place: Sweden | collected 2011-10 | study: EMG produced TPA metagenomics assembly of the PRJEB12797 data set... | reverse complement strand
TGCAATTAGTTTTCCGCCCAAAATCAACCTCCGCCGTTTGTAAAAATCCTTTACACCAACTGTAAAAAAATTTTACACTTTTACACTTTGCTAAAAAAGAGGTCGCCCTGTTGGTCTTTGGACAAAATGAAAGAATTAGCGGAGGAAGCCGGTATCAAATCGACCACGCCTGAATTGAAAGTATCATGAACGCGGCGACGTAATTTTTGCGGTTAGAGACAAAAAGATACTTGGTATTAGTCTACAATTATACTTCCATTACGGCGTGTACGTAGGTGATGTCAAAGTGATTCATTTCAACGACTCAAATCCCAAATCTACCACTATTTGGTTAAATTTATTGTTGTAATAACTGCTATTATAACAATAAACAATAACTTACCCAAAGGCGTAATATTTTTTTTATTGCCTTCGGGGAAGTTAATTTTTTTTAGTTTTTACTATTTATTTGGTCTTATTTAAAAATTTATCATATTGATTGTAAGCCCAGTGTCGGTGATGTAATCTTGTATAGCCTCTTCAAGATCAAGGTCTTCATTATCATAATACCAATTTACTATCACCTTACCACCATCATCTTCATATTTTTTTAAAATTTTGAATATGTCAAGTAGGCTTTTGGTAGAACTTGTGTTGAAATATGTTAGTTTGCAGTTGAATGTTAATGGAAGCCCTGTTTTGGTATATTCTCTAATCCATGAAATCAATGGTGCGTAAAAAACGTTAGTTTCTTCCAAGAACGATTCTCCTGATATTTCGCAAATTCCGTTTTGGTAATTAAAATCAACTGTTGGCACGAAGTACCCGTCGTGCGAACCGGGGATATGAATATTGTCCATAACTTTTTTTCGTGTTAAGCGTTTATTGTTAGTTTAACTTTTGGGAACTTTTATTTCTAATTCCAAAGTTATAAAATATTTTCCTGTTTCTGTTTTTGCAGATTCGTAGTTTATTTTTGAACCAGCTATTAGCGCACTTTGCACCAAGCCTATGTTTGCTGATTCTGGAACTGGGTTTTCCATGTTCCAAAGTTTTCTTTTAAGCTTGTGTAACTGCTCGTTGTCGGCTTTGTTTATGTCATCACAACGTTGTGTAAGTTTTTCGGCATCGGCTTTTTCTGCTGGATTGCCACTTATTATGCTGTAGCCGTCTATGTTTCGACATATTGACATAAATCCGTAGCCTTCTATTTTGCCATCTTTGGTTGTTTCTTTTTCTACCGAATATAAATTTATGTTTTGTGCCAATTCTATAGCTACCGACAATATTTTTTTCTTGATGAAAAAGTTTTCTTCGAGCAGTTGGTTACAATAGGTTTGAAATAATGCTATTGCACTTTGCCCAAATGGTCCTTTGTACATCATTATATTTTTGCCGTGTTTGCCGTCCATATCGCAATGTACACGCAACAAACTTTCTTCTCCGCCGGTTATTGCCATAGTTTTATGTTTTTTGGTTTTTTTGCATTGCAAATTTAAATTTCTGTTTGGAAAAATCAAATTTTTTTTGATTTTTTTATTTTGCTATACTTTATTTTTTTTTAAACTAATTTTATATTTCTATTTGTTTGTTATATTTCAACTCCAAGTACGCATACATCGTCTATTTGTACAAAATCTTGTTTCCATTGGTAGAAATTTTCTTCTATCTTTTCACGTTGGCGTGCCATAGGAAGTTTTGATGTTTCTACAAGTAGTTTTTTAAACCTCGATAGTTTGAATTTTTCCATGTTTTTACCTCCAAATTGGTCTGAGTACCCATCAGAAAACATATACAATCTATCACCGCGTTGTACTTTAGTATATTTATCTACAAAATCAAGTTCGCGTGTGTGTATTCCTACTGGACATTTTACGGCATCAAATACTTCAAGTTCACTATTCCTTATTAGTAATAATGGATTGTAAGCTCCTGCAAAATTTAGGTCGTTGGTTTCTGTATCCCATACACAAAGTGCCATGTCCATTCCGTCTTTTGTTTCTTCTTTTGCACCTGTTTGTCCAAGATAACTCTTTACAAGGCTACGCATTTGTTCGAGTATTGTTGAGGCTTTGAGTGTGTGCTGCTGTGCTACTACTTGATTTAGAAGTGCAATGCCGAGCATACTCATAAACGCACCAGGTACAGAGTGTCCCGTGCAGTCGCCAGCTGTGAATACAAATTTGTTATCCACTTTGTGTGCCCAATAAAAATCGCCACTTACAATGTCTTTTGGTGCATAGAATATGAAATAATCGTGCATTATGCCACCGTAATTTTGAAAGTTTTTTAATAGTGAACTTTGGATTTTGCCTGCGTAGTTTAAACTATCTGTTATGTCTATGTTTTTTTGTCTAATAATTTCGAGATTCTTGGATATTTCTTGGTTTTGACGTTTTATTTCTTCATTTTGTTGTTTAATGAGTTCGTTTTTTTTCTGCAATATTTTGTTGTTTCGACGTTTGTTTATGTATCCACGTATAAAAATAAGCAGTATTAACGCGCCAATTACGAGCGCCATTGCTATTATTTTTATGGTTTGTTCACGGTTTTTTTTGGCGAGTGTTAGGTTTTCTATTTTAAGAAGGTCTTTTGAACGTTGAAGAGTTAAGTTTTGGTTTTCAAGTTCTTTTTGCTCAGCCAAGGCTTCCATAAGTTCTTTTTGCTGAGTTATATCTTTAATTGTGCTATCTTGTTCTTGTATTTTTTGTAGATGTTCTTCGCTACTATCTTGCAATGCAGCGTTTTCTTGTCTAAATTGTTCGTTTTCGCGTTTAAACTTATCGTTTTCGCTTTGCATATACTCATCAAGATAATTTACAGCCGACTTAAAGTCTTTTTGTTCGTATGCAAGTTCGTATTTTGCTTTATTGATTTTGTCGATAAGTTCGCTCATCTTATGTTTTTTTGCAAGAGTGAGTGCTTCGTTGTAATATTTTTGCGCTTTTCGATAATTTAAAGTTGACTTTTGCTTTTGAAAACAAATTCCAATTTTGTATGCCGCATACGCAAGTTCTCGTCCTTGTTTTTGCTTTTTTCTTATCTCGTATTCTCCTGCATATTCTGCGCCTGCTTTTTTGTAGTTTTTATTTTTTGAATAGTAATCACCAAGTATGTGTAATGCCTCGGCTGCTTTGACGATTGAAGATATAGATTTGGCTGTTTTATAGGCAAGACGTGCGTATTTTTCAGTGCGATTATCGTTGGCAGACAAACAAATATTGCTGAGTTTTATGTATAACCCCAATTTTTCGCTTGGTTTTTTGGTATTTGCAATTTGTTTTTCAAGTTCTGCAATTTCTGGTGGTTCGTTGCCATTTTTTGCCAAAACTATTTGAGGCATGATTACAAGCAATACTATAACAACTATTGCAATTATGTTGCAAAAATTAATGTTGTTATTTATATTTTTTAATTTGCCTTTGCAAAACATCATGTTCATTTTTAATGTTTTTTTGATGAAAACATTTTTGGCTATTGCAAATATTAAGCCTTTGTTTGTAAAACCATAAAAAAAAATTGTTAAAAATTTTGGTAATAGATTGTAGTTTAAATTTCCATTGAACAAATAGCAAAACTCGTAAGTCTAATTGCCATCGAAATATCACGTCATTTTCATTTGAATTGACTTCAATGCGGGCTGACACATAGGCTCACCCCAACGAAATATGGTGAAATTAAATATTATGAACAAGATTTGGCGAAAAGGCGGCAAATCCTATTATCCCCAGTCCAAATAGAATGATTTGAATGGGCGAACCTGCATGTCCGCCCATTCAAATCATAACCTTAAATATATTAGCCGTCAATTTTTCTATTTTTAGATAGACAAGTTGGCGGTAATTTTTTATTTTTTTCCCGAAAATAACGATTATCCTTGTCGAAATAAAGCAACATTTATTTTTAATAAAATTTTCATTTTTTTGATAAAAATTCATCTAAAATAAAAAAATAGTTTTTAAATTTAGCAATTAAAAATAAAATAACACCTGCTTATGGAAAACTTAATTATTCCTACTGATGGACTCAAAGAAAAATATGAAGAAGCGTATAATAATGCTAAACAAAATGTAAAACGTCCTAATATTCTTATTCTTGGACAAACAGGAGTTGGTAAAAGTTCGTTGATAAATGTTATTTTTGGAAAAGAGTTGGCAAATGTTTCTGATACAAAACCAGAAACTCACGAGTTTTATATGTATTCCGACCCCGAAATTCCTGTAAATATTATTGATAGTGAAGGTTACGAACTTGGTAATCCTGAACAGTTTAAACAAAATCTCGAAAAATATATTTCGTCAAGATTTGCCAACATTGAAGAACAGATACATATTGCTTGGTATTGCATCAGCATTACTTCGGCAAAGGTGTTGCCATACGATTTGGACAATCTTGATTTCTTGATTTCTAAGAAAATACCTGTTTGTGTTGTTCTTACTCAGTGCGACAATGATACTCCCGACGGAGCTACGGCTAAGGCAATAGAAAAAGACATCAACACTGCTTTTAATGGTAAATTGAAGTGTTTTCAAACCTCTAATGATACAGAATTAAATCAACAACTTGACGTTGATAACCTTATAAATTGGTCGCTACAAAATCTTTGCGACGAAAATCTCCAACTTGGTTTTCTCATTGCACAAAAGGTTGATTTATCCAAAAAAGAAGATGCAATAAATAAACGCATAAAATATTATGCAGGAGTTGCTGCAGGCATTGGGGCAAGTCCGTTGCCAATGTCTGATGCAGTGTTGCTTACTGGTTTGCAAGTAAAAATGACCGCCGATATTTTTTCTGCTTATGGTATAGAAAATAGCCTTAGTAGCGTTGTAAAAAACGTTATTGGAAGTAAGGTGGTTTCGCTTTTGGGAAAGACTTTAGCAGGGAATCTTTTAAAATTTATTCCTGGTGGACAAGCAGTGGGTGCGGTGATAAATGCATCAGTTGCCTCTGGAATTACATATTCGCTCGGATACGCTTTTTCTAAGTTAGCAAAAAATGCAGTAGAGCAATCTTGGGGCGGAAATATGCAAGTTTTTGAACAAATTTTTTCAGAACAAAATATAAATAATCTCGTAGAAGAATATAGAATACAAAATTGTTAATTTAAATTTACAATAACAATTTTTAATTAGACTACTAATTGAAAATTGTTATTTGTGAGATTGGGCAATAAAAAAATGTCGCAACAACTAAATATTATAATGGCTGGGAAATCTGGCGTTGGTAAAAGTTCGTTTCTTAATTATTTGATTGACAACGATTTATTAGCCACGGGAGCAGGTTTGCCGGTAACACAAGAATATTTTGAAGAAGTGGAATATTGTTCGCCCAAAAACGGTGTAAAATTTCTTCTTTATGATACAAAGGGTATTGAACCAACCACTTGTGTTGAATATGAAAATGTGTTGCTAAAAAAAATAGAGCAGTGTGATTCATCTAACGATATTTTTAAGTGGATACACACTGTTTATTATTGCTTTGCCCCTCCGAGAATAGAAAATTTTGAGATTGAATTTATAAAAAAACTTCTCAAAAAAGTATCTGTAACAGTGCTTATTACCAAGTGTGATTTAATTGGTAACGATATATTTCTTAAACTTAAACAACAGATAATAAGTGATTTAGGTTTAGAAGTTCAGGTAATACCTGTTTGTAGCGTTCAATTAGTTACGCGCAAGGGAAAGTCAGAAAGGTTTGGTAGGGAAGAGGTTTTAAAATCAAGTTTTCTTGGACTTTGGAACAAACTCGCTAATTGTGAACCAGCACGTTGTACAAAATCTTTTACAGAGCCTTTAGCTGGTGGTGCAGATTTAGATTACCTTTGCAATTTTCCCGAAACAATGTCGGAAGGTGGTTTGGATACGTTAAAAAAACTTTCAAGTTGTCAAAAAGAATTTAATCCAAAAGAAATTTGGCGTTCAAGTAAAGAAATATGTGCCAATGTTTTTGAATTTTATGCAAAGGTAAATGGTTTTAGACCAAGAAATATGCTCAATGTGGAAACCGAAAAATTTCTTGTTGAGATTAAGAATTTTGACTTTACCCCTTACATAAATAAGGTTAAAGAATCGTATGACGAGATGATGGTGGCTTTTAGCGAATGGAATAAAAGCGTTGTTTTTGAGTCGAGAGAACAAAAACGTTATCTTGAAAAGCGAAAAGCCTATTCTCAGTGCGTAAAAAATGCTGCTAAAGAATTTGTGCAGGTGTTGGGAAATTTTACAAAACATTATCGCGCTCAACTTTTGCAATATGGGCAAGATTGTTTGAGGGCTGATGGTTTTGTGGAAAATAGACTTGATAGTTCGGCTAAGATTGACGATTTATCTGCTAATCAAAAGGTATTTTTTAATATGTTGGTGCATCAAGATAATGCTCCAAATAATTTTGATGATTATAAACAATTTATTTTCAATATGTTGGCTCAAGAATTAGACATTCAGGAAAATGATGTTGAAATTATTGAGCAACTAAAAAAGCAAATTTGTTGAATATTTAATTTTTAATTAAAAAGTATGGATACAGAAAAAGTTTACGATAAAATATTGGATTTGGCCAATGAACTTGTAAAGGACAATTCAAAATTTACTCGAACAGATTTAGCTTACGAACTCAAAGATTTGGGAGTGGATGGCGACTCGTCAAAACTCAGTAAACTTGTTTATGATGCTTACAAAAAATTTGCTGACAACAAGGCTATTAGAGAAGCTTTTATTGATAATGATTTTATAAAAGGCATTGTAGAGTCGTTTGAACCGCATGCACTTTTAGAAAGAAATGAAACTCAAACTGTTATTAAGATAGCTGGACACATGCTTGAAAAAGGCAAATCTAATCTTGACAAACTTGAAAACTCAATTGGGGAGGTTACTGCCTTAGAAAAAATAGAAACAGACGCAAGTGTTCTGAGCAAAATTGTTGGTACGGCGCAAATTAAGAAAGTTAAGGTTGAGGCCGCCGCTGTTGTAGATAAGTATTCGATGATGATAGACGATTACGACACTGCAAGAAACGAAATAAAAAGTAATACGGCGGTTTTTGAAGAATTACGTCAGAATGTAATGCAAGTTTATCGAAAAAATGCAGCGGCATTGGTAGATGTTTTTGGTGATGGAATAAAAGCTGTTGCCCCAGAAGTGTTTGATTTTGATAAAGTTGAATACCTCGATACTCAAGCAATGTTTAAAAACATAAAACTTGAATACGATACATTGTATTCAAAATGCGGAGTATTGTTCAACGAAATTAAAGATTCTTTTGGCAATAGTGTTAAGGCAGCCATCAACGGTGTAGGAAACAAGGATTCTTTTGGAATTGCAATGGCATCGCTTTCGTTGATAAAGCATTACATGGCAGTAGCCGAACATTCAAACACTCTCGAAGCAGAGTTTGTTCAGCTTAAAAATCATGTTCGTAGAGATGTCTCACAAATTCAAGCCGATTCGGGAAGATTGATGGAGATTTACAAGACGCTCAACGATGTATATATTCCCAAGGCAGAAGCATTTTATAAGTTTAGTCAAGATGTTTTTGGCTACGAAGTTGAAAAAATCTTCGATTCTGTTTATCAGTCGCCACAAGCAAAAGAATTAAAAAATAGTCGCAATGAAATTTTGGAAAAAATAAAGCAGTTGGAACATGAAATTGCCGATGCTCAAAAAAATATTGCTTATTACAAAGAGTACATCGCCGAAAGTGATACAATGATTTCTACGTCAGAAAGCCGTTACAAAGATGCTATGGCACAAAAACCGCAGCCGCCTTCGGGAGTAGGTAATGCTTTGTCGTTTGGTTCGATGAAAAAAAAGTACGACTCTAAACTCTTCGACTGGAAACAAGAGTTTGGTGCTTTTGCCGATAAATACGAGGAACTTTGTGCAGATACCAAACTTGCTCGCGAAGACCTTGATGCACAACAAAATAAACTCTCCGAAGGTAAAAAACCTTTGCAGGAGTTGTCGCAACAATTAAACGATATTTCTAAAAAAATAGCCACTGTAATAAAAGATAATCCTGATGCAAAACGCAGATTGTCGGTACATTTAGAAAATATGGTTAGGTTGTTGCGTGTTGCCAAGGATATTGCGGGTGCTAAGTTAGACCAAAGACTTGTATCAAAAGTTAAAGTGGAATCGGTGAGCGATTTAGCACTTGATGATAAAACAATTAAAAATCTTGATCTTTTTACAGATACGCTTAAGAAAAATCTTAAAGTTGATTCAGAACAATTGGCTAATGCAGCAAACGCAAAAGGAGAAACTCTCTCGCAACAACAAGCCACCGAAATTGCTGCTCGTTTTAACGACGAAATTGGCACTGGTATAAATCTTATCAACCAACTTGGAAAACTCAATAGTCTTAAAAAACAAGATCAAATGTCGCAAGAGTTTTACGACAAACAAATTGAAATTCTTAAAGCTGATTTTCAACGAAATATTGCAGCCATAGATCAAAAAGCTGATGTTGTTAAAGAAATTTTAAGGCAGCTTAATTCGTCAGGTTCGCCAGATGAAACAAGGCGGGCACTATTGCAACTTTCTGATAGTGAATTTCAATTTCTATCGCCGCAAGAATGGGAAGATTTCTTCAATGGCAATAAAACTATAGAAATTTAGACAATCTTTAAAAATGTTTGCAAAATAAAACTATCACTCAAAAAAAGATGAAAAGTTCTCGAAGAAAAGCAGCAGAAGAATCTCTTGGATTTCAAGGAGAAATTGACGATTTGAAAGAAAATCAGTCTGTTGAACGCGAAGCCGAACGTCGTAAGGAGTTTGACGAACGCAAAAACCAACTTGTGAGTTCGCCTATTTACAAAGTGGTTACAAAAATAAGAAAAGTAATGGATGATTTTTTTATCGACCCAATACTTGGATTATTTTTGCCGGGGCTTGGCGATGGTATTACCACTGTTTTATCCATTCCATACGTTTATCAAGCATTGGTAAAGTTAAAATCTGTACCTTTGACATTAGCAATTATTTATAATCTGTTGATGGATTGGCTTTTAGGAATGATTCCATTTTATATCGGAGATATAATTGATGTTTTTCATCGGTCGTTTAAGAAAAATAATAAACTTATTGATGGTTTTATTAATCGCGACCAAAAAGTAATTAGCGAAGTTAATAGAAAATCTGTTTATTTTGGTTTTATGATAATTGTATTTTGCGTGGCAATATTTTTTATGTTTAAACTTGTGGCATGGACATTATCTCAAATGTCGCTAAATACCAATTCGTTATGGAATTTTAGCAACGGAAAATAAACATGTTAAAAGGAAAGGAGATTGCCATAAACAATCTCCTTTTTTATTCTTTAATATAAACGTTTGTCGATGGTTTAAATTCTTGATAATCAATAAATTCGTTGGTTTCTACGCCAATTATTTTTTTGTTTTTTATTACAAATTTTTTTAATGGAGGAATCACTGCTGGAGCTATGTTTTTTGCAGGCAAAAGTATGTCGATGTTGCAATTGTTTTGCGTTAAAAAAATTGTGGTATCAGAAATTGATTTGCTTTCCAAGTCATATTTCATTGAATAGTCTTTAATTTCTAACTTTGAAATTTCGCAATTTTCTACTTTCAAAACACCGTTTTCGTTGGTTTCTAAAAAAGACGGAGCGTTGTTTATTTTTACCAACCAAGGAACGTACAACGTATCGGTATGCCCAATAAGGTGACATGGAAGAAGTTTTATTTTTATAGTAGAAAAACTGCTATCTGTTTTAGGCGAATATCGTATTTGAGTTTGTTCGCAAAAAAGATAGTTGTCTGTATTTAAAAATATAGTATCGCCCAAAATATTGTAAGTTCCTGTTAACGTGGCTTCTCCAAGCACATCTTGCGAATAACGATAAATAAAACTTCCGTCTTGTTTAAAAACATAAAAAAAACAATTTACTTGATAGTTGCCACAATCTTCTGTTTTATATAGCCCAATTATGTTTTTTTGTGAAAAAACAGAAGATGATATAAGAATAAGTAATAAAATAAACATCAAGTGTTTCATTGTGTAAAAAATTTGGCGAAAAATAAAAAAAATTGCATTATTTTTCCAATAAGAAAATTTATTTTTGCGTTTTAAAAATAAAAAATGTTATGAATAGAATTGCCGTTTTGTTTGTCTTAATGTTGTCCACGTTGCAAGTTGGAGCTCAAGACAAAAAAATATCAAAAATCATCGAGTTTTATAGTGCAGGAAATTTTGATGAGTGCATTGTTGCTGCAAAAAAATATGTTGCAACAGATGCTTCCAAGCCAGAACCTTATTATTACATGGGGTTTTCGTATTTTGAACAGTTCAAAAAAAATGCTGCAAAGGAATATTTGTTAAAAAATGCAGAAAGTTCTGTATTACAGGCTGTTAATAAAGATAAAAAAGGTGAATTTTTAGCTCGCTTTGATAAAGAACTTGGTTGTTTGCACGATACTATAACAAATATTTCAGAACGTTATTATTTGCTCAAAGAAAACAACAAAGCTGGTGAATATGCCCAAATGTTGGCAAAGATTTTTAAGGATACAACCGAAATTTATTCGCGTATTTATCAACCAGAAAAATATGCTGATGAAATATGTTTAGGAAAGAGCCTTGCTGCATATAGCGGACCAATTAATCAAGTTGATTTACAAGGAAATAAAGAAGGCGTTTGGGTAGAAAAATTTGCTAACGGAAGACGAAAATCTCAGATAAATTTTGAGAGAGGAAAACCACGAGGAGATTATTATAAGTTTTACGAAACTGGTGGAGTTAAAGCGCATTTATATATTTTTGATGATAGTCTTTCGTCAGCTGTGCTATATAACGAAGATGGAAATCGTGCGGCGATGGGCTATTATTACAATAGAAAAAAAGATAGTCTTTGGCAGTATTTTGAAAGCGATTCGTTGCTTATTCTTGAAGAAAATTATTCAAAAGGAGTAAAAAATGGTAAGCAAACAACTTTTTACATTTTTGGTTTTCCATGTGAAGAAATAAATTGGAAAAATGGTGTTAAAGATGGAGTTTGGAAACGTTATTATCCTTCTTCAACCGTAGAATTTGAAACTTATTACAAAAATGGTAAGGTTGAAGGAAGTTATTCTAAGTTTGATATTAAGGGTATGCAAATAATTTTTGGTAATTATAAAGACGATTTGCGTGTAGGACAATGGAAATTTTATAACAAAGATACAAAAAAGTATGTTGTTTATAATTTTATAAACGGCAAACCTGAAAATGCAGATGAACTTGATGAGGCAGAAAATAAGTTTTTAGAAGAACAAACCGAACGTGGAAAACTTTTGCCTGATCCTAAGGACTATATTCACGATCCAACAGAATATCCAACTGGTAACAGATAGAATATCAATCTTTTAAATATGAAATATTTAATTTTCTTTATTGCTTTTGTTGTAGTATGTAGTGGTTGTGATTCTGATATTGTTTCAACCGTATCTTCTTCACTTTTTAGTGATGATGAGGAGGGTTGTACATGTTATCTTGATAGCGAACCAAATAGTTACGAGTTGACAGTAAAACTTACTATCAATCAGCAAAATAAACGTGTACCTTTATATATTTTTAATGGTAACATGGAAGACGGTTCGATGATTTGGTCAGACACCGTTGAAACTGCTGTTTATAGAGCGGACCTTGATTTAAATAGGCATTATACTGTTGTGGCTAAGTATCTAAACGACAAAGATACGGTTTTGGTGCCAGTTTATTTTAAATTTGAAAAAAAATCTTACGAATGTGCAGGTCAGGCATGTTGGCAGGTTAAAAACAATGTAATTAATGTTAAACTAAAAGAATAAAAAGTAATTTATTATCATGATTAAAAAAATTTTGTCAGTTGCTATGATTGCAACCGTCATTTTTGCAACTTCTTGTTCGGGAAACGGTTCTAATGAAAAACAACCCACAGAGAAAATCTCAACAGAAACTAACGATGGTCAGCAACCTCAAAATCAAGAACAAACAATTGAAACTCAGTCGGTTGCACCAGAAGCAGAACAAACTCCTGCACAAGAAGAGGTTCAGCCTGTAGATTTAAACAAAAAGTTTATTTGTCCTAATCGTTGCGAATCGTCAGAAACTGCTGGTGTATGTTCTTCTTGCGGAATGGATTACATCGAAAATCTTGACTATACAGAATAATTTTTTATGTCGCAAAACGTTGTCGTATGTGCTAATGGACGTTTTGCGGCATTTTTTTTGTTTTTGTTATGAATGTTATTCATAATGTAAACGTTAAACAAAAATGAAATATAAAAATTTATTAAAAAATTTTGGTTTAGCTGTCATATTATTGACTGTTGGATGTAAAGGTGAACAAAGTTTTATAAAAGTAGAAAATATTAACGATGTTTCGAGTGTAAAGTCAAACGCCGTTTTTTATTCGTTGCCAAAAACTGCTCTTTCTGTTAAAATTAAGGCTATCAATGAGATAGAGGTTCGTGGACCGTATGCTTCGTATTCTCAAAAATACATTGGTACCGATGATATTATAACTGAAAATTCATCTAAATGGGTTCTTGAAAGTGCAGAAATTACAACTTATCCTGTAAAAGATTCTTCACGAACTTTTGCAATAGAAAGCAACAATCCAGCTGTTTACTCGCTTAATTTTTCACCAGAAGGTTTTTTGCAAAGCATTAATACAAAAAGTGATTACAAATTCACTGAAAATAGTAATGGAGTTTTTTCTGCAAATCGTAATGTTGGCGATGAGGATATTAATCGTAATTTTGAGGGATTAAACATCAATCGTTATGAAACTGTTTTTGATACGGTGATGCATGTGGTTAATGCTGATTCTATTTTTACAACTGTGCCTACTTCAAAAAAACTTGTAATTAGGAAAAGTCTTGATGAACAAGCTCAAGAACTTGCCAATCAGATATTTATACTTCGCGACGACCGTAACGCTTTGCTCACTGGCAACAGCGATGGTAATGCTTTACCTTCGGGCGATGCACTTAAATTTATGATTGAAAAACTTGATGAAAAAGAACGCTCGTTGATGTCGATGTTTATTGGAAAAACTATTAAAAAAGAACGTATTTATAATTTTGATTTTATTCCAGAAAACCGAGGACGTTCACAAGCTATACTCTTAAAATTTTCTTCGCAATATGGTGTGCAACCGCAGTCGAGTCTTCGTGGAAATCCTATTATGATTGAAATTGTATCGCTCAACGATAATGCAGCAGAAGTTGTTTATGACGAAAATCAACAGATGTATAGACGAAAAGCCAAGACTTCATCTTCAAAAAATAGTGGTTTTGCATACCTAACGCCAGCCAAAGCCAAGGTTAGGATTTTGCAAAATAATGATGTAATTGCTGAGCAAATTGTCAACCTTTCTCAAATGGGGTTGGTAAGATATATTCCTGCATTTCTTTTTGAAGATAAGGATTTCAAAGCAGAGTTTTATCCACAATCTGGTACGTTAAAAAGCCTTAATTAAAACATTTTTTGGCTGGAGTTTTTGGTAAAAATTAAACCAAAAATTCCAGTTTTTTATGTTGAAATTTTTTTTATTTTACAAAAATTTTGCGAGTATATTTTTTTTCACCGCATAATGCTCGTACAATGTAAATTCCTGTTTTTAAATTATATACTGGAATATCGAAATTTTCTTTTTGTGGCGAAATTTGGTAAACAATTTTTCCATCGGTGGTTATTAATTGGCAGTTGTTAATAATTGTTGGAGATTTTATTGTTATTTTACCATTACTAAAAAATGTAGAAAATTCAGTCAAATCTTTTTGTATTTCGTTGGCAGCGCATATAGGCTCATCACTTTGTCCTGGTTGTAGACAAAAGTTTAGTGTAATTAGAGAATCTTTTATTGTTGTAATTGTAGCAGAATCGGTTTGGTAGCCGTCGGCAACAGCGTAAATTAAAAAAGATTTTCCTTGTGGCAATGGTCTAAAATAAAAGCCCGAATCGCGCGAAAATGTATGAGAATATTCGTTGTCGGCACATCCAATTATAATTGATGCTTCCAATTCTTTTCCGTAAATATCTGTTACTTTGCCTTTTACTCCTTGAAGACATTGAGATGCAAAGTTGATGAGAGATTGTTGATTTTTTTGCCAATAGTTTTCGATTTTTGCAGTGTCTAAAACTTTTTGTCTCGAAAGTTCAATTGTAATTTCTTTGCAACGATGATAAAAATTCATGTAATCTTGCCGTCCGCCAGTTACTTTATACCATTCACTACCAAAAATATAGCCATTTTCACTAACCGTTTTCATATAAGTTGGGTCAATAGCTCGTGCGGTGTCGATGTAGTTTTGACAAATTTCTACAAAAAAATCTTCGTCAGGCAATGGTAGTTCGTAATTATAAAAACTATCCCATGGATAATTAAGCACTTCGTCGCCGCCGTGTAGATTGGCCGACAGAGAAAATCTATGATTTTGTGCAAAATCTATCATTGCTTGTGTTTCGGGTTGAAGGCTTTGTTTAGCTAATGTTTTATCTATGGTTGGAAAATTTCGATTTAAATCTATATTATTAGCGTTGTAACGTGTTGAATTACTGACATTATCATCGCCACCTGCATAAGTTCCGTCGGGATTGGCAAGTGGATTTATGTAAATTTGCGCATTGTTTACAAGATTGTAAATTTGGGTATTGTTGTTATAATTTTTTATAAAATAATCTATGAGTTTTAGCATTAACACATATCCACATATTTCGTCGCCGTGCATCGATGAAGAGTAAAAAAACTCAGGTTCAGAGGCTTCGTCAATATCTACGTTATCTGAAATTTTTAATGCTAAAATTTGTCGTCCTTCTACGCTTTGTCCTATGGTTACAAGTTTGCATATATCGGAATTTTGTTTTGCAAAATCTTCCATAATCTGCAAATAAAGTTGGTACGACGGGTATTTAGTGTAGTTTTTTAAATCTTCTTGGTTTTGTGCAACAAAATTATCGGTTGATTTTGATTTGTTTTGTTTCTTAAAATCAAGAGATATTACACTATGTTTTATGTTTAATGATTTAAAATTGTTGTATTCTTCTTGATTGGCAAATGCTACAATGCTGTCTTTATTTATGTGGTCAATAGAAACAAGTTTAGATATTTCAGCAATGGTTTTTAAATCGGGAGTTTGTAATAAAATTTTATAATCTTGCGCATGCCCATAAAAAAACAAAAATAGTAAAGCGGCTATAACGATTATTTTTTTCATTATGTTTTTATTTGCAAATTTAAAATATAGTATCTTTGTGGCGAAATTTTTGCAAAAAAATAATGGGCTTATTAATTTTTTTTCTTCTTGGGTCGTTACTTATTTCGTTTACATGTTCGTTGATGGAATCTGTATTACTTTCAGTAACACCAACTTACGTTAAAATTCATGAAAAAAATTCCACTGGTGGTGTTGCAAAGTTGGTAAAGCTAAAACAGAATGTTGACAAGTCGCTTTCGGCAATTTTATCGCTCAATACCATTGCCAATACAGCAGGCGCAGCAGCCGTTGGAGCACAGGCTGCCGCACAGCGACAGGTTCTGATACGGGGCGTAGGCCTTGTCGATGACTTCAAAGTCGAACGTCTCGGCTACGATGACGCCGCGGTCGTACTTGCCCGTGTTCAGGGCGTCGTTGAGGATGGTGGCGGGGAAGGCGCGGAAGATGTTTCCGCCGCCAAAGTGTACCCATGTGGGCTCCTGGGCTGTCTTCTCCCGCACAGCCTTGATGTCAAACTTGGGGAGCTGGTAGCCTTTCGCTTCCCATTCCGCGGCATTAAACTGGCCGCTCAGCAATTCGGTTAGTTTCATATCGTTGAAGCAAATTTATATATAGGTTTCAAACCTGATTCAGTCTTTCCATTCGGGGGAATGGATTATTCCGTTTGCAAAAATACAAAATTTCCGCGAAACTTATTTCATTTTCGCGGAAAATATGATTTAAGAACTATATTTAGTATTTATTTTGAAATAAACTTTTTGTCCTTACGTACGACGACCCCAGAGAATCCAGCACCCGCTTGCATTCCGTTTAGCGAATATTGCCCATTAGCGCTATTTCTTTCCTTAGAAACGGTCGATATGCCTGCGGCAATGGCCTCGTCGACTTCTATTGCCATGGCCTTTAGGCTATTAAGAATTTCAGTCAGCTTTGACAGGCAACTATCATCGCTATATAATCTTGCATTGTTGTTATCGATCTCGCTGCATAGCTCTTCTTCGGAATACTCTGTACTTCCATTCTCGTATGCAGTCACTTTATCCGACAACTCCTGTATGACTTGGCTATTTGTTGTTGCATAGTCGTTGATAAGGTTTTCTGCGTCTATCCGATAAGATGCGGTTTCTTGCAGATACCTATTCTTGACTTCTTCATCCAAGGGACTTGGGCTAAGAACTTTTTCTATTTCGTCAGCCTTAATATTGATGCTGTCTTTGAGTGTTTTCTGCATGGTAGATATTTCCTCATAGACGATTTTCAACTGGTTCAGTTTATTGGTTAGAAGGGTATTTCCAGCAGCCTCAAAATACAGGCTATAATCCAGATATGCAGACCCCCAATTCTGTTTGATGAAGATTGCAAGGGTATTTTTGCCGTTGACAAGCACATCAGCGGGTATCTCATGCGTACTATATTGGAACCAATAGTCCATCCATCCTCCTTCATTGACAACTTCCTTTCCATTGATGTAGAGAATGAAATCATCATCGTGACAGACACTAAACTTATACGTATAATTTGGGTTCTTTTCCAGTTGGAATGTACGGCGTAGGTTGAAACAATTGTACTCTCCTTCCCAGAGATACACACATGTTGCGTGATGCTTGGTTGGGCTTGCCATAGGGCCAGTCAGTGTCGGCCAATCGGAATCGTCATAGCCTTGGTCGGTCCAAGCGTGACCATTGGCATCAAGACTTGGTTCAACATAGCCATTTTGTTCGGAGTATTGGTACTTCATATCCCAGTGGGTACCATTGGTGCCCCATGGAAGTACATAACCATAGCCCATTTCTGGCATGTCTTGTGAATAACCTGCCACAACGTAGAAATTAATGGCGATAAGAAACAAAATTTTCTTCATAATCTTTGCATTTAAAATGATTAGACTTAATTTTGGACGCGAAGTTATGAAGAATCATCGAGATTGAACTGCCAAATACGGAAAACCGACTGCCAATGTCAGGATTTGGCAGTCGATTTATGGGGAAATGGGGGAAACAGAAGCGTTTTTTTGCATCCATTCCTGCGTGGTCATACCCGTGGCAGCCTTGAAGATGCGGAAGAAGGAGCGCTCACTGCTGAAACCAGCTTCGGCAGCAATCTCCATGACTTTCTTGTCGGAATGCTGGCGGAGCAACTGCTGGGCGTAGGCCAGACGTAGGTCGTTGACGAACTGCGAGAAGGTCTGGTTGCGCTCGGCACGGATGCTGTCGGTGACATAGCGGGGATTGGTGGCAAGGTCAGCCGCGACATCGGCAGGCTTCAGGTTGGGGTTGCGGAAGAGTTGTTGGTTATTCATCAGGTTGAGGATGCGAGGGAAGAGGGAATGGGGAAGCTCGGATTTCCTTGTGTCCCTTTTAGGAAGGTCTTCAGGACGACGGCGGTAGTACACAACAGCAGCGATTACTGCAACGATGAGCAGGGCTGTCAGCACCCACGGCCAGCGGATGGCACCCGTCGCAGCCTTTCCGCCACCATTCAGTCTGATGGAGCCAGGCAGAGGCAACGGGTTCGTAGTTGGAACTGACGAAACCGTCCTGGAAGTTTCCGCCGATAATGGCCAAATCGCCGTCGGCAGTCAGCATAGGAGTGTTGAAACCGCAGTCGGGCAGGGGATCGGTGTAGTAGAGCGTCAGGGGAGCGGGCTGTTTGGCATATTCAACCGAGAGCAGATAGAGCCGCTTGTCCTTGTCGATGCCTGGCACATAGACCCGTTGGGCATGGCGATCGGCAATAACGGGACCATACCAGTTGATCAGGCCACCCACGCGGGTCTCTCGTGGGATGGGGCTGGCGGTGGGCAGCAGCGAGAATACCGTGTCGCGCACCATCAGGATGACGGACTGATAGCGGGATTGTTGCTGAGGGGAATGGTCGTAGGCAAGCGAGTCACTGGCTAACAACAGGTAGGCGTAGATGCCTTGTGAGGCATCGCCGATGAACCCAGCGTTGTCGTAGTGGGGTGGATTGGTGAATGTAATCGGCTTCCACTGGCGGAGTAGGGGCACCGTGAACGACTCCCCCCGCAGACGGTCGACGATAGCCGCGCTGTCGCCGAGTATCTGCCCGCATGTGCCCTGACTGCCGAAAATAAGAACATCGTCTGGAGCCGTGCGAAGGACGAATGGCGATGCCCGTCCGACGCTGACAGGCTTCACATAGGTGAAATCCTGTTTGCCGTCGAACAGGCAGATGCCGTCGTTGCCATACCAGTTGCCACTGATCACCACACGCCCGCTGTCCAGCTCCGTACCACAGGCTAAGCTCCGCTTCGTGTCCAGACAGCCATAGCTGCCGAAAGAGTGGGTGGCGGCATCGTATAGTTCCGCCTCGAAGGTCTGTCCGATGCCCAGGTTGCGCTCATGGCCTCCGGCCAGCAACACCTGTCCGGACTCCATGGCGACGTAGATGCCATCGTCATGGGGGTAAGCCATCTGTAGGGTGTGCCACTGACCGTCGGCATAGTATTCTGCTGTGGCTGTGGGGACAAAACCCGTGGTGTGACCGCCTGCCACCACCATCTCGCCTCCGACGCAGAGCGTTGCGTGTCCGGTGCGGGGAGTGTTCAGGTCGGCCAATCGCTCAGCCTCTATCTTCACCATCGGGCAGGGCGTTCCAGTTTTTTCCTTCTGCTGTGCTGCAGTTGGTGTGAGTACAGCACATAAAAGCAATATCAGACAGAACGCCCAAGCCTGTCGCATATCCATCACTCTAGGACTGATGCGTGACATGTTTCAGCCCTGTTAGTCAAAGAAGCCAGGTTGTTTGTACTCGATTCCGAGCTCGCGGTCGACGGTGGCCAGGATGCCCTGCACCTGCCCGAGGGCAAACATTCGTCCCAGGAGGGTGTAGCCGGCGTTGTGGCCGTGGGCCGACTCGTCCATGATGCCGCCGGGCTGGTCGGTGAATGTCATGCCGTGGTCCACACGCATGGGGAGCTGTGGGTTTTCCTTCATTCCCGACGTTCCGTCGCCTACCCGTAGCCTTTCGAAAATCCGGGCCAGCTCGATGATGTCTGCGCGGCCGCCCAGGTGGCTGGCCTCGGTGAAGTCGCCGCTGGGGAAGATGTGGCACGAGCGCAGGTGGACGAAGTGTGTGCGGGGTGCGAACTCACGCGCCATCTCTACCACATTATTATATGCTCCTGCCGAGAGGCTTCCTGCACAGAACGTGAGACCGTTGTGCTTGTTGGGAACGGCGTTGAGGAACCAGCGGATGTCGTCGGCAGTACGGACAATGCGGGGCAGGCCAAGAATCTCGATAGGGGGATCGTCGGGGTGTACGCACATGTTCATGTCGCACTCATCGCAGACGGGCATGATAGCTTCAAGGAAATACTTCATGTTTTCGCGTAACTGCTTCTTGTCTATACCTTTATAAAGTTCCAGGAACTCTCGGAACTTCTGCACGGGAGCCTCGTCGTTCTCGCTGAAGTTTCCGCTGACGAATCCCTGCGTCTTGATGACGATGTTCTCCACCAGCTTGTGGTCCTTCTCGGGTGTCATCGTTTTGGCCAGCGCGTCGCACTCGGCCAGCACGTTGCGACCCTCGCCCCAGCCCTCAGGGAACTGGAACTTCTCCCATTCCTCACGCGCACCCGGGCGCTTCAGGATATAGATGTCGAAGTAGGCAAACTCGGCATAGTTGAAGTAGAGGTTGGTGGCACCGTTGGGGTTGTTGTGCTGCAAGTCGGTACGTGCCCAGTCGAGCACTGGCATGAAGTTGTAGCAGATGCAGTGGATGCCCTCTGCCGAGAGGTTGCGCAGCGCTTCCTTGTACACCTCAATCTGCTGGTCACGGTCGGGACCGCC
>ERZ842401.3356-NODE-3356-length-19992-cov-4.811607_pt1 | contig 19992 bp, 16 predicted proteins | sample MGYA00521270_ERZ842401 | MGnify/ENA primary metagenome ERZ842401 (study PRJEB31892, sample SAMEA3878208) | bioreactor metagenome | biome: Moose rumen | place: Sweden | collected 2011-10 | study: EMG produced TPA metagenomics assembly of the PRJEB12797 data set... | reverse complement strand
CATAAATGAACAATATTTTTTTTAAATAAATTAAAAAGTCGTCCGAAAAAGGTGCGCAATTTTATAAAAAGTCGTCCGAAAAAGGTGCATGATTTTATAAAAAGTCGTCCGAAAAAGGTGAAAAATATTGACACTTTATATGTATTATGCTATATTTTATATAAGAAAGGATACGATTTTTAATGGAAAGAAAGATTTATAGTCAATTATTAGATTGGAAAAATGATAATAATAAAAAACCTATGATTGTACTAGGTGTTAGACAATGCGGTAAAACTTATATTATTGAAGAATTTTGTAAGAAAGAATTTAATAAATATTATACATTAAATTTATTTCAAAGAACAGATGTTGTTGATTTATACAAAAGAAATATTAATTCAGAAGAAAAATATAAATTGTTAAAATCTATAATTGATTTTGATTTTGATGAAGAAAATACAATACTTTTTATTGATGAAATACAAGAAAGTGAAGAATTAATAAGTGATTTAAAATATTTTTGTGAAGAACATAATAATGTTAATATAATATGTGCGGGGTCATTACTTGGTGTTAAATTAAAAAGATTTTCTAAATCATTTCCTGTTGGTAAAGTTTGGATGCTAAATATGTATCCAATGGATTTTGAAGAATATTTAATAGCATTTGATCAAAGATTATTACTTGATTATATAAAAGATTGTTTTGATAACAATAAATCTATGCATACACTACACAATAAAGCAATGTATTATTATAAGAATTATTTAATAACTGGTGGAATGCCAGAAAGTGTAATGAATATGATAAAAATTGACAGTGATTATATTAAATACGATAAACGAATAATTAATAATATTATTAATTCATATTTTGATGATATGAAAAAATATATAGAAAACTCATCAGAAACACTAAAAATAAGAAGATTATATGAATCATTACCTAATCAATTAGCAAATTCTTCTCATAAATTTCAATATTCAAAAGTAATAAAAAATGCAAAATCTAGAGAATATGAATTACCACTTGATTGGTTAATATCAGCTAATATGGTTTCAAAAGTAAACTGCGTAAGTAATCCTGAAAAACCTCTAAAAGGTTTTGAAAAACAAGAAATTTTTAAACTTTTTTTAAGTGACATCGGATTATTAAATAATTTATTAAATATATCAATGAATACTATTTTAAATGATGAATTAGGGATTTATAAAGGTGTTTTAGCTGAAAATTATGTTGCTAATCAATTAATTTCTAATGATGTTCCAATTTTTTATTGGAAAAGTAAAGAAGAAGCAGAAGTTGATTTTCTAATAGAAACAACTAATGATGGAATAATACCAATAGAAGTTAAAGCTAGTGATAATACTCAATCAAAAAGCTTAAAGATATATAACAAACTATATAATCCAAAATATATGATTAGAGTCAGTTCTAAAGATTTTGGCTATAATCCAGAAACAAAAATAAAATCTGTTCCATTATATGCTGTATTTTTAATACATAAATTAACTATATAAGTAGAATAGCTCATTATGAGTTATTTTTATATAAATTTATTTATTACAAAAAATAACAAAATGTAATATAAAACAATTGAATAATGTTGAAAAATAATGAAAAAAGTTATAAAATTATAATTAGGTGAAAATATGAAAAAAACAATTAGAGATTTTGATTTAGAAAACAAAAAAGTAATAATAAGAGTAGATTTCAATGTACCAATAAAAGATAATAAAATAACAGATGATAATAGAATAATAAGTAGTTTAGATACAATAAAGTATGCGATAGATCATAAAGCAAAAGTAATATTAATGTCTCATTTAGGTAGAATAAAAACAGAAGAAGATAAAAAAAATAATTCATTAAAAATAGTTGCTGATAGATTAAGTGAATTATTAAATAAAGAAATAATATTTGTAAATAGTACTAGAGGTAATGAATTAGAAAATGCAATAAATAATTTAAAAACAGGAGAAGTACTATTAATGGAAAATACTAGATTTGAAGATTTAGATGAAAAAAAAGAAAGTTCTAATGATAAAGAATTAGGTAAATATTGGGCAAGTTTAGCAGATATATTTATTAATGATGCATTTGGAACAAGTCATAGATCTCATGCTTCTAATGTAGGAATAGCCTCTAATATAGAAAGTGGTATCGGCTTCTTAATAGAAAAAGAATTAAATAATTTAAGTGTTTTAAATAATCCTAAAAGACCATTTACTGTAATACTTGGAGGCGCTAAAGTAAGTGATAAAATAGGTGTAATTAAAAATTTAGTGAATATCGCTGATTATATATTAATAGGTGGTGGTATGGCCTATACTTTTTTAAAAGCTAGTGGATTATCTATAGGAAAATCATTATTAGATGAAGAAAATATCGATTTTTGCAAAGAAATGTTAGATAAATACCCAGATAAAATAATATTACCTACTGATAGTGTTAATGCCAAAGAAATAAGTGAAAATTCTAATGTAACAGAATGTTTTATATCTGATATGAAGTCTGATGATATAGGTTTAGATATAGGACCATTAACAGTGAAATTATTTAAACAATATTTATTAGATAGTAAAACTATCATATGGAATGGTCCAGTAGGTTATAGTGAAATAGAATCTTTTTCACATGGAACTAAAAGTTTATGTGAAATATTAAAAAACATAGATGCTATAAAAATAATAGGTGGTGGAGATACAGCTGCAGCTATTATTAATTTTGGTTATGATAAATATATGACTCATATATCAACAGGAGGTGGAGCTTCACTAGAATATTTAGAAGGAAAAATTCTCCCAGGAATAGATATTATTAGTGAAAAATAATATGAAGAAAAAAATAATTAATTATTTATTACTTTTAATAGTAACTATTATTGTATTATATTTATCTTTAAAAGATAATTATAAAGAAATATTAAATGTAGTAGGTACTTTAAATAAAGGATGGTTATTAGTAGGATTTTTGCTTATTACAAGTTATTGGTTTTTTAAAGCTATAGCTTTTAGTAATATAATAAAAAATTTTAAAAAAGATTATCCATTTAAAGATGCTTTTAAATTTATATTACAAGTAAATTTCTTTAATGCAATTACTCCATTTTCTAGTGGAGGTCAGCCTTTTGAAATATACTATTTAAAAAAAGAAAAAATTAAATTAGCAGATGTAACTACAATAGTTATTGAACAATTTGTAGTATATCAAATAGCTTTAGTTTCATTAGGATTACTCGCTATTATATCTAATCAAATATTTAATATATTTCCGAATAGTAGTGTTTTAAAAAACTTAGTAACAATAGGTTTTGTTATAAATACATTAGTAACTGTTGTTTTATTTCTACTTGCATTTACTACTAAAACAAATAAATTTATTATTGATAAGGTAATTCATGTTTTATATAAATTAAAAATAGTAAAAGATGAAAAAGGAAAAGAAGAAAAATTTAATAATTATATAAATGATTTACATGATGGAACTAAAAGATTATTAGAAAATAAATTATCTTTTATAGGTATGATACTTTCTAATTTTGTAGGACTAATATGCTTATATTTAGTACCGTTATCAATTCTATATGCTACAGGAGATTATACTAGTTTTAATGGATTACAAAGTATTGTTTCATCAGCATATGTAATGTTAATCGGTTCATTTGTACCAATACCAGGAGGTACTGGTGGATTAGAATATGGATTTGTTAAATTTTATGGATATTTTATAAAAGGAAGTATTTTAACAGCAATAATGATTACATGGCGTTTTATTACATATTATATTCCAATGATTATTGGAGCAATTGCTGTTAATATTAAGAAAAGAGGGATAAAGTGAGAGTAGGAATATTTACAGATACTTATCCTCCATTTATAAATGGTGTATCAACAAGTATAGCTATGTTAGAAAAAGGATTAAAAGAATTAGGACATGAAGTATATATAGTAACAGTTAATCCAGAAAATATGGAATATAAATATGAAAATGAAGAAAGAATAATTAGAATACCAGGAATACCAATAGGTATATATGATTATAGATTAACAGGTATATATCCTTTAAGAGCTATTAATAAAATAAAAAAATGGAATTTAGATGTAATACATTCTCATACAGAATTTGGTGTGGGTACATTTGCTCGTATAATCGCAAAACAATTTAATATTCCATTAGTTCATACATATCATACTATGTACGAAGATTACATTTATTATATTACTAAAGGATATTTTGATCGTTCTAGTAAAAAGATAGTAGAATACTTAACTAAATTCTATTGCGATAAAACAGCAAAAGAATTAATAGTACCAAGTAAAAAAACATATGATATGTTTAAAGAGAAATATAAAGTAGATAAAGAAATACATATAATACCAACAGGAATTGATACTAAAAGATTTAATAAAAATAATTTTAAAGAATCAGATATTAATGAATTAAAAAAAGAATTAGGTATTAAAAAAGATGATTTTGTTATATTGTTTGTTGGAAGATTAGCAAAAGAAAAAAATATAGAATTATTATTAAATGGACATGTGAATATATTAAAAAAACATAAAAATGTTAAATTAGTAATAGTAGGAAATGGACCAGATTATGAGCATTATATAGATTTATCTAATAAATTAAAAATAAATAATAATGTTATATTTACAAATTCTATTCCATGGGATGAAATACCAATATATTATCAATTAGGTTCAGTATTTACAACCGCATCTAATAGTGAAACCCAAGGATTAACGCTTATAGAAGCAATGGCAGGGAGTATACCAGTAGTTTGTATGAAAGATGAAAGTTTTTCAGACATATTAATTAACAATAAAAATGGTAAATATTTTGAAACAGAACAAGAATATATAGATGCTATAAATTATTTAATCGAAAATCCTAGTATTAGAGATACCATGAGTGAACAAGCAGCTATTACTAGTGAGATGCATTCTATAAAATTTTTTGCTAAAAGTGTAGCAAAAGTTTATAAAGATGCTATAGGATCAGATAAAGAAAAATTCATTGATAAATTAAAAGATAAATTTAAGAGAAATCATGAATAAATTAATAGTTGCTAATATGAAAATGAATCTAAATAAACAAGAAATAGATTCATATTTAAAAGAAATAGAAAATAAAGATTTATCAAATGTAATTTTTTGTCCAACATCAATATATATTCCATATTTTTTAAAGAAAAATTTAACTGTAGGTATTCAAAATATATCAAGATTTATAAATGGTTCGCATACCGGACAAATTTCTATAAAACAAATATCTAGCTTAAAAATAAAATATGCGATAATCGGACATAGTGAAACTAAAAATGAAATAGATGAAATTCATGATAAAGTTAAATTATGTAGTGAGCATAATATTATTCCAATTATTTGTATTGGAGAAAAAGAAGATACTAAATTAGAAATAAAAGAAAAAATATTAGAAGAACAGTTAGATATAATATTAAAAGATATAAAATTAGATAAAGTAATAATTGCTTATGAACCAGTATGGATGATAGGAAGTAATAAAAATATCGATACATTTACTTTACACCATATAAGTAATTTTTTAAAAAACTTGGTTAAAAAATATAAAATGAATGATATAATGTTATTGTATGGTGGTAGCGTTAATAGACTAAATATTAAAGAAATATTATCTATAGATAGTATAGATGGAGTATTAGTTGGAAATGCTTCACTAGATGTTTACCAGTTATTAGAAATGATAGAAGTTGCTTAAAAAGTAACTTTTTTCTATGTTTCGACAAAATGTGATAAATTTTGTAAGTAGTAAGTTGTATTATATATTTATCATAGAAAGGAAGATAAAAATGATAAAAGTACTAATGATAGATGATAATGAAAACTTAGTTGAAATGGTAAAAGAATATTTTAAAAATGATGAAAATATAAGTATTGATTTATGTGCTTATAATGGAGAAGAAGGAATAAAATTAATTGAAAAAGAACAATCTAAATATGATATTATTTTATTAGATTTAATTATGCCTAAAAAAGATGGCTTATATGTGTTAGAAGAAATGAAAAAAAGAAACATTGATAAAAAAGTTATAGTTCAAACTAGTTATAATACTCCAGAAGTAATAAGTGAAGTATCTAGTTATGGTGTAAATTATTTTATATTAAAACCATTTGAATTATCAGATCTTCATAAAAGAATATTAAGCGTATTTGATAATGATAAAAAAATTGATTTAAATCATAATCATTTACAATTATCAATAACTAAAGTATTACATGAGCTTGGAATACCATCACATATAAAGGGATATCAATATATTAGAGAAGGCGTAAGTATAATATATGAAAGACCTGATGTAATAGGAGGAATTACTAAAGAACTATATCCTGAATTAGCACATAAATTTGATACAACTGTATCACGTGTTGAAAGAGCAATAAGACATGCAATAGAAGTAAGTTGGAATAGAGGTTCATGGGATTTAATGGAAGAAATATTTGGACATAGTGTTGATATCGATAAAGCAAAACCAACAAATAGTGAATTTATTGTAACAATAGCTGATAAATTAAAACTAGATTCTATAAAACTAGGAATTTAATTGGTTGCAATTATCTAAAATATATGTTATTATGTATACAGATGAAGTTATCTTCATAAAATAAAAAAGGGAACATTCAGTTTTGCAATGTTGAATGCCTACCCAATTTTAATTGGATTGACATTTAATTCGAATGTGAATTAAGTGTCATTTTTTTATTACAACTATCATTATGATAAGAAGGAATAAAATGATAGCAAGGAGCTTTAGAACTTTTATTACAAAAGTCTTAGTTTTCACTTTATCAAACCTCCTCTCTTTGAAGATTAGAGGTAGACACTCAACAACTAAATATTCCAAATGTATTGTACCATTAATCTATAAAATTGTAAACATAAAATACAAAAATAAATTCGTTTTTTCAAAATAGGTAGTTGCAATTATCTAAAATATATGTTATTATGTATATAGATGAAGTTATCTTCATAAAATAAAAAAGAGGAATACTTAACTTGCTCATGTTGAGTACAACCTCCAAATTAAATTGTGTTTGTACTTAATCTATGTAGATTGAGTACTATTTTTTTATTGTGATAACTAAGATGATAATTAATGATACAAGGATACATATGTATCTAAGGATTTTTAAAGTAAAAATTCTTTTGTTCATTTATCATTCCTCCTTTGCTAGGAGGTAGTACTCAAACAGCTAAATATTCCTATATAAATTATACCATTAGTATATGTAGTTGTAAATATAAAATACAAAAATAAGTTTGTTTTTAAAATTTAAGCAAAAAACTTGCTTTTTTTTTTGGTTTGTGCTATAGTATCTCACTAAATGAGGGGTGTATGTATGGAAGAATTAGATTTAAAAACCTTTTTTAAATATGTAATTTCTAAACAATTCGTTGTAGTTTTAACTGTAATATGTGTATTATTAATAGGATGTTCCTATTCTTATAATTTAAAAATACCTATGTATAAATCTACTACTACTGTAGTACTTACTACTGAAAAAAGTAATTTAAATACTATTACACAATATGATTTAACTCTTAATCAAAACTTAGTTTCTACTTATAGCGAAATAATTAAAAGTAAAAGAGTTTTAAGACAAGTTATAAAAGAATTAAACTTAGATTTATCAGTAGGGCAATTAAGTGGTATGGTATCAGTAGGATCAGTAGCTGATACAGAAATTATAAGTATTACAGTTTCAAGCGATGATAAATATGAAGCTAGTGAAATTGCTAATGAAATAGCTAAAATATTTACTAATGAAATAGTAGAATTATATAAAATAGAAAATATTAATGTAGTAGATAGAGCTGAAGTAGCTAAATCAGCATATAATATTAATTTAAAAAAAGATATAGTTATTTATATTTTATTAGGAATTGCTATAGGATATTTAATAATAATTGCGGGATTTTATTTTGATACTACATTAAAATCAGTAGAAGAAGTAGAAGAAAAATTAAAATTACCATTAATTGGTACTATACCATTAATAGGTAAAAAGAAAAAAACAAATACTGAATTAGTCGTTCATGAAAATTCAAAATCAATTATAAGTGAAGGAATTAAAACATTAAGAACTAATCTACAATTTTCTTCAGTAGATAAAAAATTAAAAAGTGTTTTAGTAGCAAGTTCAATACCAGGAGAAGGTAAAAGTTTTATAAGTGCCAATTTAGCAATTGCTTTTGCACAAACAGGTAAAAAAGTATTAATAGTAGACTGTGATATGCGAAAAGGTAGACAACATTATATATTTAATGTAAAAAATGAATTAGGATTATCTGATTTATTAATATCTGATAATATAGAAAGTTGTAAAAACTTTTTCCATAAAACTAAAGTAGATAATTTATTTTTACTTACTATGGGTACTATTCCACCTAATCCAACTGAATTATTAGGATCAGAAAAAAATAAAAAATTAGTAGAATTATTTAGTAAACATTTTGATATAGTTATATATGATGGTGTTCCAATTAATGGATTATCTGATTCATTAGTAATGTCCAAAATAGTAGATAAAGTATTAATAGTTGCTGAACTTAAACAAACACCTTATGAATTAATTAATAATACTAAAAAATCACTAGAAAAAGTAAATGCTGATATAGCTGGTGTAATTATCAATAAAATACCATATAGTGGTAAATCTTATACATATGATGGATACTATAGATGATAGATCTTCATAGTCATATATTATATGGTATAGATGATGGTTCAACTAGTATCGAAGAAAGCATTGAAATTTTAAAAAAATATGAACAAATAGGAATAAATAATATAGTTTTAACACCTCATTATATTTCTGATGGTGAATATAAAACAAATAATAAAGAAAAAATTAAATTATTTAATATACTAAATGATAGAAAAACTAAAGCAAATATAAAAATAAATTTATATTTAGGTAATGAAGTATATGCTTGTAATAATATAATAGAATTACTAGAAAAAGATGAAATAATGTCTATAAATAATACTAAATATATACTTATAGAATTTCCATTATTTTGTGAAAATAAAGAAGAATATAATATTATTCATAATATAGTACTAAATGGATATATTCCTATAATAGCTCATCCAGAAAGATATATCTATGTCCAAAAAGATATAAGTATATTAAAAGAATATATAAAATTAGGAGCACTTCTTCAAATAAATAAAGATAGCTTATTTAATAAATATGGAAAAAGTGCTAAAAAGACAGTAAAAAAAATAATAAAAAAAAGATTAGCTACTTTTATAGGTACAGATATTCATTCTATTAATAATAAAATATATTCAAATGATAAATTAAAAAGAAAAATTATAAGACTATCAAGTAAAGATTATTATAATAAAATAACATATGAAAATAGTTATAAAACATTAAATGATAAAAAAAACTAAATATTATTTAGTTTTTTTCTTTTATGTGGTATAATACTAAAAGGTGATAAAAATGAGTAAGAAAAAAAGTGAAAAAAAGAAATTAAATATAATAAGTAGAATAATATGTATAATATTCTTAATAACATTAGTTACATTTTTAGGATTAATAATATATATGGATGTATTACCTACAAAGTATTTTTCTATTGTAATTGGAGGATTAGTTGTAGTAGGATTATTTATTACATTAACTTTAGTTCCTAGAAAAATCAAAGGAAAAATAAAAATATTTAGTAATATATTAGCTATATTGTTTACTGCAGTATTTATATATGGTATTACTAAATTATATTCAACTGTTGATTTTTTAAATAAAATAACAAATGATAAATACCAAATAGAAAATTATTATGTAATAGTTTTAGATAATCAAACATATGATGATATAAAAGATTTAGGAAAAGATTCAATGGGTATTTATGTAAGTAATGCAGATACTTATAAAAAAGCTAGAAAAGAAATTGAAAGTAAAACTAATACTAAGAATATAGATTATGATGATCAAATTAAATTAGGTAATGATTTACTTGAAGAAAATGTAGATGCTATATTTGTAAGTGAAGCTTATAAAGCAAATTTAGATGAAGAATTACCTGATTTTGAAGCAAGAACTAAAATAATATATACAGTATCTATTAAAACTAAAAGTAAAGATATTGCTAAAAAAGTTAAAGTTACAAAACAATCATTTAATATATTTGTAAGTGGAATAGATACATATGGGAAAATATCATCTGTATCAAGAAGTGATGTTAATATGATTGTTACTGTAAATCCAACAACTCATCAAATATTATTAACTTCAATACCAAGAGATTATTATGTACAATTAAATGGTACAACAGGATTAAGAGATAAATTAACTCATGCTGGTATATATGGTGTTGATAAAAGTATTAAAACAGTAGAAGATTTATTTGGTATTGATATTAACTATTATGTAAAAGTTAATTTCACTACATTAATAGATGTTGTAGATGTAATTGGTGGTATAGATGTAAATTCAGATAAAGGATTTATGGCTTATACTGATAATTCTGTAATAGTAAAAAAAGGTATGAATCACTTTAATGGTAAACAAGCTTTAGCTTATTCAAGAGAAAGATATTCTTATCAAGAAGGAGATAGACATAGAGTTCAAAATCAACAAGATGTAATAACAGCTATAATGAAAAAAGTTTTAAACTCTAAAACATTAATATCTAAATATGAAAGTTTATTAGATACACTTAGTGGAAGTTTTCAAACAAATATGAATACTAGTGATTTAACAAGTTTGGTAAAAAAACAAATAGATACTATGCCAAATTGGAATATTGAAAGTCAAAGTGTAAATGGTAAGGATAGTAATAATGTAACTTATTCATATCCATCACAAAGATTATATGTTATGGAACCAGATATGAGTACTGTAACAACTGCATCTACTAAAATTAAAGAAGTATTAGATGCTAAATAGGAGGAATAATATGAAATTAAATATTCAATTATTTGGTAGAGCATATGAAGTAAGAAAAGCAAGTATTCAAAAAACAGGTGCTGCTAAAGCTAAATTATATTCTATGTATGCAAGAGAAATATATGATGTAGCTAAAAAAGGTGGTACAGATCCTAATTCTAATGCATCTTTAAAAAGATTAATGGAAAGAGCTAAAAAAGAACAGGTACCTGCTGATATCATTAAAAGAGCTATCGATAAAGTAAATAGTGGTGCTGATGAATCATATGAAAAAGTTAGTTATGAAATATTTGGACCTGCAGGATCTACTTTAATTGTAGAATGTTTAACAGATAATGTTAATAGATCAATAAGTAGCGTAAAAGCAGCTTTAAATAAATGTAAATGTAAGATAGGTGTTCAAGGTTCTGTTTCATTTAATTATGATAATCTATGTATTATTGGATTTAAAGGAATAGATGAAGAAGCAGCTATGGATGCTATTATTGAATCAGGATTAGATATTGATGATATTGAAACAAATGATGATATGGTTATCATCTATGGTAATCCAAAAGATTTACATGCATTAAAAGAAGCAATAAGTACTATTAAAGAAGTAGAATTTGATATAGATGAAATAGCAATGCTACCAAAAGATAAAATAACTTTATCAGGTGAAGATAAAGAAATATTTGATAGACTTGTTACAATGTTAGATGACATTGAAGATGTCCAAAATATATATCATAATGTAGAAGAATAAAAAGAACATTTAAATTGTTCTTTTTGTAATACAAAAACTAGAAAAATAACAATTTTGTATTTTGTATAGTACAAAATGTAAAAGAGGTAATTTATGAATAAAGATATAATAAAAAATATAAATAATGATTTAAATATAAAAGAAGAACAAGCAGAAAAAACATTGAATTTATTAATGGAAGGAAATACTATTCCCTTTATTGCTCGTTATCGTAAAGAAGTAACTGGGGCTTTAACTGAAGAACAAATTAAAAGTATTAATGAAGTATATGAATATGAGGTTAACCTTTTAAAGAGAAAAGAAGATGTAATAAGGCTTATCGATGAAAAAGGTTTATTAACTGATGAAGTAAAAGATAAAATAATGAGTGCTACTAAATTAGTAGAAGTAGAAGATTTATATAGACCATATAAAGAAAAGAAAAAAACTAAAGCTACTGATGCTATTAATAATGGACTTGAACCACTTGCTAAACAAATTATGGCTTTTCCTACTAATGGAAATATAAATGATTTAGCGTCTAAATATATTAATGAAAAGGTAGAAAGTATTGATAAAGCTATAGAAGGAGCAAGTTATATTATAGCTGAATGGATAAGTGATAATGCTTATTATCGTAAATGGATAAGAAGTTTTACATATAAAAATGGAATACTTAAATCTAAAGTAAAAAAAGATAATCCTGATACTAATAAAGTATATGAAATGTATTATGATTATAGTGAAGAAGTAAAATACATTAAACCTCATAGAATACTTGCTATAAATAGAGCTGAAAAAGAAAAAGTAATTATAGTAAACATTGAAATAGATAAAGAAAAAGTATTTGAGTTTTTAGAAAGTAAAATAATAAAAAATGATAAATCATTTGTATGTGATATCGTTAAAGATTCGATTAAAGATTCATATAAAAGATTAATAGAACCATCTATTGAAAGAGAAATTAGAACAGAATTAAAAGAAAAAGCTGAAGTAAGTGCTATAGAAAACTTTAGTAAAAATTTAGAAGCACTATTACTTCAACCACCAATTAAAGAAAAAGTTGTGCTTGCATTTGATCCAGGTTTTGTTAATGGATGTAAAATAGCCGTTATTGATAAAACAGGTAAATATTTAGATTCAACTGTTATAAAACCATTTTTAAAGAATATAAGTGAATCACAACTTAATAAATGTAAAGCTGAAATAGTTATGTTAGTAAAAAAATATAATGTTGATATAATAGCTATAGGTAATGGAACAGCATCTCGTGAATCAGAAAAATTCTGTGCTGAATTAATAAAAGAATTTAATTTATCTTGTAAATATGTAATAGTAAGTGAAGCAGGAGCATCTATTTATAGTGCATCAAAACTTGCTATTGAAGAATTTCCGAATCTAGAAGTAGAAAAAAGAAGTGCAGTATCAATTGGTAGAAGATTACAAGATCCATTATCAGAACTTGTAAAAGTTCCACCAGAGGGTATTGGAGTAGGACTTTATCAACATGATTTACCAGTTAAACAGTTAAAAGACAATCTTGACTTTGTTGTTGAAAAATCAGTTAATAGTGTTGGTGTAAATATTAATACGGCAAGTCCATCACTTTTAAAATATGTATCAGGTGTAACAAGTAAAGTAATAGATAAAATAATTGAGTATCGTAATAAAAAAGGAAGAATAAATTCAAGAGAAGAAATTAAAAAACAAAAATTGTTATCTGATAAATCATATGAACAAGCAATAGGTTTCTTAAGAGTTACTGAAGGAGATAATATATTAGATCAAACTAGTATTCATCCCGAAAGTTATGATGCAACATTAAAACTATTAGAATTATTAGATATGAATTTAAATGATATAGGAACATCTAAATTAAAAGAAAAATTAGAAACAATTAATTTAGATGAAATAAAAGATAAAGTAAATATTGATATTTATACCTTAGAAGATATCGTTAAATCATTAATTACTCCAAATAGAGATCCAAGAGATGAGATACAAGGGCCTAGGCTTAAAAGTGATGTATTAAATATTGATGATTTAACTATTGGTATGAAATTACAAGGTACAGTTAGAAATGTAGTTGATTTTGGAGCATTTATAGATATAGGACTTCATAATGATGGATTAGTTCATATTTCTAAAATAACTGATAAATATATTAAGCATCCTAGTGAAGTTTTAAGTGTTGGAGATATAATTGACTGTTATGTAATAGATATAAATAAAGAAAAAGAAAAAGTTTCATTAAGTTTACTTGAAAATTAATATTGATTTATAAATTAATTTAGTTTATAATATCTAACTAATGGGAGTGATAATATGTCAGATAAAGAAAAGCAAATGAAAATAGAAGTGTTAGATATGCTTATTGATAATGCTAAAAAAATAGAAAAAGATAATCAATTTAGATATTATTTTGGTCTTGCTAAACTATATGTTAAAGAAGATTTGATAAATGAATTTGATGAATATGTTATATCAAATTATAAATATGGTAATTTTAGTAATATTATTAAGTTAACTGCTATTTTTTCTCATGAAATAAATAATAATGATGATATTTCTATTTACAATAAATTAAATGATTTAATTACTACAGTAGATTCATATGGATTAGAAAGAATAATAGAAATAATGGATAATTATATTAAAAATGGAGAAAAAATAAAAAACTACTTATTCTATAATACAACAAGTAGTTTTGTACTAAAACAAAAAATGAAAATAAATAAATTATATTTTAATGAAGACTAGATTATTTTTCTAGTCTTTTTCCTTGATAAGAATCTCTTCTTACCAATTCTTTATCTATTTCATTTAATACAGTAAATTTTTTTATTAACCAATTTGGTTCAATTAAGTCTTCTTTTTTAGGATCCCCAGTTATTCTATTTATTACTATTTCTGGCCTTAAGTATTCTAGTTGATCACATACAATATCTACGTATTCTTGCTTTTCTAATACATGAAATGGTTTTTCTTTATATAATTTTTCTAATTTAGTATTTTTTAAAATACTTAGCATATGTATTTTAATACCTTGAATATCTAAATTATTTAAATATTTAACTGTTTCAATCATCATTTCTTTTGTTTCATATGGAAGTCCATTAATAATATGAACAACTACATTAATATTTCTTTTTCTAAGTTCATGAACACATTTATTAAAACAATCTAATGTATGACATCTATTTATTAATTTAGATGTTTTTTCATGAATAGTTTGTAAACCTAATTCTACTGTTAAATAGGTTTTTTTAGCTAACTTTTCTAAATAATCCATACATTCTTCTGTTATAGAATCCGCCCGCGTTGCGATATTAAGTCCAACAACATTATTTAAATTTAAAATAGTTTCATATTTTTCTTTTAATTCAGCAAGTGGAGCATAAGTATTAGTATTTGCTTGAAAATAACCAATATATTTACTATTAGGCCATTTATGTTCCATCATAGTTTTAACTTCATTAAATTGTGTTACTAAATCTTTAGATTTATCTCCTGCAAATTCACCACTACCTAAACTTGAACAATATATACATCCACCGTATCCTTTAGTTCCATCTATATTAGGACAAGTAAAGCCACCATTTAAACTAACTTTAAATACTTTAGAATTAAACTTATTTTTATAAAAATAATCTAGTGTATGATATCTTTTATTATTATATGAATATTTAAATTTCATAAAATCACCAATATAATTATATCATTTTTGTGAAAAATTACTAAATTTTAACAAAAAACTTTATATTTCTATATATTTTTGATATAATTATATCGGAGGTTATGATATGAAAAAGAATAGTGTTTTAAAAGCAATTGTAATTACATTTTTAATTTATGTAGTTGCTAGTTGGATTATTCCTGGTGGAAAATTTGCAAGTGGAGTTTTCTCAAATAGCGGAACTAGTCCAGTTGGAATTAGTGATTTATTCATTTATCCTATTTCAACATTTATGACATCTATTTTTGTTCTAGTAGGTATAATCGTTTTATTAATAGGTGGATTATATGGTGTTATGAACAAAACTGGTGTATATCAAAATTATGTAGAAAAAGTTGCTAAAAAATTTAAAGGTAAAGAAAAAAGTTTCTTAGTAATATCAGTATTATTATTTGCTGTTTTAGCATCACTAACAACTTTAACATTACCATTATTTGTTTTAGTACCATTCTTCGTAGCTGTTATTTTAACACTTGGATTTAATAAGATGACAGCAATGTTATCAACTGTAGGAGCAATATTAGTTGGTAATATGGGAACTATATTCGGTTATAATACAGGCGGGTATAGTTATGTTAATTATTTCTTTGGAATTAAATTAACAGAAAACATAGCATTTAAAATAGTTTTATTTGTATTACTTACAGCAGTATTATTATTCTATGTTATTAAGACTAGTAAAATAGAAAAAGTAAGTAAAACTAAAAAAACTACTAAAAAAGAAGAAAAAGAAACAAAAGAAGAAGTTATTATACCATTATATACAAAAGCAAAAACTACTAAAAAGAGTTCAACTCCATTAGTAATTGTTGTAATTTTAGCATTTGTAATTTCAATGGTTGGTATGTTCAACTGGGCTGGGGCTCTAGGTGTTGAAAAAACTATATTTGATACATTACATTCAAATATAACAAGTGTTAAATTAAATGGTTATCCTTTATTTGCAAATATACTTGGATCACTTAATGCTTTAGGATATTGGTCTAATTATGAATTTGCAATGTTACTTGCACTTACTACAATTGTATTAGGATTTGTTTATAATTTAAAACTAAAAGAAACATTTGAAGCAGCAGTAGAAGGTATGAAAGAAATGTTACCAGTTGCTGTAGTTGCTATAGTTGCTAGTATATTATTATTAGTAGTAAATAGTGCAACTGCTACATTCTTTACAGCAATATTTAATGCTTTATTTGAATTAACAAAAGGATTCAATTTTGCTACAATGAGTTTAGCTACATTAATAGGATCAATTGGATACAATGATTTCCCATATTTAATGAATGCTTTATATGATCCAATAACTGCGTTATATGCTTCTAAAGTAAAAGAAGTAGCATATATCCTACAAGTAATATATGGATTTACAATGATGTTAGTACCAACAAGTGTTGGATTAGTTATAGGATTAGAATACTTAGGTATTTCATATAAAGAATGGCTAAAACAAAATTGGAAACTACTATTAAGTTTATTTGTAGTCGCAATTATCTTAATAATTGTTGTAGTATTAGTATAGTTATTTAAATCGATATTTTAAAAATATCGATTTTTTTTGATATTTAAAAGGAATTAACACTATTTGCAAAGTATAATAATTTTAGAAGGGAAATTTATGTATGTAAAGGAATGATTAATTATGAGTGAATTAATAGAAAATCAAGAGAATAATATTAGAGATTTAATATATGAAATTAGAGGTAAACAAGTATTATTAGATTTTGATTTAGCTAAGTTATACAAATGTACAAATGGTACAAAAGATATCAATAAAGCTGTAAAAAGAAATATAGAAAGATTTCCAGAAGATTTTTATTTTAGGTTAACAGATTCAGAATATAAAAATATTCTAAGGTTCCAAAATGGAACCTTAGAACTAAAACAAGGTAAATATTCTAAGTATCTTCCTTATGCTTTTACTGAAGAAGGAGCGGCAATGCTTGCTTCCGTTTTACATACAGAAATTACTAAAAAAGTTAGTGTTGATATTATGAGAGCCTTTGTACTGATGAGAAAATATATATCAAAAGATATTATAAAATTAAATAATGTTTATGATATGTTATTAGAACATGATAAAAATATTAAATGTTTAGAGGAATCTTTTGAAAAATTAAAAGAAAATAAAAAAGTTAATGAAATATATTTTAATGGACAAATATATGATGCTTATTCTAAAATAATTGATATTTTTAAATGTTGTAAAAAAGAATTAATTGTAATTGATAGTTATGCAGATAAAAAATTTCTTGATTTAATATCAAATATTAATGTAAATGTTATATTAATTACTAATATTTAAAGATATAATGACTTTTCATTAGAAATTTGATACACTATATATAGTGATATTATGAAATATAATGTAGATGATTATGAATGTAATGTGGTTATTCAAAAAAAGAATAATAAAAATACTTATATAAGAGTTAAAGAAAATAATGAAATTTTGGTAACTACAAATTATTTTGTTACTAAAAATGAAATATTAAAATTATTAAAAGATAATGAATTATTTATTTTAAAAAGTTTAAAAAGATTAGAAAAAAAACAAGAAAGAGAAGATAAATTTTTATTATTAGGTAATGAATATAATATAATATTAATACCTAATAATAAGATAGAAATAGTAGGTAATAATATATATACTCCTGATTTAAAAAAGCTAGATAATTGGCTAAAAAAACAAATGAAAGAATTATTTTCTAAAAGATTAGATTATTATTATAATTTATTTGAAGAAAATATACCTTATCCTAATCTTAGAATTAGAAAAATGAAAACTAGATGGGGTGTATGTAATAAAAAATTAGAAACAGTAACACTTAATTCAGAATTAATTAAATATGATATAACTAAATTAGATTATGTTATTGTTCATGAATTGTCACATTTTATTCATTTTAATCATAGTAAAGAGTTTTGGTTATTAGTTTCTAAATATTGTCCTAATTATAAAAAAATTAGAAAAGAAATGAGAGAATAATTGACATTATTAAGTAAAATTAATATAATATTAAGAGAAATACGAAGAACAAGAGGAGTAACTATTAGATAATTTAAGAGAGTTAGTGGTTGGTGTAAACTAATATTAAAAGATAGTGAAGGTTGCTTGGGAGTAGAATTTAAATTCCGTAATTATGCGTTAAATAAAAGAGGTAATTATTTTTTAATTACAAATTAAGGTGGTACCACGAACAATTCGTCCTTACAGGTGAGTTGTTTTTATTTTGAAAGGATTGATGAAAATGTTAGATGCAAAATATAATCATTTAGAAGTAGAAAAAGAAAAATATGAAAAATGGAAAAAATATTTTGAATGTGAGCCTAATTCAAATAAACAACCATATTGTATAGTTTTACCTCCACCAAATGTTACTGGAGTACTTCATTTAGGACATGCATGGGATGTAACACTTCAAGATATTATAATTCGTTATAAAAAAATGGAAGGTTATGATACTTTTTGGTTACCAGGTATGGATCATGCCGCAATCGCAACTGAGGCTAAAGTTGTTAAAAGATTAAAAGATCAAGGTATTGATAAATACGAATACGGTAGAGAAAAGTTCTTAGATGCATGTTGGGATTGGACAAAAGAACATGGTGATGTAATTAGAAAACAATGGGCAAAATTAGGAATAGCATTAGATTACTCAAAAGAAAGATTTACATTAGATGAAGGACTTTCTAAAGCTGTTAGAAAAGTATTTGTTGATTATTATAATGAAGGACTAATATATCGTGGAGAAAAAATAATTAACTGGGATCCAGTTGCTGGGACAGCTTTATCTAATGAAGAAGTAATATATTCGGAAGAAAAAAGTGCTTTTTATCATTTAAAATATAAACTAGAAAATTCTGATAAATATATTGATGTCGCAACTACTCGTCCAGAAACACTATTTGGCGATACAGCTGTTGCGGTTAATGCGGAAGATCCAAGATATAAAGATTTTGTAGGTAAAAACGTAATACTTCCACTAGTTAATAAACCAATACCAGTTATAACAGATGAACATGCTGATATGGAAAAAGGTACAGGATGCGTTAAAATAACTCCAGCACATGATCCTAATGACTTTGAGGTAGGCCTTCGTCATAATTTAGAACGTATTGTTATTATGAATGATGATGCGACAATGAATAAAAATGCCGGTAAATATGAAGGATTAACAAGGGAAGAATGCCGAAAACAAGTTCTAGAAGATTTAGAGAAAGAAGGATTACTTCTTGAAGTTGAACCACTTATTCATGAAGTAGGCCATTCAGAACGTACAGGTGTTATGGTAGAACCAATGATTAAAAAACAATGGTTTGTTAAAATGCGACCACTGGCGGATAGGGTACTAGCCACTCAAAAAAAGAAAGAAGAAAAAGTAAACTTTGTACCAAATAGATATGAAAAGACGATGAATCATTGGATGGAAATAACTTATGATTGGTGTATTTCACGTCAATTATGGTGGGGACATAGAATTCCTGCATGGTATAAAGATGGAGAAATATATGTTGGCATGGAAGCTCCAAAAGAAGAAGGATGGACACAAGATGAAGATGTTTTAGATACATGGTTTTCAAGTGCTTTATGGCCATTTAGT
>ERZ842401.3355-NODE-3355-length-20002-cov-4.876773_pt1 | contig 20002 bp, 15 predicted proteins | sample MGYA00521270_ERZ842401 | MGnify/ENA primary metagenome ERZ842401 (study PRJEB31892, sample SAMEA3878208) | bioreactor metagenome | biome: Moose rumen | place: Sweden | collected 2011-10 | study: EMG produced TPA metagenomics assembly of the PRJEB12797 data set... | reverse complement strand
ACGCGCAACCTACAGCTTAGGAGGCTGTCACTCTATCCAATTGAGCTAGTGGATCGTAAGATAATTGCAAAAGATAAGCCTTTTGTAATTATCTTTGTTAATTACTTGTCTTTCGCGCGCTCTACAAAGGAGCCGTCACGAGTGTCGATAACGATGCGGTCGCCAGTGTTGCAGAACAGGGGAACTTTTACTTCCACACCCGTATCAAGCGTAGCAGGCTTTGTAGACTTACCAGAAGTATCACCCTTCACGCCCGGCTCGCAGTAAGTGATGCTGCGGGTTACGTTGATGGGCAGATTTACACCGACAGCCTTTCCTTCATAGAAGGTGATAGACACATCGTAATCATCATCGGGAGAAATATATCCTGCATTGTCCCCCAGATCATCTTTTTCAAGGGCAACATCGTCATAGGTTTCCTGATCCATAAAATGGAATGTGTCGCCGTCAATATATGAAAGCTTCACTGTCTTTTCTTCAAGGTCAACCTCGTCAAATTTCTCGCCCGCATCCAGTCCCAGATCCTGAGTGGAACCAGTCACGATATTCTTTACGCGCAGCTTTGTCACCATACCGGCACGACCGGACTTCTGTCCCAACATACGCTGCACAATAAACGGAGCACCTTCAAACATAAAAGCGGTGCCCACTCTGATTTCATTTGTCGATAACATGGCATCAGTATATAGATATTTAAAAAAAAATGCAACATGCCGAACAAGGAAATTTAAGCAGAAAGCGCAGCCAATATATGCGCCGCCAGATCGCCGTTGCCTATAAGCTCCCGTGAAAAAGCGGCAAAGCCCTCTCGCAGTCCAGCAGCACAGCTAAAAAGCCTCAGCCACAGTTCCACACCAGACAAACCAGACAGGGGCAGAGCGGCAAGGGCATCAGCGGCATCAGAGGAAAGGGGAAGAGACGGCTCGCGGTTGTACTGCATAAAAGCGGCGGCAAGAAGCGTAAAAGCATCCTCCGGCAGATGGCGATGCAAGCGCTCAAGGAATGCCCGCACCTTGACCAGATGGAACTGCCCATCCTGCGGGTAAGCCTGCCAGACGAAAGGCGTTCCCGAAAGGCACATACGGGAAAAAGAGTCCTCTCCGCGCACAAAGGCAAAATCGAACTGCAAAAGCAGGGAGTCCCAGAGCTTTTGCGGGAGGAATGGCAGCAGCGTCAGCGCGAACGGCTCCCCAGCCCTGCGGAAAGCTTCTATAAACGAGTCCCGTCCGGCACCGGCGGCAGCAAAGACATGCACTTTCCGCACCATGCTGTATTCTTTCAGAGCCATTATAATAGAAGAAAAATCGCGAGAATACGAGAAGACCAATACAGAGAAACAGCCTTCCGAGCCAAGGTCTGCACAATCTTCTTTGGAAAGCCACGAAGCAAGAGCCGAAGGAAAGGCCGTGCGGTGCTTCAAGCCTGCCATAAACGCTTTATCAAGCAAAAGCCCGCCCGTCTTGTCGGTAAAGCCAGGCATAAAGTTCACCTTCTTTACGCAGGGGAAACGGGTTCCGCTCTTGAGCAGATGGAAATCATCCGCCCAGTCTTCGGCAGTGAGGTATTCTATGTTGACGACACGCACCGTCCTGCCAAGCTCCTTCAATCTTCCGCCAAAAAGCAAGTCCTCCAACCATTCAGGCCTGCCGCACTGAAAACATTCGAGCACTACATCGGGAAAAGCCTCCTCACAGGCGCGCCGGCATACATCCCCGTCATTCCAATCCAACAAACGGAACGCACCACAGCGCTGGTCAGGCAAATTTGCGTCTACCGGAGGCTCCGTCAGCGGCGCAAAGGCGGGCAGGTTGCTCATGACCAAAGAAATCTGAATCTGGGGGGCAAGGTCGGCAAGGGACAAGGCAAGGCGGTAGGCAAAGCCCATATCGCCGTAGTTGTCCACCACCTTGCAGAGGATGAGAATGTTCATAAGGGGGATTTTAGCGAATTTTTTTGTTTTTTTCCATCTTTTTGCGCTTTACTTGTGTTGAAATGCGCACGGCAATCCAAACCATATCAGTACAGGGGCAGAACAATGCTCCAATCAACAGAACAAGAGGTTCAATATGCAAATCGTCAGTTTTTCGCCGTTTGGCTATGAAGGCTCGCTTGTGAGCGTAGAGGTGGACCTTCGCAGGGGCATCCCCGCTGTGGACATCGTGGGCTTGGCAGACGGAGCTGTCAAGGAATCGCGGGAACGGATGCGCAGTGCCATCCGCAACAGCGGTTTTGAATTTCCGCCGGAACGCGTGCTCATCAGCCTTTCTCCCGCCGACCTGCGCAAAGAAGGAGCGGGCTTCGACCTCGCCGTAGCCCTTGCCGTGCTCAGCGCAAAGGAAGATGCACCGTCCGCCACAGGGAAGCAGGCCATACTCGTCATGGGGGAACTGGAACTAAACGGCAGGGTGCGTCCCGTCCGCGGCATCCATGCGGCGGTAAGCACGGCACACGCAGGGGGCATACGGCTCTGCATTGTTCCAGAGGCAAACGCAGAGGAAGCGCGGGAGGTGAGCGGCATGAAGGTATTCGGCGCCCAGAACCTCACGGACGCCTACAAGGCGCTTGCCGATGAGCAGGCATTTTCCACACAGCGCAGCAACGGCACAGGCGGCACTGAGGGGCTTCCCAAAGGCTCTGTCAGCATCAGGGGCATTTACTTTCCGGCTGTTGAGCAAGGTTTTGAATTCAAAGAGCTGAAAGGACAACGTTTTTTTGTCAGAGGACTCCAGATTGCCGCCGCGGGAGGGCACAATCTGCTCGCTTTCGGACCTCCCGGCTGCGGCAAGACGCTGGGGCTGCAAAAGTTTTCCGCATTGCTTCCCCTGCTCACCATGGAAGAAGCACAGCCCGTCACGAGGATTTATTCCATCGCGGGACTTCTCCCGCCGGGCAATTCCCTCATACGCACGGCACCGTTCAGACAGCCACACCAGACAGCTACAATAGAAGGCATCTGCGGAGGCGGCGTACACTGCACGCCTGGGGAAATCTCCCTTGCCCACAACGGCGTGCTGTTTTTGGATGAGGCTGCGGAATTCAAAAGTTCCGTCCTGCAGATGCTGCGGGTTCCCTTGGAAAGCGGCGCAATCACGCTCAGCAGGGCGGGACGCAGCACGAGCTTTCCGGCAAGCTTCCAGCTGCTCATGGCGACAAACCCCTGCCCCTGCGGCAATTACGGCTCGCCGGACAAACTCTGCCTCTGCTCGGCGCATACGGTGGAACAGTACTGGAAGAAATTCTCCGCGCCGCTCCTCGACCGCGTGGATCTGCGTATCCAAGTAGAAAAAAACAGAGACAGCGAGGAAGGCAAGCAGGCAAGCTCCACGATGGAACTGCGGAAAGCCATTGCCCAAGCTGTGTCCATACAGCGCAGACGGCAGGGCAAGCGCAATGCCCGCCTCCTGCCAAGCGAAACAGCCGTGTACTGCCGGATAGCGCCATCAGTACAGACACTGCTTGACAACGCCACCGAAGCATACAGTTTTTCTCCGAGAGCCATAGCAGGCTGCCTCAAAGTGGCAAGGACCATTGCGGACATGGAAGGCAGAGAGCACATCGATGAAGAATCTCTGAACGAAGCAATCAGCTACAGGAAAGCATCCTGTGGATTGGAAATGGGGTTTGGAATGATGTAAGGGGAGGATTTAAAATAAAAATACCGACTCTGAGACTTGAACTCAGACACGCTCGCGCGCAAAAGATTTTGAGTCTTTCGTGTCTACCATTCCACCAAGCCGGCAATTTAAATTAGTATAGCAGAATGTTTTTTTTTTATCAAGCATTCTGCTGCAAAAAGTCAATAAAATTTGAGGTTTATAAAATGGACGAAGTTCGATATAATTGGCTCATGGGCACAGCAAGAGACCTTTCCAAGCAGCAGTCGCTCCTCTTTTGCGACAGCATAAGCGACATAGCGGCAAAACAGACAGCGGAAAACTCCAAAACGCCGGAACAAGTGCTAAAGACGGTATTCGGCTACGACAGCTTCCGCCCCTTGCAGCGCGAGGTCATCCAAAACGTGCTCGACGGCAGGGACACGCTTGCCGTCATGCCCACGGGCGGAGGCAAATCGCTGTGTTACGAGATACCGGCGCTTATCCTCAAAGGCATCACGGTGGTTGTCTCCCCGCTCATAGCACTCATGCAGGATCAGGTGACACAGCTTGGAACATTCGGAATTGCGGCGGCATTTCTGAATTCCTCGCTTGAATGGGAAGCCTACCAGCGCGCCTGTGAGGAGGTGCGGCAGGGCAAAATCAAGCTGCTCTATGTATCGCCGGAAGGGCTGAATACGGAGCGCGTGCAGAACCTGCTCCGTGAAGAGCGGGTAACGGTCTCGTGCATCACGATAGACGAAGCCCACTGCATAAGCGAATGGGGCCACGACTTCCGCCCCGACTATATGGAGATTGCGGCAATACGAAAGCAGTTTCCCAAAGCATCCTGTCTCGCGCTCACTGCAACCGCTACAAAGCAGGTGCGCGACGACATCATAAAACAGCTGAATTTGGAGCAGCCCGCCGTGCTTGTGGCAAGCTTTGACCGCCACAACCTCTATCTGGACGTCAAGCAGAAAAGCAATTCACTCTCCCAGCTCAGTTCCTTTCTCGACGCGCACGAGGAAGAAAGCGGCATCATCTACTGCCTTTCCCGCAGGCAGGTGGATGAACTGACGCAGCTGTTACAGCAGAAACACCTGAGCGTCACCAATTACCATGCGGGGCTTTCCGATGAAGAGCGGGCAAAACACCAGCAGGACTTCATCACCGACAAAATCCGCATCATGGTGGCAACGGTAGCATTCGGCATGGGCATAAACAAGCCCGATGTACGCTTTGTCATCCACTACGATATGCCGAAGTCCATCGAGCAATACTATCAGGAAATAGGCCGCGCGGGGCGGGACGGGCTTCCGGCTTATGCGCTCCTGCTTTACAGCCTTGGGGACCTATACAAGATACGCCACTTCTTTGCAGAGAAAGATGATCCCGAAAAAGCAGAAAAACTCTTGCAGGGCATGATACACTACGCAGGAAGCCACAGCTGCCGCCGCAAACAGCTGCTTTCGTACTTCGGAGAGCAGGCAGGTTCCGGCATCATCAGTGCTTCTCCCAGTGACTGCTGCGACATCTGCTCGCGGGGACCATTGGAAAGCAAGGACGTCACCATTCCCGTACAAAAATTCCTGTCCTGCATCCTGCGCACCAGAGAACGCTACGGGGCAACGTATATCATAGACATACTGCTCGGCTCAAAAAGCAAGCGCATTCTCGAAAACGGCCATGACAGCCTGAGCACCTATGGCATTGGCACAGAACTTTCGCGGGACGACTGGTTTGAGCTGAGCAACAGCCTGATAGACGAAGGCTATCTGAAAAAATCAGAGGAATACGGCGTCCTCTTTCTGAGCGATCACGGGCGGCAGATGCTCATGGAACGGCAAAAAATCCTGCTGCCCGTGGAGTTCAAAGGTAAGAAGCTACGGAAAAAGGCGGAGGCAAAAAAGGCAGCGCTCCGCCCCAGCAATATGGATTCGCAGGCAGAGCAGATTGTCAGCAACTTAAAGGACTGGCGCCGGAAAACCGCGGAAGAGATGAATGTACCGCCCTACGTTGTGTTCGGAGACAAGACCCTGCTTGACATTGCCAGCCGCAAGCCCCACAGCCGCATAGATTTGCTTAACTGCTACGGCATAGGAGAGATGAAGGCCGAACGCTTTGGAAGTGCAATATTACGGATTGTAGAAGGAAGCGAAAGGTGATAAACTGGCACTATGACTAACGAATATATTCCCCTTAGAAAAGACGTTCCCGCTTCTGACAAGTGGGACCTCAGCAAGATTTACGCATCCGATGCCGACTGGGAAACAGCCCTGAACGATGTTCCCCGGCTGACAGCAGCCCTTTCAGCTTATAAAGGCAGGCTTGCAGAAAGCCCGGAAACACTGCTCGCCGCGCTCAAAGCAGACGAAGCCCTCGGACGGCAGATTGAAGACGTATATCACTATGCCAGCCTGCTCCACTCCGCAGACCAGGGGGATTCTTCCGCCCAAGAAAAAGAGAACCGCGCCATAATGGCACTGACACAGGTGGAAGCTGCGCTGAGCTTCTATACCCCTGAAATAATAGCCATACCGGATGAAAAGATAGACGCATGGCTGAAAGGCGAGGCATTCGCCCCTTACCGTGTGTATATCAAAAAAATCCGCCATCTCAAGCCCTATACTCTGAGCGAAAAGGAAGAGCGCATCCTTGCGTTGCAGAAAGAATCAGGACAGACAGCTGAGAATGCTTTCTCGCTTCTGAATAACGTGGATCTGAATTTTGGCACCATAGCAGTAGACGGCGTGGACAAACCGCTCACGCAGAGCACATGGAGCACGTTCATGCAGAACCACGACCGCGATATCCGCAAAAAGACATATACGCAGTTCTACGGCACGTTTGAGTCCCACGCAAACACGCTTGCCGCGCTCTATGCGGGCTCAGTAAACAACGATGTATTTGTTGCCCGCGCAAGGGGATACAAGTCTTCCCTCGAAGCCGCCCTTTATCAGGACAAGGTGTCTCCTGCGGTATACCGCAACCTCATAGACACGGTGCACAAAAACCTTGATACCCTGCACCGCTATTATGCCTTGCGCAAGAGGGTTCTCGGTCTCAGCGAGCTGCGCCACTACGATGTCTACGTACCGCTCGTCGCCTCCGTGCATCAGAAAACCTCTTACGAAGAGGCGGTTGAGATTGTGCGCAACGCGCTTGCGCCGCTCGGAAAAGAATACACGGACACGCTCTGCGGCGGGCTGCTCGGCGGCTGGTGTGACCGCTATGAGAACAAAGGAAAACGCAGCGGGGCATTCTCATCCGGCTGCTACAGGGGCTACCCCTATATTCTGCTCAATTATAAAGATGATTCCATACGGGATGTATACACCATGGCGCACGAGGGTGGGCACTCCATGCATTCATGGTACAGCGTGCACAACAATCCCTATCCGTGCTACAGCTATACCATCTTTGAGGCGGAAGTGGCGTCCACGTTCAACGAAGAACTCGTCTTTGAATACCTGCTCAAAGAAGCAAAGGCAAAGGGCAACAGGGAGCTTGTGCTCTATCTGCTTTCTATGCGCAGTTCTGACATCCTTGCCACGCTCTACCGCCAGACAATGTTTGCTGAATACGAGCTCAAAGCCCATGAAGCTGTGGAAAACGGACAGCCGCTGAGCACTGACGTCCTGCGAAGCATATACCGCACCTTGCTGGAACAGTATTTCGGCCCGGATACGCGCTTTGAATCAAACAGCGATATGGAAGGGCTCCGCATTCCGCATTTCTACTCGGCATTCTATGTCTACAAGTATGCGACGGGCATTTCCGCCTCTCTCGCGCTCGCAAAGCGCGTCACTCAGGGCGGTGCGGCAGAGCGCGAAGACTACTTCAAATTCCTCAAGAGCGGCGGCTCCCGCTACCCCATGGAAAGCCTGCGCATGGCTGGGGTGAATATGGAGAGCGCAGAACCCGTACAGGCCGCGCTCGACACATTCCGCGAGCTGCTGGAGCAGCTGGAGGAGGGGCTGAAATAAGTCAGCGGCTTTATGATATAGTGAAAAGCATGAATGGAACTCGTACAAACAATACGCATTTCATCGGTATTCTGGTGCCGGAGGAACTGGAGGACGTGGTGGCTGACTGCCGCGCGTGGATGCAGCAGCAATACGGTTGCAAAAGCGGCTATGGCACACCCGCCCACATAACGCTCGTGGCACCCTTCACACTGCCAGAAAAATACGGGGTCTCTCAGCTGAAAGCAGCGATTGCGGAAGGTGTGGCGGACTGTGCAGAGCAAGGGCAGCTTCCCTTTGCGGCGAGAGTGAACGGCTTTGGAGCATTCAGCGAGCGCACCCTCTTTGCCCATGTGGAAGATTCCTCTGCCTGGCAGCAGGTGCACAGCGCCATCTTCCACTCCTGCGCCACAGCCCTGCCCGGCATGCTACCGCCGAGCAAACGGCGCTATGTGCCCCACCTGACGGTAGCAAACCGTGACATTCCTACAGGCGCAATAGACAGAGCGCTCAGCCATTTTTCGGAACTGAACCTTGACATCTCCTTTGATGCCTGTGACGTGGCGCTTTTTGTGCGCACACAGCGCGGGGGGTGGACAATAGGAGATGTCTTTGGAGGTGACTCATGCCGTTAAAAGGAGCATTCATGGTGCCCCACCCGCCGCTCATCGTGGGCGAAGTCGGAAGAGGCGCGGAAAAGACAGTGCAGGCAACGATAGATGCCTACCGCACCGTGGCAAAGGAAATCGCACGGTTGCAGCCGGAGACTATCATCATCAGCTCTCCCCACAGCGTGATGTATGCGGACTATTTTCACATCTCACCGGGCAGCAAGGCAGAGGGCAGCTTTGCCCGCTTCAATGCTCCCGAGGTGTCTTTCAGCGAGCGCTACGATGAAGAGCTCGTCGCCGCAATCTGCAGGGAAACGCTTACAAGCGCCGTCCATGCGGGAACAAAAGGAGAGCGGGATGCCTCCCTTGACCACGGGACGATGGTACCCCTCTATTTCGTAAGGCAATGCTACACGAATTATAAGCTTGTGCGCATAGGGCTTTCGGGAGAGCCCTACAGCGAGCACTACAGGCTGGGGCAGTGCATACAGAGAGCCATTGAAAAAACGGGGAGAAACACGGTATTCATCGCAAGCGGGGACCTTTCACACAAGCTTTCCGCCGACGGTCCCTATGGCTTTGCCGCTGAAGGACCGGAATATGACGAGAAAATCATGGACGTGATGGGACACGCGGCGTTTGGTAGGCTTTTTGATTTTGACAGCGCATTCTGCGAGAATGCCGCAGAATGCGGGCACCGCTCTTTTCTGATCATGGCGGGGGTGCTAGACGGCACTGCGGTAAAGACAGACTGCCTGTCCCACGAGGGAACGACGGGCGTGGGCTACGGCATCTGCATGTACCATCCCCTCGGCAGAGATGCGGAGCGGAACTTTTTAGCACAAAAGCTTGCGGACATCCGCAACGGGGAAGACATATACGTGCAGCTCGCGCGGCGCACGGTGGAGCTATACACACACAAAGCTATGACGCCCCGCACAGAGAACGGGCGCGCGCACTTTCCCGCCGCTGACGGGGAGAATGCAGAGCTTTCCCTGCCGGAAGACATGCTCAGCAGGCGGGCGGGAACCTTTGTTTCGCTGCACAAGGACGGGCAGCTGCGGGGCTGCATCGGCACAATCAGCGCTACTGAAAATTCTATCGCAGAGGAAATCGTGCGCAATGCAGTGTGCGCATGCAGCCAGGATCCCCGCTTTGCGCCGGTCACGGCGGCGGAACTGCAATTCCTCGTGTACAGCGTAGACGTGTTGGGTCCCATCGAAGAAATCAGCTCTGCTGCTGAGCTGGACGTAAAGCGCTACGGCGTAATATGCAGCAAGGGAAGGAAGCGGGGCTTGCTGCTGCCAAACCTTGAGGGGGTGACGAACGTTGAGCAACAGATAGAAATTGCCTGCCGCAAAGGAGGCATAACAAAAGCGGAAAAGCCCTCGCTCTCCCGCTTTGAAGTGGTGAGGCACCACTAGTATGAAGGCATTCTGCAGCACCTGCTTTCACCGCTGCCATCTCGAAGAAGGGCAGACGGGTTTTTGCCGTGCCCGCGTCAACAGGGGCGGCAGCATCGTCCTCGCAAACTATGGCAAGTTTACGGCTCTTGCGCTTGACCCCATTGAAAAAAAGCCCCTCGCCCGCTTCTTTCCGGGGAGCCGCATCCTCTCGCTGGGCAGCTGGGGCTGCAATATGCGCTGTGCTTTCTGCCAAAACCACAGCATCTCCCAATGCGGGGAAACTGAATTGCTTTCTAAAGGGCTTTCCGTAGAAGAGTTTTCCCCCGCAGAGATTGCCGCACAGGCGCTCGCACTGCGCGGACGGGGCAACATAGGCGTGGCATACACCTACAACGAGCCGCTCATAGCGTGGGAATTCGTGCGGGACTGCGCCCGCCTTGTCCGTGAAGCAGGTATGAAAAATGTCATCGTCACAAACGGCTGTGTGCTTGCCCCTGTGCTTGAAGAGCTGCTGCCCTTCATAGACGCCGCAAACATAGACCTCAAATGCTTTTCTCCTGCCTCTTACAAAAAGCTAGGCGGAGACCTTGAAAGCGTGAAAGCTGCCATAAAACTCTGTCACGGGCACTGCCATCTGGAGCTCACCACGCTCATAGTCCCCGGCTTCAACGACAGCGAGGAAGAGATTGCTGAGGAAGCGGCGTGGATAGCCTCTATTGACAGGGACATTCCCCTGCACATCACGCGTTTCTTTCCCCGCTGGCAGCTGACGGACAGGTTCCCCACGCCGGTGGAGAGCATCTACCGCCTTGCAGACAGAGCGCGACGGGAGCTTTCCGATGTGCTTGTGGGGAATGTATAATGGCTATTCGGCTGGGCGCAGCGAACGCCTGTATTCCTTCGGCGTCATTCCTGTATATTTCTTGAACTTCATAAAGAAATAGTCGGTATTCGCATAGCCGAGCATTTCGGAAATCTGGTAGACCTTTAGCTCTGTTTCGGCGAGCTTTTTCTTTGCATCCTCTATGCGCAGTTTGTCTATGTAGGTATTGAAGGGTTCCCCCGTGTACTCTTTGAATTTTTTGCCCAGATAGGCGCTGTTGCTGTAGAACATGGCGCCGAGCGCTTCCAGCTTGAGCTCTTTCATATAGTTTGCCCGTACATACTGGACAAGCTTGACAATGGTGGAGCTGCCTGTATTCATGTTGAACACTTCCAGATAGCCCATCGTCACCTCTTCCACCACAGAGAACAGCTCAGCGAAACGGGTCGCAGCCATGAGGCGGGGAACAAGGTCAAAGGCAGAGGCAATGCTGAAGCTGCGCTCGGGGTACTTTTTTTCAAGCGTCGTCTGTAATTCCACAAGGTAGGCGATGCACTGCGTTTTAACGGCGGCAGCGTCCAGACCGCCGGAACAGAGCCGTTCCCGCTCTGCGGCGAGTATGGCGGAAAGCTGCACCTTGTCATAGCTTTCAATGCAGGCAAGCAGCACGGGGACTTGTCCCTTAAGCTCCGCAGAAGCAGCGGGAGCAGAGTCGCCAGGCAAACTGCTGCGGACAGTGACAAGCTCCCTGTCTGCGGCAAAAAAGAGGCGCCCCGCACGGGAACGGCAGCCCACATAGGAGTCAAGCGCCCCCTGCAAGCCCGTCCCCGCTTCGCCAAGGACGGCAAAAGGCTGCCCGCTAAGGCGGGAGGCAAAGCGCTGCAGCTCGCGCTCCACGGCATCATCCCCGCAGTTCCTGAACACCGCGATGATGTCTTTATCCTGCAGCACGGTAAACATATCTCTGTCCGCAAAGAAATTACGCAGCATGCCGCCAAGCTCGGCCGGCCGCTCCCCGTAGCCGCAGCGTTCTGCGCACAAAAGTGCCACCAAGTAGCGGGAATTGTCGCCGCCGTCATCTTCAAAGGCATCGTCCACCGAGCCAAAGAGGAACATCTGTTCAAAACGGCGCGGCAGGTCAAAGGAGTCCCGTGCAATCTCGCGAACTTTCTCTTCCAGAAGGTCCTCGTCAATCGGCTTGACAAAATATCCCTGCGCACCGTAGTTCATCGCTTCCCGTGCAAACTCAAAATCAGAAAAGCCGGAAAGGATGAGGAAGTGTATCTTCCTTTCCCGCAATGCCGCGTCCGAAGCCACAGCTTTGAGCAGTTCTATGCCGCTCAGTCGGGGCATCTTGATGTCGAGCAGCACGAGGTCTGGCTGCAGGGAGCGAATCTTTTGCAGGGCATCCAGACCGTCTTCAGCCTCGCCGCATATAGTATAGCCGCAGGACCGCCAGTCGATGAGCCGCTGCATTCCCTTGCGTATATCCTCCTCATCGTCCGCTATGAGCACTTTGAGCATCGTCTTCCTCCGTAACAAGCGGCACACGGATTGTCACCGCAGTTCCTTTTCCCATGCGGCTTTCTATCACAATGCCATAGGACGAACCGTAAAACAGCCGTATCCTTTGGTTCACGTTCACCATGCCTATAGAGCTTGAAAGCTCTTCCACCTTTTCATCGCGCAGCTTGTCTTTTATCTCTGCCAGCCGCTCCGCCGGAATACCGCAGCCGTTGTCCTGTACGCTGATGACAAGCTCCTCCCCCGCTTCCCCCCGCTCGACGGCAAGCAGGATATAGATAAAGCCTCCCTCAGTCATAGATTCAAGCCCGTGCACGAAGGAATTCTCCACAATTGGCTGAATGAGGAGGGGCAGGATGAGGATATGGCGGGCATCGCAAAGCGGCACGATATCATAGCTCATGCGGCGGGCAAAGCGCTTGTGCTGTATGACGAGGTAATTGCTCACCGCCTCTATCTCCCTCATGAGCGGCACAGGCGTGCTCTGCACGGACAGATTGTAGCGAAGCATCTGGGCGAGAATCTTAAGCATAAACGGCACATCCCTGTCTCCTGCCGCAAGGGATTTCATGCGGATGTGTTCAAGCGTGTTGAAAAGAAAGTGGGGATTTATCTGAGCCGCAAGCATCTTGAAGCGTATATCGTTCTGCCGCGCAATGAACTGCCCTTTTTCCACATCCCTGATATACACCTCGTTGATGAGCTGCCTGATGTTCCCCGCCGTCTCCTGCAGGGCGTTGTAGATGTCGGAAAACTCATCATTGCCTCCGATGGAGGGAGGAATTTCAAAGCGCCGCGCCACCACGTTCAGGATGCCGCTGCGGACCTTTGCCACGCGCTTGCCAAAATAAAAGGAAAAGAGCAGTATCATGAGCACCGAAAACAAGAGGCAGAAGAGCAGCGCTGCAATAACGACACGAAGCACATAGCGGGTTGCCGCATCAAGCTGCTCACGGGGGACAAGATACATAAAGGTAAACAGAGGAGATGCACTGCGCGAAGAGGAAAAATCCTTTACAAACATACCGTAGCTGCCCTGCTGCCATTTTATGTTCGTCATCTTTCCCCGCACCGTACCGAGCGGGGGCAAGTCGCTGGCTGCCTGCGGCACGGAGGCAAAGAGCAAGTCCCCGTCAAAAAACACAAATGCCTCGCTGACCTCTTCCCGAAGGATTCCCGACACGTACTGCGGCTCTATATTTATGCTCTGCACCCCCACAAAGCTGCGGTCAATGCGACCCCACACGGAACGCACCAGCGAAAGATAGCGCTTGTTCGTGATGCTGTCCTGCTTTACCGTCCAGAACGGCTGCCCTCGCAGTTCCAAAGCCTGACGGTACCAGCCGCTCTCGCGCACGGCATCCGTGGTCTTGGTAAAGAAGGAATTGTCAAGCAGGGTCTGATTTTCCGTATAGAACCTCAGACTTGCGATAGCTTCATAGGCAAACAAAAAATCATCGGGAAATCCAAGCGCCTCGTAGTCGCGGTAGACTTCCAGCGGGGAAGAATAGCTTTTGCCCACGATTGCCTGCACCGCCTTGTTCACATACAGCCTGTCGGAAATATCACCCATCGTAACAAGCAGGCTGCTGAAAAAGCTTTCCATCCTCTGGAAGGAACTCTGTGAACGGGCAAGCTCCCAGTCAGACAGCGTCCGATACAGATAATTCACCGAAAAGACTGAGAGCACAAGCATGGGCAGAAAAAAGGTCAGCAGATAGAGCAAGAGCAGCTTGTACTTTATCTTGAGCTCATTCATATAATGAGAAAGTCCCTTCATCACCGCAGTACCTCGTTATCCATAGTACCACACATGGCAGGTAAAAAAAAGAGAGTTTTTTACTCCAATTTATGCTGTTTACCTTTTGCAAAAAGCGGTATATAGTTTTTTATCTAAATGGAGGTCATCAATGAAGTTCACAGACGGCTACTGGAACATCAGAAACGGCATTGCGGCAAATTTCGCAGTGGAGGCATTTGACATACAGGAAGAGGACGGTGGGCTCAGCGTATTTGCGCCGGTGCGCCCCGTGCGGCACAGGGGAGACATGCTCAATGCCCCCCTCCTCTGCATACACTACAGCGCGCCGATGGAAAACGTCATAAAGGTAAAAATCACCCATCACGAAGGCGCGGTCAAAAAAGCCCCTGCCTTTGAGGTGCGCGAAGACAAAGGCTGCAAAGCATGCATATTATTAATAGAAGAAAATGAAGCAAGTCTCTCATCGGGAGCGCTTTCCGTACACATCGCGCGGAACGAGGGCTGGAATGTCAGCTACCGCGACGAGAACGGCACTGTGCTGACGAAAAATGAAGCGAAATCGACAGGCTATATGGTACAGGACGGGGCAAAGCCCTTCGTAAAGGATGAGCTGACGCTTACCGTAGGGGCAAACGTCTATGGCTTGGGGGAGCGCTTCGGTGCCTTTGTGAAAAACGGTCAGAGCGTGTACATCTGGAACGCAGACGGAGGCACGGCAAGCGAGCAGGCATATAAAAACATACCCTTCTACCTGACGAACAAGGGCTACGGCGTGTTTGTAAACAATCCGGAGGCAGTTTCCTTCGAGGTGGCAAGCGAAAAAGTGTCCCGAGTGCAGTTCAGCGTGCCAGGTGAGGAGCTTGAATACTATCTGATCTACGGTCCCAGTCCTAAGGAAATCATCAGCCGCTACACGGCGCTGACGGGACGCCCCGCACTGCCACCTGAATGGACATTCGGGCTGTGGCTTTCCACCTCGTTCACCACTTCTTATGACGAAAAAACCGTCATGCACTTCATTGATGGCATGGCGGAGCGCAAAATTCCGCTTTCCGTCTTCCACTTTGACTGCTTCTGGATGAAGGGTTTCCAGTGGTGCGACTTCATCTGGGACAAAGACACTTTCCCCGATCCAGAAGGGCTTATCCGCCGTCTGCACGAGCGGGGACTGAAGGTCTGCGTGTGGATAAACTCCTACATAGCCCAGCGTTCTATCCTCTTCAAAGAGGGGGCAGAAAAAGGATACTTCATCAAGAAAGCAGACGGCTCCGTGTGGCAGACGGATGCCTGGCAGGCAGGCATGGCGATTGTGGACTTCACTAATCCAAAAGCCTGCGAATGGTACGCTTCAAAGCTGCAAAAGCTTCTCGATATGGGAGTAGATTGCTTTAAGACAGATTTTGGTGAGCGTATTCCCGCGGACGGCGTGTATTCCGATGGCTCTGATCCGGTGAAAATGCACAACTACTACACCTTCCTCTATAACAGGACGGTGTTCCGCCTGCTTGAAAAAAATTTTGGCACGGGCAACGCCTGTCTCTTTGCACGTTCGGCAACAGTCGGCGGCCAGCAGTTCCCCGTGCACTGGGGCGGCGACTGCGAGTCAACATTTGAGTCTATGGCGGAAACGCTGCGCGGCGGTCTCTCTCTTGGCTTGTGCGGCTTTGGGTTCTGGAGCCACGATATAGGGGGCTTTGAGGGCAAGCCTAACCCCGCAATCTTCAAGCGCTGGCTCCAATTCGGACTGCTTTCAAGCCACAGCCGACTGCACGGCAGCACCTCCTACCGGGTACCGTGGTCTGTGGATGAAGAGTCTTCCGAAGTGGCAAAGAAGTTTGCAGAGATAAAGCTTTCGCTCAAAGCATATCTGCTTGACTGCGCCAAGGAAGCGCATGAGACGGGAGTCCCCGTGCTCCGCGCCATGATGCTGGAATTCCCCGAAGACAGGGCGTGCGACACGCTTGACCGCCAGTATATGCTCGGCAGCAAATACCTCGTAGCCCCAGTGTTCAGCGAAGACGGCAGCGTAAGCTATTATCTGCCCGCAGGTACCTGGAAACACTACATCGACGGACGCACCAAGACGCTTGCTGCAGGCGAATGGATTACAGAGAAGTACGACTTCCTAAGCCTGCCGCTCTGGGAAAAGCAGTAGCTAAGCAAATTTCTTCTTGAAAATAAAGGTACGGTATTCATCCCCAGGTTCACTGAACGCTTCGTAGATGCCCTGCCAGACCAAGGTGAAGCCGTGCCTTTCATACCACTGCCAGTTGCAGTCGCAGTCTGTCCACAGATAGATTTCCGCATAGCCCGCTGCACGGAGCTTTTCCTCTGTGGCGGCAAGGATGGCGGAACCGTAGCCGGACTTGCGGCTCACAAAGAGTGAAAGCTTTACCGCGCCCTCTCCCATAAAGGCGAGCGTCCTTCTGTCCATCGCTTCGATATAGGTCTGGCTCATGCGGAGCACGTTTTTCTGCTTTTCCGTCACCCCCTCGCTGTGCGCGGAAAGCCAGCTTTGCGCGTCGCAGTGCTCTCCCTTCCGTGCAAAGAATGCGGCAGAACAGAATTCTCCCCCGTCCTCCAGCTGAAAAGCAAGGTCATTGCTATAGATGTTGTTCCGCACAATGTATTCCACGTGGAGCTGTGCAAAATCCTTTCCGTATTGCGGTACAGTCCACAGGGGCAGTACCACATCAAGCACCAAGGGAAGGTTCTTCATGTCAAACAGGGAAAGAGCTTTCATTAGTCCAAGCGGCGGCATTCCAGATAGAAGCGCTTCTCGCTCGCTTCCCCCATGCTGAAACTCTTGCGCGGCAAGGGACCACGGCTGCCTATCGTGGCAAAGAAGGAGTCCTTTGCTACAGGGGGCAGCAGTATGGACACAGCCCCCTCCTGCTTTCCCAAGCGGAAGACTTCATCGCTGCCGTGTATATAGTCTATGGAAACTGCGGGATGCTCGGCAATGAATGCATCAAGCACCGGCTGCAGGCGGCTTACGGCAAGCTCGGTGACGGGGGTGTCAAGCCGCAGGTATGAAACAGTTCCTTTTTCCACAGACACAAAGCCAAAGCTCGCGGCAGAATCCTTCACCGACTGCTCCAGAGCAGCGGCATCCGCGCAGAGCTGCATCGTTCCACCAAGGGCTGCTGCAACGGCGGCAACAAGCTCGTCACGCTGCGCCCCAAAGAGGACGCGATGAATCGGTTCAAAGGTGAGCCCCTCGTCATAGATGTTGACGATTTCAACAAGCGCGTAACGCAGGGCTGCGTCCTGCACGCCATGCTCTGCCTTGTATTCATCCCAGACAGCCTTTGCTGTGGCAAGGGAGTGATTGCCGTCACCCACCGCAAAGAGGAAGGCGCTTCCGTCGGGTGCGGTGTTCGCCTTTTTAAGGGAGGAAAGCGCGGAAGACAGCTTTTCAAGCGCAGCTTCAGACTGCACCGCCCAGCCGCTGATATGCCCCGCAGACAGCATGAGCTCGCCGTCATAGACGGGTGCATTCTGCCTGACGAGTTCGCCTATGCCCTCCACAAGGGAGCGGGAAGGATCGTTCACCAGCAGCATGATATGGGGGCTTTCAAGCAACGCACCGCGCCTGATCTCCTTTCGCGGAGGAATGCGGCTCGGAATGGTGGCTTCGGTGGCACGGATGAGCGCCTTGCTGCCCGGCTGCCACTCATAATCTTCAAGGTCTATGGCGGTGACAAGCCCGCGGCGCAGCCTGCCGTAGCCTGTCTTGCGCTCCACATAGATGCAGGCTTCAAGCGCATCGGCAAACACGCCGCCATTCAGGTACTGGCGCATATTCTCCCGTATCCGCCGCACTCGCTCCTGCCTGTCGGGGGCGTTGAGATATATCTCCGGCAAAGTCAGGTGCAGGGTGGAAGGCTTTTGCCCCACGATCTGGGAGACACGATCCCAGTACGCAGCATCCTGCGTATACTGGTCACAAGCAATGACGCTCCAGATTGACAAGTCGCTCTCTTTTGGCAGAAGGATTTCAGGAACCTTCATGCCGAATTCCGCAAAATTTTTCATAGGAAAAAGTATACCGTTAAATTACTTTTTATGCTACAGTTAGTTTTATGGCAGGCTTTAGTTTCCAGCAACAGCAAACGCTTTCTCAAATACAGACGCTGAGCCAGCGTCAGATTCAGGCGTTGGAGCTCCTCTCGCTCGGTTCGCAGGACCTCCGCTCCGCGGTATACAAGGAAGCAGAGGAAAATCCCGCGCTCATCATCAAAAAAGACGCGCTCGAATCCGGGGCGGAACTCCGCATCAGGGCGAAAGGTCCCTTTGACAGCACCCGCATCGCCTCTGTAGGAGCCACGGGTATGCAGGCAAGCGACAACTTTCAGGCGGTCCTTGAATCCAAGGCAGACCTGCGGGAGTCACTACAAGAGCACTTGCTTTCGCAGTTCAATATGCTCCCCCTGCTGCCAGAGGAAAAGGCGGTGGGCGAAAAACTCATTGGCAATCTTGACTCGCGGGGCTTTCACATTCTTGCCCCTGTGTCCCTGCTAGACAAAAATGACCCGCACCAGACGCAGGAGGTACTGGACAAATGCCTTTCAGTCATCAGGCAGCTTGACCCCGTAGGAACCTGCACCGCCAACACAGAGGAAAGCCTCTTGGTACAGGCAAAGCTGCTTCCCTCTGCCCCGCCGCTCGCGCTCTTCCTCCTTGACGGGCATTTCGACTTCCTCAATCCCCCTCAGGGGGCAAAGATTGCAAAAAAGGTGCTCGCCTACCGTGAGGCGCAGAGCAAGCTCTTTGGCGTGCAGGAAGCAAAGATGTACCGCGAGATGGTGGTATCGGAAGACAGCGCGAATCAGGCGCTGAGCTTTATCCGCACGCTGGACCCCTACCCCGCCCGCGACTACAGCAGCACCGAGACAAACTATGTTACGCCGGATGTCTATGTGGAAAGAGCCGATGAGGCGGAGGAAGATTTCAGCAAAGGCATTGTCGTCACGCCGGAAGGGGCATGGCAGCTGCGCCTTGCAAAAGACAGCCTGCCGCAGCTAGAGATAAATCCCTCCTATCAGAAATACAAAGCAGGGAATGAAATGCTAAACCAAGGCATAAAGAAAGCGGCGGACTTCATGGATATGCTCGCCTACCGGCAGAACCTCGTGTTGCAAGCGAGCTGCATCATCGTCAAAATGCAGCATGAATTCTTTGCCAAGGGCTCAGGCCACCTTGCGCCGCTCAGACAGCAGGACGTTGCCACCGTGCTCGGCGTCCACGAAACAACCATCTCGCGCATGGCGAACAGCAAGTACCTCCAATGCGCACAGGGTTTGTTTGAAATCAAGTATTTCTTCACAAACGCGGTCAGCAGCGCATCCTCCTCCGTGAGCAAGGACAAGGTGCAGCACGAGATTGAAAAAATCCTCGAGGAACACAAAGATGACAAGAAAAAACTCAGCGACCAAAAAATAAGCGATATTCTGCAGGAGCGCGGCATTACCGTAGCACGCCGCACCGTGGCAAAATATCGCTCATTGATGAATATAGAGTCCTCACACAACAGGTAGAGTCCGCTTTTCCTACTTCTTTTCCTGAATCTTGTCCTTTTCCTTCTTCACTTTCTGGTCAAGCACATCCATCAGTTTGTTGAGGGCTGCGGCAAAATCGTAGTCATCGCTCGTCACATGCGCATTCGCCCCCCACCGGAAGTTGACTGTGGTATCAAAATAATACTTCTTGTCCTCCTTTACGCGCAGGATGAGGTCTACAATCAGATTTTCCGCATAATCAATACGTTTTAATTTTTGGTTAATGAGATCCGACTGATCACCCGTCAAAGAAAAGCCCTGTGCCGAGATAGATTTTGTCATGTTCAATTTCTCCTTATTACTTACGTCGTTCGGTCATGGCAAACTGCCATCCTACAAACTAGTATACAATGGCTTCTTAGAAAAATCAAAGTTTTTTTATAGATTGACTAGCATAATATTAACAAGTATAATTAAAACGTATTAAAGATGAAGAAGTATCGTATTTTTTTCTCTATCATAGTTTTTTCTTTACTCGCTTCCTTGCAGCTCTCTGCTATGGAAGACAACAGGAAGCGGGACTCCTATTTTGTCATCGACGGCGTGGAGCAGCGGCTTTCGCTCACTGTCGGCGGAAACTCAGGAGAGGGCTTTGACGACTATACCATCATGGCGCAGCCCAAGTACCAGCTCGACATGACCTACCTGCAGGCATACATCGGCATGCAGATAGACAAGAGCTCCTACGACTGCACCATAGGAGCAACGGGCTGGAGATCGGAAGAGCGTCGTGTAGGGAAAGAGTGTAGATCTC
>ERZ842401.3354-NODE-3354-length-20005-cov-14.336892_pt1 | contig 20005 bp, 11 predicted proteins | sample MGYA00521270_ERZ842401 | MGnify/ENA primary metagenome ERZ842401 (study PRJEB31892, sample SAMEA3878208) | bioreactor metagenome | biome: Moose rumen | place: Sweden | collected 2011-10 | study: EMG produced TPA metagenomics assembly of the PRJEB12797 data set... | reverse complement strand
CGAAGTAGTTGCGCTCGAACATCTTGTCGTTGGCCTCCTGGAAGGTGTAGCCCTCACGCTGGCGCTTCTCCGTCAGGATGCGGGCGTAACGCTCACGACGCTCCTGCTCGGAGGGGTGGCGCAGGTTGACGATCTCGATGCCATCGAGGTTGAGGTCGAGTTTGGCGGCGAGTTTGGTGATCACCTCGTCGTTGCCGAGCAGCACGGGCTGGCAGATGCCTTCCGACTTGGCCTGGACGGCAGCCTTCAGCATCGTGGGATGGACGGCCTCGGCGAAGACCACGCGCTGCGGGTGGGCAGCCGCCGTGGCGTAGAGTTTCTGCGTCAGTTTGGTCTCTTGGCCGAGCAGCACGGAGAGCGAGTCCTTGTATTCCTCCCAGTCGGTGATCTGCTTGCGGGCTACGCCGCTGTCGATGGCAGCCTTGGCCACGGCGGCAGAGACCTCGGTGATCAGGCGCGGGTCGACGGGCTTCGGGATGAAGTAGTTGCGGCCGAAGGTGAGGTTGTTGACCTTGTAGACATCGTTCACGACATCGGGCACGGGCTGCTTGGCCAGGTCGGCGATGGCGTGGACGGCGGCGAGTTTCATCTCCTCGTTGATGGCGGTGGCGTGGACGTCGAGGGCACCGCGGAAGATATAGGGGAAGCCGATCACGTTGTTGATCTGATTCGGATAGTCGGTGCGGCCAGTCGACATCAGCACGTCGGGGCGGGCCTCCATCGCATCCTCGTAACTGATCTCAGGCACGGGGTTGGCGAGGGCGAAGATGACGGGATCCTTGGCCATCGTCTTGACCATCTCCTTCGAGAGCACATTGCCCTTGGAGAGACCTACGAAGACATCGGCATCCTTTACGGCTTCGGCCAGCGTGTGGATATCAGTGCGCGAGGTGGCGAAGAAACGCTTCTGCTCGTTCAGGTCCTGACGCTCAGTGGAGATGACGCCCTTGGAGTCGAGCATCACGATATTCTCCTTCTGGGCACCGATGGCCATATAGAGTTTGGTGCAGGAGATGGCAGCGGCACCAGCGCCGTTGACCACGATCCTCACCTTGGCAATGTCCTTGCCGATCACCTCCATCGCGTTCTTCAGACCGGCGGCGGAGATGATGGCCGTGCCGTGCTGGTCGTCGTGCATCACGGGGATGTCGAGCGACTTCTTCAGGCGCTCTTCGATATAGAAACATTCGGGGGCCTTGATGTCCTCGAGGTTGATGCCGCCGAAGGTGGGTGCGATGCGCTCCACGGCCTCGCAGAACTTCTCAGGATCCTTTTCGTCGACCTCGATGTCGAATACGTCGATGCCGCCGTAGATCTTGAAGAGCAGTCCCTTACCCTCCATCACGGGCTTGCCGCTCATAGCGCCGATGTCGCCGAGTCCGAGGACGGCGGTTCCGTTGGAGATGACGGCCACGAGGTTACCCTTGTCCGTGTACTTGTAGGCATCGTCGGGATTCTGCTGGATCTCCAGGCAGGGGTAGGCCACACCGGGAGAGTAAGCCAGGCTTAAGTCTGTTTGTGTTCTGTAGGCCTTGGTGGGCTTCACTTCAATCTTACCAGGCCTTCCGCTCTCATGATACGCCAGAGCGGCTTCTTTTGAAATCTTAACCATAGAAAAATACTTGTATTATTATCTTGAAATTTACAATTTGGCGCAAAATTACTAAAAAATTATGAATTATGAATTATGAATTATGAATTATTTCGTATCTTTGCACTCAAATTGCAAGAATATGCAGGAAAACAAAACTATTTCCGCCTATAAGCAGGACTTGAGGGACAAGATCCTGCGCACGGCGATGAGCGCGTTTGCCGAGAACGGCATCAAGGCTGTGAAGATGGACGACATCGCAGCCCGCCTCTCCATCTCGAAGCGTACGCTCTACGAACTCTACTGCAACAAGGAGGAACTGCTGTCGGAAGGGATAAAAGCCTACCAGCGGCAAAAGCGGGAGGAGATGGAATTGATGAACCTGAGGAGCGAGAACGTGATGGAACTGATGCTGGGCGTCTACAAGATGAAGGTGGATGAGTTCAGGGTCACGAGTCCGCTCTTCTATTCCGACCTGTCGAAATATCCCCAGGTGCTACAGATGCTGAAGATGCAGAACCAGACCAACCACGGGCACTTCGTGAAGTTTATGGAGCGCGGCGTGAAGGAGGGCTACTTCCGCAAGGACGTGAACTACGAACTGGCGGGCCGGCTGTTCGAGGCGTTAGGGCGCTACGTGATGGAGCAGCACCTGTATGAGCAGTTCAACATTGAGGAGATCTTCAACAACCTGGTGTTCGTCTCGCTGCGGGGACTGTGTACGGAGAAAGGGGTAAAGGCCCTTGAGAAGTTCCATTAAGAAAACGAGAATCCCAGTCGGCAGCGACTGGGATTCCTGTTTATTACTGATGCTGCTCGCGGAGCAGGTCGTTGACGGTCTTCACGGGATTGAAGGTGCCGAGGGGCACTTCGACGAAGACGGTAGACCAGTCGCTCATGGCACCATTCCACAGACCCGGTAACTCCAATGCCTTCAGTTCCTTACCGGCTTTCGATTTAGAAGAGATAAAGCCAGTGGTTTTATCCACGAACTCGGGGAGATTGAACGGCTCGCCCTTGTAGTTCTTGACGGCGCAGACGAGGTCGACGGGATTGAAGTGCGTGCCCTGGGTGAACATCTTCATATAGGCCTCGTTGTTGGTGTCGATCTGGCTGCTCTCCAGGATCTGGAGCGAGACGGTGCCATCCTGGTTGTAGGTAAGGAACGGGCCGCCGCCAGGCTCGCCGACATTCTTCACGACGCCGCAGACGCGCATCGGGCGGTTCAACTTGCGGCGCAGGTAGTCGGCATCCACCTTCTGACCCTTTGGAGCCGTGCAGAGGTTCTTCTCCACGAAGGCGGCAATCTCAGCGATCTGGGCTTCAGTAGCACCAGCGTCGAGTACCTTCAGATAGTCGAAGGCCTGCTTCTGGAGCGTGACGAGCACACCGGCGATGACCTGCTTCCACTCCACGGTCTCAGGCTTCAGACGGTCGGGCACCACATTGTCGATGTTCTTGATGAAGATGACATCAGCCTCGATCTCATTGAGGTTCTCGATGAGGGCACCGTGACCACCGGGACGGAACAGCAGCGAGCCGTCGTCGTTGCGGAACGGCGAGTTGTCGGGATTGGCGGCAACTGTATCGGTAGAGGGCTTCTGCTCAGAGAAGGTGATGTCGTACTTGATGCCGTACTTCTGGGCGAAGGAGTCGGCCTTCTCAGCCACCTTGGCCTGAAAGAGCGCCATGTGCTCGTGGCTGACGGTGAAGTGGACGTGAGCCTCGCCATTGCTGGCAGCATAGAGCGCACCTTCCGCGAGGTGTTCCTCCATCGGGGTGCGCGGACCCTCAGCATACTTGTGGAAGAGCAGCAGGCCCTTTGGTAACTGACCGTAGTTCAGGCCCTCGGCCTTCAGCATATTGGCAGCCACGGCCTTGTAGTTGCCGTCGGCGATAAGCGCCTTGATGCCCTTGCCCTCGTTCTTCTGACAGGCGGCGTCGAGCGCATCGTAGAAGGCGAACTTCTCCAACTCGGCGAAATACTTCTTCTCGAAGTCGCTGGTGGGAGCGTCGTAGTCGGCATCCACGAAGGCGAACATATTCTTGAACATGCGGCTGGCGGCACCCGAGGCGGGCACGAATTTCACCACCTTATGGCCCTCAGCCTTGTAGGCATTCCAAGCATCGACGAACGACTTGCGTTCAGCCTCTGCGGGGGCGATGATACCGTTGCCAATACTGGCGGCTGCCTCCAGGCGGAGGAACGGGAAACCGGTCTTAAACTCATTCAACTGATTCTCGATCTGCTCAGGGGTAATTCCCTTCTCTGCGATCTGTTTTAAGTCTCTTTCTGATAACATATTATTGGTATTTAGTTAAAATTGTACGGCAAAAATACGAACTTTTTCGGAAAAATGCGAATAAATCGAAAGAAATTTGTATCTTTGCCCTTAAATTTGTGAAATAATGACGGAAGAATTCGCTTTTACATACGAAGAAAGGCAGAAAATGGCCACACAGACCGCCGAAATCCTGACGGAGGAAATCGGTCTGAAGGGGGATGCCATCCAGGCGGTTCACCTGATACCGGAGGTGGAAGCCGGACACCTCACCCTGGAGGACGTGGAGTCGCAATATGGCGAGTCGGTAACGAGAATCCTCCACGGTCTAGACCGCATCCGGCAACTCTACGAGAAGAACCCAGCCGTGGAGACGGAGAACTTCAGGAACCTGCTGCTCTCATTTGCCGAGGACATGCGCGTGATCCTGATTATGATTGCCGACCGCGTGAACCTGATGCGCCAGATACGCGACTCGGAGAACGACGAGGCGCGACGGGCCGTCAGTCTGGAGGCCGCCTATCTCTATGCGCCGCTGGCCCACAAACTCGGACTCTACAAACTGAAGAGCGAACTGGAAGACCTGTCGCTGAAGTACCTGGAGCACGATGCCTACTACCACATCCGCGAGAAACTGAACGCCACGAAGGCGGCACGCGATGCCTACATCGAGCGGTTCATCAAGCCTGTTGAGGATAAGGTGAAGGCGGCGGGCATCAACTGCCACATCAAGGGCCGCACGAAGTCGATTCACAGCATCTGGCAGAAGATGAAGAAACAGAAGTGCGAGTTCGAGGGCGTCTACGACCTCTTTGCCATCCGCATCATCATCGACTGTCCGGAAGAACAGGAGAAGATGCAGTGCTGGCAGGCGTACTCGATCGTGACGGATATGTACCAGCCCAACCCGAAGCGACTACGCGACTGGCTCTCAGTGCCCAAGTCGAACGGTTACGAGAGCCTGCACATCACCGTGTTAGGCCCCGAGCAGAAATGGGTGGAGGTGCAGATCCGCACCGAACGGATGGATGAGATAGCCGAGCGCGGCGTGGCTGCCCACTGGCGCTACAAGGGCGTGAAGGGCGAGACGGGACTCGACGAGTGGCTGACGGGCATCCGCACGATGCTGGAGAGTGCCGACGGCCTGGAGGCGATGGACCAGTTCAAGATGGATCTCTACGAAGACGAGGTGTTTGTCTTCACGCCACGGGGCGACCTGTATAAGTTCCCGGTTGGCTCGACGGTGCTCGACTTCGCCTATCATATCCACTCGAAGTTGGGCAACCAGTGTACAGGTGGTCGCATCAACGGCAAGGTGGTGCCCATCCGTCAGGAACTGAAGAGCGGCGACCAGGTGGAGATCCTGTCGTCGACCAACCAGAAGCCCCGTCAGGAGTGGCTGAACATCGTCAAGACCTCACGGGCGAAGTCGAAGATCCGGCTGGCCCTGAAGGAGACGCAGGTGAAGGAGGGACTCTTCGCCAAGGAGATGCTGGCGCGGAAGTTCAAGAACCGCAAGATCGAGATGGAGGAGGGCACGATGTTCCACGTCATCAAAAAGATGGGCTACAAGGAAGTGAGCGACTTCTACAAGCAAGTGGCCGACGGGGAACTGGACACGAATGCCGTCATCGAGAAATACCTGGAACTGAAGGAGGGCGAGAAGGTGCCCACGGGTGACAACATCGCCCGAAGCGCCTCGGAGTTCGAACTGGAGAATTCCCAGTTCTCACCCCTCAATACCCAGATGGTCAATGATGACGTGCTCATCATCGACCGCAACCTGAAGGGCATCGACTATCAGTTGGCCCGTTGCTGTTCACCCATCTACGGCGACAACGTGTTCGGCTTCGTCACCATCAACGGCGGCATCAAGATCCATCGCGTGGACTGCCCCAATGCCCCGGAACTGCGACGCCGCTACGGCTACCGCATCGTGAAGGCCAAGTGGAGCGGGAAGGGTGCATCGCAGTACAGCATCACACTGCGCGTGATCGGCAACGACGATATCGGCATCGTGAACAATCTGACCAGCATCATCTCGAAGGACGAGAAACTGGTGCTGCGAAGCATCAACATCGACTCACACGACGGCCTGTTCAGCGGCAATCTGGAGGTGATGATCAATGACACCACACGCCTGGAGGCACTCATCAAGAAACTCCGGACGGTGAAGGGCGTGAAGCAAGTGGAAAGAATATAAATATAATAATGTATGAGAAGACGACTGCCTATCCTGATGGGTGTACTGCTGATGCTGACCTTGGTCGGCTGTCGGCGCTACCTGTACCGTCCACCTGTGTATCGCCCTGTGGACTTCGTGCCCGACTCGCTGGTTCACGATGACGTGAAGACGGCGGAGGATGAGAACAATGAAATGCTCGAGGAAATAGAAGACGAGCCTCTGATGTCGCTGCCCGACATTCCCCAGGAGTCAGATCTCCTGCAGGATGAGAACCGTGACGTGGATGTCGAGAAGATTATGAAAGAAGGTATATAAGTGAGTGAATTATGAAATACGGTTTTATCAAGGTGGCAGCGGCAGTGCCCGCCATCAAGGTGGCTGACGTGACCTATAACGTTCAGCAGATAGAAAGCCTGATTGCGCAGGCAGAAGGCAAGGGCGTGGAGGTGATCGTGTTCCCGGAACTCTGCGTGACGGGCTACACGTGTCAGGACCTATTCCGTGAGCAACTGCTGCTCGACAAGGCTGAGGAAGGGCTGATGATGCTGCTCGACATGACGCGCAAGATCGACGTGATCTCCATCATCGGCATGCCCGTGGTCATCAACGGACTGCTCTACAACTGTGCCGTCGTGATTCAGCGCGGTACTATCCTCGGCGTGGTGCCGAAGACCTATCTGCCCAACTACGGCGAGTTCTATGAGAAACGCTGGTTCGCTTCAGCGCAGGACCTGAATCCAACGGATATCTACCTGGCGGGCAGTACCATCAGCGTGAGTGCCGAGCCTGTGCTCTTCACCACGGGCGACGGGGCGAAGTTCGGCGTGGAGATCTGTGAGGACGTCTGGGCACCCATCCCGCCAAGCAACAACCTGGCACTGGCAGGGGCCGACATCATCTTCAACCTCTCAGCCAGCGACGAACTGATCGGCAAACACCGCTACCTGCGCAGTCTGCTGGCCCAGCAGAGTGCCCGTACCATCAGTGGCTACGTGTATGCGAGCAGCGGTTTCGGCGAGTCGACGCAAGACGTGGTCTACGGCGGCAACGCGATGATCTTCGAGAACGGCAAACTGATCTTGGAGGGCAACCGTTTCTCATTCCAGCCCCAGATACAGATCACCCAGATCGACGTGGAGAAACTGCGCACGGAGCGTCGGCAGAACACCACCTTCATCAATGCGCAACGCCACTCGCAAGCCCGTCATATCGTCGCCAAGGCCGTGTCGCCACGCGACTTCGAACTGATCCGTGAGGTGAATCCACACCCCTTCATTCCGCAAGGCGACGACATGCAGAGCAGTTGCGAGGAAATCCTGAACATCCAGGTGGCGGGACTGGCCAAGCGCCTGTATCACGTCAATGCCACGAAGGCCGTCATCGGTATCAGCGGCGGACTCGACTCCACGCTGGCCCTACTCGTGACGGTGAAGGCATTCGACAAACTCGGACTGGAGCGCAAGGGCATCATCGGCATCACGATGCCGGGCTTCGGCACCACTGACCGCACCTACAACAATGCGCTGGCCCTGATGAAGACCTTAGGCGTCACCATCCGGGAAATCAGCATCGCCAAGGCCGTGACCCAGCACTTTGAGGACATCGGCCACGATATGAAGCAGCACGACATCACCTACGAGAACAGCCAGGCACGTGAGCGGACGCAGATCCTGATGGACGTAGCCAACCAGGTGAACGGCCTCGTCATCGGAACGGGCGACCTCTCGGAACTGGCCCTGGGCTGGGCCACTTACAACGGCGACCACATGTCGATGTACGGCGTGAATGCGGGCGTGCCGAAGACGCTGATCCGCTATCTGGTGAGTTTCGTGGCGGGCGAGATGGCGACGGACATCCTGCTCGACATCATCGACACGCCGATCTCGCCGGAACTGATACCAGCCGACGAGCACGGCAACATCAAGCAGAAGACGGAGGATCTCGTAGGCCCCTACGAACTGCACGACTTCTTCATCTACTACTTCCTGCGCTACGGCTTCAGTCCGCAGAAGATCTATCTGCTGGCCAGGAAGGCCTTTGCCGACACCTATACGGAGGCCACCATCAAGAAGTGGCTGCAGACGTTCTGCCGACGGTTCTTCAACCAGCAGTTCAAGCGCTCTTGTCTGCCTGACGGTCCGAAGGTGGGCAGCGTGAGCCTCTCACCCCGTGGCGACTGGCGGATGCCCAGCGACGCCTCGTCGGCACTCTGGCTGAAGGAATGCGAAGACTTATAAGGTCTATACGAGATATATGAACAAACTACTGACTTTTCTATTTTTGGTGCTGTTTTCGGTGAAGGCTTCTGCCGTGAGCCATACGGTGCTACGCGATTCTATCCTACAGCAAGTGACAGGGGCCACGCTCCAGACTGACGAGGTGCTGCTGACACGTTTCGGCGCAAGAGGCGACAGTGCGACGGACTGCCATCCTGCATTCGTGAAGGCGATGAAGTATGCCAAGAAACGGGGCGGGGCCAAGATCGTGCTGACGCCGGGTATCTGGCTCTGCCGAGGTCCCATCCATCTGGTGGACAACGTGACGCTCGTGATCCGTGAGGGAGCCACGCTGAAGTTCGTGGCTGATCCGCCGGCCTATCTGCCGATGGTGGAAACCAGTTGGGAGGGCACCTGGCTCTGGAACTATTCGCCCTTCATCTACGGCAAGGGATTGCGCAATGTGTTCATCGTCGGCAACGGCATCATCGACGGCGATTCCGGCGACACCTTTGCTAAATGGTACGGCAGTCAGCAGCGGGGACAGATGCTCAGCAGACAGATGAACCACGATGGGGTGCCCGTCAGCGAAAGACGGTTCGGGCAGGGATTCGACCTGCGTCCTCAACTGATCCAACTCTACGACTGCCACGATGTCACCATCTCCAGCGTCTTCATACGGCGTTCACCCTTCTGGTGCGTCCATATCCTGAAGTGCGAGAACGTCATCCTGCGGGGATTGCGCTACGATGCCAAACTGGTGAACAACGACGGCATCGACATCGAGTCGTCGCGTAATGTGCTGATCGACGATGTGCGGTTCAACAACGGCGATGACAATATAGCCATCAAGAGCGGGCGCGACAACGACGGCTGGACGCTCTGTCCGCCGTCGGAGAACATCCTGATTCGTCGCTGCCACTTCAAGGGACTGCATGCGGTCGTGATCGGCAGTGAGATGTCAGGCGGTGTCAGGAACGTGGTCATCGAGAATTGCGACTATTACGGCTACTGCAAGCGTGGCATCTTCATCAAGACCAATCCTGACCGTGGGGGCTTCGTGAGCAACATCTTCGTACGCAACGTACACTTCGGCCAGGTGCTCGACCTCTTCTATGTCACGTCGATGTACGCAGGACAGGGTCTCGACAACAACCACTTCACCACGATTGAGAACATCCACGTCGACTCGCTCTCTGCCCGTCAGGTGGATGGTACATGCCTCGTCTTGCAGGGCACGCGGGAGAAACCGATCCGCAACGTCAGTTTCCGTCGGATCATCGTTGACGAACTGAAGAATGGCTGCAGTTTCGAGAATACGGATCCCGTGATGATTGCCGACAGCCACTTGGGGCCGCTCGTGGGCATTCCAAGTCAGGTGTCGGAGAGTGACAAGATCTTCGAGAAAAACAACAAATGAAAAAAAGAAGAGTTAGCCGAATGCTAACTCTTCCTTGTCTGCCACCTTCGTGATGTGAATCGTATCGCCGGGACTGAGATTGCCATTGACAATCAGGTCGCTGATGCCGTCCTCGATGTAGTTCTGGATGGCACGCTTCAGCGGACGGGCTCCGAACTGCACGTCGTAGCCCTTTGAGGCGACAAACGCCTTGGCCTCGTCAGACAGGTCGATCTTGTAGCCGATCTGACCGATGCGCTCGTAGAGTCCCTTCAGTTCGATGTCGATGATCTGCTTGATGGCCTCGAGGTCGAGTTGGTCGAAGGTGATGATCTCGTCGAGACGGTTCAGGAACTCCGGGGAGAACTGCTTCGAGAGTGCCTTCTGCACGATGCTGCGGGCGTGCTCCTTATCCTGTTCGTTGAGCATCAGGGCACCGTTGCCTACGGAGTTGAAGCCCACACCGCGTCCGAAGTCCTTCAACTGGCGGGTGCCAGCGTTGGAGGTCATGATGATCACCGTATTGCGGAAGTCCACGAAGCGGCCATTGCCGTCAGTCAGGCGACCTTCATCGAGCACCTGCAACAGCAGGTTGAACACGTTTGAATGGGCCTTCTCAATCTCGTCGAGCAGCACGATGGAGTAGGGGTGGCGACGCACACGCTCCGTCAGTTGGCCACCTTCCTCATAGCCAACGTAGCCCGGAGGGGCACCGATCAGGCGTGAGGTATTGAAACTCTCCGTGTATTCGCTCATATCGATGCGGATGAGGGCATCGCTGCTGCCAAACATAAATTCAGCCAACTTCTTGGCGAGATAGGTCTTGCCGACACCTGTCGGGCCGAGGAACATAAACACACCGATGGGATGGTTGGGTTCCTTCAGACCCACACGGTTGCGCTGGATGGCACGCACCATCTTGTCGATGGCCTTGTCCTGGGCGATGACGGCAGCCTTCAGTTCCTGTGCCATTCCCTTCAGGCGGATGCCCTCCTGCTCAGCCATGCGCTGAATGGGCACGCCGGTCATCATCGAGACCACTTCGGCCACCTGTTCGTCGGTGACCACCTGTTGCTCGTCGGTCTCACCATTCTGCCATTTCTCGTTGAGTGCCTTCAGGTCGGCTTCGAGTTGGGTCTGACGGTCGCGATAGCCTGCTGCCAGTTCGAAGTTCTGATTCTTCACGGCGGCATTCTTGCGATCCTTGACGTGGGCAATCTCCTTCTCCATCTCGGCAATCTCAGGCGGTATCTGTGCATTAGATAAATGTACGCGCGAGCCTGTCTCGTCGAGGGCGTCGATCGCCTTGTCAGGCATGAAGCGGTCTGTCACATAGCGGTCTGTCAATTTGACACATGCCACGAGGGCCTCGTCAGTATATGTCACGTGATGGTGGTGCTCATAGCGCTCCTTGATATTGCGGAGTATCTGCAGCGTCTCTTCCTCAGTGGTGGGTTCCACCTGTACCTTCTGGAAACGACGCTCCAGGGCACCGTCCTTCTCAATCGAATTGCGGTATTCATCGAGCGTGGTGGCACCGATGCACTGGATAGTGCCTCTGGCAAGGGCGGGCTTCAGGATATTGGCTGCGTCCATAGAGCCGGGCGTAGAGCCGGCACCGATAAGCGTGTGGATCTCGTCGATGAACACGATAACATCGGGATTGGCCTCAATCTCCTTCATCAACGCCTTCAGGCGTTCCTCAAACTGTCCGCGATACTTCGTGCCTGCCACAACGCCTGTCATATCAAGCGTATAGATGCGCTTGCCGAAGAGCATCGGACTGGTGTGGTGGGTGGCTATCTGCTGGGCCAGGCCCTCTACGATGGCACTCTTACCCACGCCAGGCTCGCCAATCAGGATGGGGTTGTTCTTCTTGCGACGGCCTAAGATCTCGATTACGCGCTGGATCTCCTTCTCACGACCCACGCAGGGATCGAGTTTGCCTTCAGCAGCCGCCTGGGTCAGGTCAGTGCCGAAGGTGTCGAGCACAGGTGTCTTCGAGGCGGGCTTCTGTGTCTGGGTAGTGGTGGATGTGCCGGACTTAGAGGATGAACCGGCATTCGAGGCAGTCTCCTCGAACTCCTCTTCGTCCTCGTCGGGCAGTCCTATACCGTTGTTGATGCCGCTCTGCTGTGGAGAGCGAAGCATCATCATAGCGTCTTCATAATTCATATTGTTCAATTCCAAAATTTGTTTGGCTCCGTTGTTGACCGAATCGTGCAGGATGGCCAACAGCAGATGCTGTTCGTCTACTTTTGTGGTTCTCTGTATACGTGCTTCAAGCACAGCGAGTTTCAGAATGTTGCTCGCCTTCTCGTTGAGCACCAGTTCGTTGGTGTAGATGGGCCTTTGAATCTCGTCCTCCCGTACTTTATTCTCTAATTCCGCCTTGACGGATTGTAAGTTCATATTGAGACGGTGGAACACATCGATGACGGGTCCCTCTTTCATTCTCAGCAGACCTAACAGCAGATGTTCCGGCCCTACTGAGCGACTGGCCAATCTCGCAGCCTCCTCTCTGGAATAGGCGAGTATTTCGGATACCTTGGGTGAAAACTGGCTGGTCATATATGCTTCTTTTTACCTTTCCTTTTAAGTTATACTTTGCAAAGTTACAAATAATTCTGCAAACATCGTGCCAAAAATTCGCAAAACTTTCCGCTAAATAACATTAAAAGGTTTGGCGGGAACAAAAAAAATACCTACCTTTGCACGGTTAAAAACGCGTCAGCGGGCTTAAAAAGTGCCTTAAACGCGAAATTCCGAAAAAATGAAAGAATGAAATAATGAAATACTAAAAAGATGGATCAGACATTCGACAACGACAGAATTATCAAGATTAACATCGAGGAAGAGATGAAATCGAGTTACATTGACTACTCTATGTCAGTCATTGTGGCACGTGCCCTTCCCGATGTGCGCGACGGCTTCAAGCCCGTGCACCGCCGAATCCTATTCGGTATGATGAACATCAACAACGTTTCAACCCAACCTTATAAGAAATGTGCGCGCGTAGTGGGTGAGGTGCTCGGTAAGTACCATCCCCATGGCGACTCTTCCGTCTATGGTGCCCTCGTCCGTATGGCACAGGACTGGAATATGCGCTACACGCTCGTTGACGGTCAGGGTAACTTCGGTAGCGTAGACGGCGACTCGCCTGCTGCTATGCGATACACCGAGTGCCGACTCTCCAAGATGGGTGAGCACATTATGGACGACCTGGAGAAGGAAACCGTCGATATGATGAACAACTTCGACGACTCGCTGCAGGAACCTACCGTGATGCCTACCAAGGTGCCCAACCTGTTGGTGAACGGTGGTAACGGTATCGCCGTAGGTATGGCTACCAATATGCCAACCCATAACTTGGGCGAAGTGATCGACGGCTGCTGTGCCTATATCGACAATCCTGAGATTGATACCGACGGGCTGATGAAGTATATCCCAGGCCCTGATTTCCCCACAGGTGCCTATATCTATGGCCTACAGGGTGTGAAGGATGCCTACGAGACAGGCCGTGGCCGTATCGTGATGCGTGCCAAGGCTGAGATTGAGAGCGGCGATACCCACGACAAGATTGTTGTGACTGAGATTCCCTACGGCGTAAACAAGGCTGACCTCGTGGCCTATATCGCCGACCTCGCCACCCAGCACAAAATTGAGGGCGTGGCCAACGTGAATGATGAGTCAGGCCGTCAAGGTATGCGTATTGTGGTCGACGTGAAGCGCGATGCAAATGCCAACGTGCTGCTCAACAAACTCTTCAAGATGACAGCCCTGCAGAGTTCGTTCTCAGTCAACAATATTGCGCTGGTGAAGGGGCGTCCCCGTCTGCTCTCGCTGAAGGAGTGCGTGAAGTACTTCGTAGAGCACCGTCACGACGTCACCATCCGCCGTACCAAGTACGACCTGCGCAAGGCTCAGGAGCGTGCCCATATCCTTGAAGGCTTGATTATCGCGGTCAACAATATCGACGAGGTGGTACACATTATTAGAAATAGTAAGACCCCGACGGATGCCCAGCGCAACCTGGAGCAGCGCTTCAAACTCGACGAACTCCAGTCGAAGGCCATCGTGGATATGCGCCTGGCTCAGTTGACAGGCCTGCGTGTAGACCAACTCCACCAGGAGTACGACGAACTGCAGAAACTGATTGCCGACTTGCAGGAAATCCTCGACAATCCCGAGCGTTGCAAGGAAGTGATGAAACAGGATCTGCTGGAGGTGAAAGAGAAGTATGGCGACGAGCGTCGTACGGAGATCATTCCGTTCGACCACGAGTTCAATGCCGAGGATTTCTATCCCGACGATCCCGTGGTGATCACCATCAGCCACATGGGCTATATCAAGCGCACACCGCTTTCTGAGTTCCACGAGCAGGGCAGGGGAGGTGTCGGTGCCAAGGCCGCACGCCATCGCGACAACGACTTCACGGAGTATATCTATCCTGCCACGATGCACAACACGCTGCTCTTCTTCACCCAGAAGGGACGCTGCTACTGGCAGAAGTGCTACGAGATACCTGAGGGTGACAAGAACTCGAAGGGCCGTGCCATCCAGAATATGCTCAATATCGAGCCGGATGATGCCATCAACGCCGTGCTGCGCATCAAGAACTTTAATGACTCGGAGTTCCTCGACAGCCACTACGTGGTCTTTGCCACCAAGCAGGGTATCATCAAGAAGACCTGCCTCAATCAGTATAAGAACGTGCGTGCCGCAGGTGTCATCGCCATCAACATCAACGAGGGCGACGAGGTGGTAGCCGTCCGTCTGACCAATGGCCACAACGAACTGCTGCTGGCCAACCGCAACGGTCGTGCCGTACGCTTCGACGAGAACGATGTCCGCACGATGGGCCGTGTCTCTACTGGTGTCATCGGTATGCGCCTCGACGGCGGTGATGATGAAGTGGTAGGAATGGTCTGCGTCAACGATCCTGAGACAGAGACGATTATGGTGGTTTCAGAGAATGGCTACGGCAAGCGCTCTGAGATTGAGGACTATCGTAAGACCGCCCGTGGCGCCAAGGGTGTGAAGACCCTCGCCATCACAGAGAAGACTGGCCGATTGGTAGCCATCAAGGTGGTCACAGACGAGAACGACCTGATGATCATCAACAAGTCGGGCATCCTGATTCGCCTGAAGGTGGCTGATGTCCGCGTGATGGGCCGAGCCACTCAGGGCGTGCGCCTCATCAACCTCGCCAAGAAGAACGACGTCATCGCCAGCGTCTGCAAGGTGATGCACTCACAGGACGAGGACATAGAGGAGGCAGAGATCGTCGATGAGGAGCCGCAGGAGGCTATCGATACCCCGCTGATCGAGACCCCAGACAATGAATAGTGAATAAGATAATCAATTTTTTAATAATGTTCAACCAATAATTATTAAGCTTATGAAAAAGTTAATGATGATGGCAATGATGCTGGTGGCAAGCGCTACCGCATTTGCCGGTGACAGTGACGCCTTGAAGCAGATCCTCAAGGCAAAGACCTATGCCGAGGCTGAGGCGCTCCTCAAGAGTAACCTTGCCCAGCTCGCCAGCGACCAAGAGAAGGCCAAGGCCTACAACAAGCTGGTAGACCTCGCTTATGAGAAGTTCAAGAAGGAAGATGACACACGTCTCACCAATCAGGCACTGCAGAAGAATGATCCTATCGATACAGAGGGAATGGTAAAAGCTGGTATCGACGCTCTGAACTATGCCATCGAGTGCGACAAGTATGACGTACTCCCCGATGCCAAAGGCAAGGTGAAGCCAGCCTTCCAGAAGAAGAACCAGGATCGCTTGCAGAATGTGCGTCTCGGTCTGCTCAACCAGGGATTCATCTATGCTAACGACAATGACAAGCATCAGCAAGTGTATGACTGCCTGAATCCATATCTGCTGTCAGCTGACAGCCCTCTCTTCAAGGACATCGAGGCTGTCAAGAACGATGCCAACAAGGGTGCCGCTGCCTTCTATGCCGGTCGTGCCGCCCTGCAACTTGACAACAATGCCCGTGCTGCTGAGATCTTCAAGATCGGCGTGCAGGATACAGCCAAGCAGGTACATGACCTCTGCTTCGACCTGCTCATCTACACGCTCGGTAAGACACGTGTCACCAAGGAAGACTCCGTGAAGTATCTCAACGACATGAAGGAGCTCTACGCACAGTATCCTGACAACGATCAGGTCTATGCTTCCTACAGTGATGCCATCAATGCCACTGGCGACGAAGCAACCGTGCTGAAGATTGCCGAAGAGCATCTGGCTAAGTTCCCCAACGCTGTGCTGCCGCACGTCTACAAGGCATTCATCCTCCAGGGACAGAAAAAGTATGAGGAGGCCATTGCTGAGTGGAATATGGTGCCCGAGACACAGCCCAACTACGTGCAGTTCGTCTACTATCGCGCCGTCTGCAAGTATAATCAGGCCGCTGACTTCAACGAGAAGAACTCAGATATTCGCACAGGTCGCCTGACACCCGATAACGACAAGAAGTATCGTGACATGCTCACCGGTGCCCAGAAGGACTTCGAGAAGGCTCAGGAGCTTGATCCCGATCAGCTGACCGTGAAGTGGGGCTATCTGCTGAAGAACATCTACATCGCTACAGGTCAGCAGGAGAAGGCCGACGCCATCCTGTAATCCGCCGCGATTCAAACCAGATGAAGAGGGTGTGTCAGTTTTCTGGCACACCCTCTCTCTTATCGCATATCGAAACTGATGCGTCGGCGATTCGAGGTTTCCTCCGTGCAAAGTCCAACTTTCCTCCGTGCAAGGATGCAAGGTTTTGCCCAAAGTTCCTTTTTGTCCCAACATTATGATTTTTTCGGCTTAACTCTTTGCACTTTCCAAGAATTGTTGTATCTTTGCAGCCGATTAGACACAAACAGACTATTAAAATACTATGTGTGGAATAGTGGGATATATAGGCACGAAGGAGGCCTATCCGATACTGATAAAAGGCTTGCGCCGACTGGAATATCGTGGTTACGATTCGGCAGGCGTGGCCCTGATTAATGACAATGGCGACTTGAACGTCTGCAAGGCGAAGGGGAAAGTCGACAATCTCGTGGAGTTTTGTTCCGACAAGGATGTAAGCGGTACCGTAGGCATCGCCCATACGCGCTGGGCTACTCACGGCGAGCCCTCGAGTCGCAATGCCCACCCGCACTATTCGGAGAGTCACAACCTGGCCATCATCCACAACGGCATCATCGAGAATTATGCCGACATCAAGGAGAAGCTCATTGCCAAGGGAGTGCACTTCCAGAGCGATACAGACACGGAGGTGCTGGTGCAGCTGATAGAGTATATCAAGGAGCACAAGCAGCTGGACCTGCTGACGGCGGTGCAGGTGGCCCTGTATCAGGTGATCGGCGCCTATGCCATCGCCGTGCTGGACAAGCGCGACCCTGGGCAGATCATTGCGGCACGCAAACAGAGTCCACTGGTGGTGGGCATTGGCGAGGATGAGTTCTTCCTTGGCTCTGACGCCAGCCCAATCGTGGAGTATACCGACAAGGTGGTCTATCTGGAAGATGGTAACATCGCCGTCATCCGTCGGGGTGAAGAACTTAAGGTGGTCAGCCTCCTGGGCGAAGAACAGGCTCTGACGGTAAAGACGGTAGACATCGATCTGGGGCAGATTGAGAAGGGAGGCTATCCGCACTTTATGCTGAAGGAAATCTTCGAGCAGCCCGAGTGCCTGACCAACTGTATGAGAGGTCGTGTAAATGTTGAAGCAGACCATGTAACGCTTTCTGCCTTAATAGATTATCGCAGGCAACTGTTGGATGCTAAGCGCATCGTCATCGTGGCCTGTGGTACATCCTGGCATGCAGGCTTGATAGGCAAGCAGATCATTGAGCAGCTGTGTCGCATACCGGTGGAAGTGGAGTATGCCTCAGAGTTCCGCTACCGCAATCCCGTGGTGGGCAAGGGCGACGTGGTGATAGCCATCTCGCAGAGTGGCGAGACGGCCGACACGCTGGCTGCCATACAGTTGGCCAGGGAAAAGGGTGCCTTCATCTACGGTATCTGCAATGCCATCGGCTCGTCGATACCGAGAGCCACGCACACGGGTACCTATATTCATGTGGGGCCAGAGATCGGTGTCGCCTCGACAAAGGCCTTCACGGGGCAGGTGACGGTACTGACAATGTTTGCCCTTGCCCTTGCCGAAGCCAAGGGGACGGTGCATCGCGACGAATACCTCGGAATTGTGAAAGGGCTGAGCGAAATACCGGTGAAGATACGTGAGGTGCTGCAGACGAACGACCGCGTGGCCGACCTCGCGCGTACCTTTACTTACGCGCATAACTTCCTTTACCTGGGTCGCGGATTTTCATATCCGGTGGCACTGGAGGGCGCGCTAAAGCTGAAAGAGATATCCTACATACATGCCGAGGGCTATCCTGCTGCGGAGATGAAGCACGGGCCCATCGCGCTGATAGACTCGGATATGCCAGTGGTGGTAATAGCCACGCACAACGCGATGTATGAGAAGGTGCTGTCGAACATCCAGGAGATCAAGGCTCGTCAGGGTAGGGTGATTGCGCTGGTGTCCAAGGGCGACGATACTATCTTGCGGATAGCCGACGAGGTGATCGAACTGCCCGACGTGCTGGAATGCTTGGAGCCGCTGGTGGCCACGATACCGCTGCAACTGCTGGCCTATCACGTGGCCGTCTGTAAGGGTAAGGACGTGGACCAGCCGAGGAATCTGGCTAAGTCGGTGACTGTTGAATAAACTACAAGGGCGATTCGTTGATATGACGTTTCGCCTTTTTTATAAATAAAAGGAGAAGATGAAAGATGTGACACTCGTTCTGCAAGATGGAACGGAATTCAAGGGAAAGAGCTTCGGCTACGAGCAAGGCGTGACCGGAGAAGTGGTGTTTAACACGGCAATGATGGGCTATCCTGAGTCGCTGACAGACCCAAGCTATGCGGGGCAGCTGCTGGTGATGACCTACCCGCTGGTGGGCAACTACGGTGTGCCGCCGTTCACGGTCGGAGGAGAAAGGAAAGTGGAGGATGTAGAGAAAGGTGAACTGTATGACTTCTTTGAGAGTGACCGTATCTACGCCAAGGCTATCATCGTGAGCGACTATTCGGAGCAGTACAGCCACTGGAACGTGGCAGAGAGCCTGGGCGACTGGCTGAATCGGGAACACGTGCCCGGCATCACGGGCGTCGATACGCGGGCATTGACGAAGGTGCTGCGCGAGCAGGGTGTGATGATGGGAAGAATCGAGATCGAAGGCGTCAAGCCTGTTGCTGTGGCACAGCAACAAACTGGACGAGAGGATTACGGCGAGATCAACTGGGTGGAGCGCGTCAGCTGCAAGGACATTATCCGCTACAATGAGGGTGCGGGTAAGAAGGTGGTACTTGTGGACTGCGGCGTGAAGGCCAACATCATCCGCTGTCTGGTGAAGCGTGGTGTTGAGGTGATTCGTGTGCCTTGGAACTACGACTATACCGGGATGACGTTTGATGGTCTGTTCCTGGCCAATGGTCCTGGTGACCCGGACAAGTGCGTGGCAGCTGTGGAAATACTGCGGAAGCAAATGGGTCAATCGAGGAAACCTATTTGTGGTATCTGTATGGGCAACCAGCTGCTGGCCAAAGCAGGCGGTGCTACCATCTATAAACTGAAGTACGGACACAGGAGCCACAACCAACCCGTACGTGAGGTGGGTACCAACCGTTGCTATGTGACAAGCCAGAATCACGGCTATGCGGTGGATGCCGCCACGCTTGGCAACGACTGGCGTGAACTGTTTGTGAACATGAACGACGGGTCGAACGAAGGTATCCGCCACTTGTCGAATCCTTGGTTCTCCTCGCAGTTCCACCCTGAAGCCTGTTCAGGACCTACTGACACAGAGTTTATGTTCGATCGTTTTATTAAGGTTTTATAGAATAGCAACAGATGAAAGACAATACGATAAAGAAAGTGCTGCTGCTGGGTAGCGGGGCACTGAAGATAGGCGAGGCCGGAGAGTTCGACTACAGCGGATCCCAAGCCCTGAAGGCCCTGAAGGAAGAAGGTGTCAGGACGGTACTCATCAATCCCAACATCGCGACGGTTCAGACCTCGGAGGGTGTGGCCGACGAAGTGTATTTCCTGCCCGTGCAGCCCTACTTTGTGGAGCGGGTGATCGAGAAGGAGAAGCCTGATGGTATCCTGCTGGCCTTTGGTGGGCAGACGGCCCTGAACTGTGGAGTGGAACTCTACCGTAATGGCGTGCTGGAGAAGTACGGCGTGAAGGTGCTGGGCACCCCCGTTCAGGCTATCATGGACACTGAGGGCCGCGAGCTGTTCGTGAAGA
>ERZ842401.3352-NODE-3352-length-20011-cov-6.403538_pt1 | contig 20011 bp, 6 predicted proteins | sample MGYA00521270_ERZ842401 | MGnify/ENA primary metagenome ERZ842401 (study PRJEB31892, sample SAMEA3878208) | bioreactor metagenome | biome: Moose rumen | place: Sweden | collected 2011-10 | study: EMG produced TPA metagenomics assembly of the PRJEB12797 data set... | reverse complement strand
TACAATAGAGAATGTAGTATTATAAGCAAAAGAATGAGGAAAATCATGCTGGAAGGATATGCAACAGTACAGGAAATGGCTGAAAAATGGGGACTTAATGAGAGAACCGTGCAGACTATGTGTGCGACCGGTAAGATAGAAGGACTTACTAAATTCGGAAGGTCGTGGGCGATTCCCAAGGACACAAAGAAACCGACAGATAACAGGGTGAAGTCCGGAGCATATAAAGACTGGCGAAAAAAACATACGAAGGAAATCAAAGAGTAAAGAGATAATCCCTTGAAATGCCGTAATGAATCCAAACGGCGAAAAGGGATATGGATTGAGGATAAATGCATGGATATTGTTGAACAGAAAAAAGCTGCGGAACAGTTTGTTAATGACTGGAGTGGCAGAGGGGATGAAAAACAGGACACCCAAAACTATTGGAATCAGTTGCTTAGAACCGTATATGGGGTCAGCGTTCCGGAGCAGTATATTTCATATGAAAAGCCTGTTGCAAAAGGTTTTATTGATGGATATATAGCTGATACACGTGTCCTGATAGAGCAGAAGGGAATGGCTTTTGATCTTGATGTCAAAGAGCCGCGTCAAGGCAGGATGGTAACGCCGTATGAACAGGCCAGAGACTATGTATCACAATTATCTCTCTCAGAGAAGCCAAGGTATATTATCACATGTAATTTTCAGAAAATAAGAATATATGACTGCGATATTCAGCCCTCTTACGACCGTAAGACCGATACGTGGTATGCTCCTTTTGAGGAGATAGAGCTGAAGGATCTCGTTACGGAATACAGGAGACTAAATTTTCTTGTAAATGTCGAAGATCAGAACATAAAGAAGGAGATGGAAATCTCCATCCAGGCCGGTGATCTGGTAGGCATTATCTACGATGAATTACTAAAGCAGTACAAGGACCCTGACGATCCGGAGACACAGAAATCGCTTAACCAGCTTTGCGTCCGCTTTGTGTTCTGCTTTTATGCAGAGGATGCTGATATTTTCGGAAGACCGGCCATGTTCCACGATTACCTTCAGGCACATAGGTCTGAGGCAAGACAGGCTCTTATACGGCTGTTCAAAATCCTTGATACAAAGCCCGAAGACAGAGATCCATATGATGATGAGGACTTGCTGGTTTTTCCTTATGTAGATGGCGGTCTTTTTGAAAATGAAGACATCATCATTCCGCGTCTTACTCCGGAAATCGTGGATCTTATACTGGAAAAGGCATCGGAGGATTTTGACTGGTCGAAGATCAGTCCGACTATTTTTGGAGCGGTATTTGAGTCAACGCTTAATCCGGAAACAAGGCGCAGCGGTGGTATGCATTATACCTCCATTGAAAACATCCATAAGGTAATTGATCCCTTATTTTTAGATGAATTGAAGCTTGAACTTGATGACATCCTTAAAGAAACCGTTGTAAAGACGAAACAGAAAAAGCTAAAAGAATATCAGGACAAACTTGCGACTATAGTGTGCCTGGATCCGGCAGCAGGGAGCGGTAATTTTCTTACGGAATCATACCTGTCACTTCGCAGATTGGAAAACCGGGTATTGCAGGAACTTCATGGCGGTCAGATGATGTTCGCCGACACTTCAGCCTCCAGCATAATCAAGGTCTCCATCGGACAGTTTTATGGGATAGAGATTAATGATTTTGCGGTAACTGTTGCCCGTACTGCGCTTTGGATAGCGGAAAATCAGATGTTGCAGGAGACGGAAAATATATTGTTCCTGCATTTGGATTTTCTTCCGTTGAAATCATATCCCAATATTCATGAAGGAAATGCTCTGAGGATGGATTGGGAGGAGGTAGTAGCAAAAGACAAAGTAAAATATATTATGGGGAATCCGCCTTTTTCTGGAACCAAGTGGATGGGAGCATCTCAAAAAGATGACACAAAGCTGGTACTTGGAAAATGGGATAAGTATGGAACCTTGGATTATGTTGCATGCTGGTATAAACTTGCTTCTGAATTTATACAAGGGACGAAAATACGGTGCGCCTTTGTGTCAACAAATTCGATTTGTCAGGGCGAACAGGTATGTAATCTTTGGAAGCCTCTAATTGAGGATTATGGAGTAATTATTGATTATGCTTATAGGACGTTTATTTGGGATTCTGAAGCAAGTATAAAAGCACATGTTCATTGTATAATAGTTGGATTTAGCGTTGTTAATAACATAAGAGAAAAACGCATATATGATTCTGATAGAGTGATTGTTGCAAATAATATTAACGCATATCTGGCGAATGCGGAGAATGCTTTTATCGAAAGTCGAAAGAAACCTATTTCGGATGTCCCTGAAATACATCAAGGATGTAAATTTGTTGATGGTTTAAATCTGATTTTTGAAGAAGATGAAAAAGAGAAACTCCTCAAAGAGGAGCCATTATCCGAGCAGTTTATTCGTCCTTTTATGATGGGAAAGGATTTTATAGATCAAAAACCACGGTACTGCTTATGGTTGAAAGGAGCAGATCCGTCGGTGCTAAAAAGATGTCCCAAAATTCTAGAGAGAGTGGAGAGGGTTCGTGTATTTAGGGCGGCCAGTACAAGCCCAGACACGAAAAAATATGTTGAAACGCCTACTCTTCCAGCAAGAATGGCTTATTATAGTGACGACCAAAATGTAGACTATATAGCGATACCAAAAGTTTCATCTCAAAGGAGACGTTACGTGCCAATGGGATTACTTAAAAAAGAAATTGTTTCTGGAGATAAGGTATATATAATGCCTTATGCAACGCTGTATCACTTCGGAATACTTGAATCGAATGTACATATGGCTTGGCTCAGAGCGGTTTGTGGCAGACTGAAAAGTGACTACAGCTATTCAAATACGATTGTGTACAATAATTTCCCATGGCCCGAACCCAGTGATTCTCAAAAGAATCTGATAGAAAAGACAGCACAAGGAATAATAGATGCAAGGGCTTTGTATCCAAATAGCAGTTTGGCAGATTTGTATGATCCACTTACTATGCCTCCAGAATTACTTAAAGCTCATGCATTAAACGATCGTGCGGTGCTCGAAGCCTATGGATTCAAAGGTACACCGGCATATTCTTCAGAAGCAGCCTGTGTAGCAGAACTAATGAAAATGTATCAGAGTATGGCGGAAAAGAAAGCTTAATGAATTGACGAGGTGATATTGGTGGTAGTTCAGAAGGAATTGTTTGGCGAGAGCAAACACATTGAATTTAAGGAAGAGATCCCTAAAAAACATGAGAAATTTCTGAAGGACATTATTGCTTTTGCCAATACTTCCGGTGGAAAAACCATTGTTGGAGTGGTCGATGAAACAGGTGAGGTGGTGGGATTAGGAGATCAGAATCCTTTTAAGTTGTCGGATGCCATATCGAACATGATATCCGATGCATGCACTCCTCAGATCAATGTGGAGATCACGCCAAAGACGATTGACGATAAAACAGTCCTTGAAGTGGAGGTTTTCCACGGCAAATACTGTCCATATTATCTTGCTGCAGTTGGCAAGGAGAAGTCTGCGTATGTCAGGGTTAACGGTACAAGCCGCCCGGCAGATGCAAGGACATTGAAGGAACTGGAGCTTATGGGTCAGCAAATTTCCTATGACACAATGAGAGAGATTGGAGAAAAATATGACCCCGAGGCGGTAAAACAGCTCATGAACAGTATGTTTCAAAAAGCACTTGATGCTTGCAGAAATGATGCAGAGCGTGAGGATGTACACCCTCTTACGGTGGCAAAACTGGAGGATTTTGGCATCTTGTGTAAAGATGGGAAGGATTATGCACCAACTCATGCTTTTACTCTTCTTACAAAACCGACTGACAGGAATATAAAGATTCAATGCGCTCTTTTTAAAGGGACAGAGCGTGATGAATTTATTGACAAGAAGGAATTTCATGGTGCAATTCAAGAGCAGGTGGAGGAAGCATATCAATTTGTTCTCCGGCATATCAACATGGGTGCTGTTATAGACGGATTATACAGGCATGATGTATATGAACTTCCAACAAAATCAATCAGAGAGATAATAGCTAACGCTTGTTTACACCGCAGCTATATGGACTCATCTGCGATTCAGGTGTCCATTTATGATGATAGACTGGAGGTAGATTCTCCTGGTATGCTTTTTGATGGTCTTAATATTACAGAAGCACTTGCCGGAAAATCAAAATGTCGGAATAAAGCCATTGCGGAAGCGTTTCAGTATATGAAGATCATTGAAGGTTGGGGTACCGGGCTGCCAAGGCTCTTGCGTCAATGTAGGGAAAGAGGACTTCCGGAGCCAAAGTTTGAAGAGTTCGGCGATGGCATAAAAGTTACAATTTACAGAAGATTGGGTAGTGAATGGGTAAACGGAACTACCCAATCGACTACCCGATCCACCCAATTACTCGATGAAACGTCGGATATTGAAATCCGCATAGTTGATGCTATGAGGGAAAACAGTAAAATTACCCAAAGTCAGTTGGCAACCAGGCTTGGCATAGATATAAATACTGTGAAATATCATGTCCGCAGTCTGGGTAAAAAAGGTGTTATAGAGCGTAAAGGTAATAACAGAAGCGGCGAATGGGTAGTACTGATTTCTGATTACACAAAGTGGCATCAGAGATATTTCAATAATGTAAGTTCCGAGGATTTTCAAGCAGGAGCGATAGCTTATGCAAAAGATAATCCTTCGTCTAATGCGGACAAGTGATAACTGTAGTTGAAGAAAATATGTGTAATAAGTTGGTAGCCTATGCTGCAGCTTGCTATAATAAGGCAAATTCACTATGATGTTACAAAGCAAAAAAAGTGTTGACAAGGAGAAAAACGTATGGGACACCTTTAAGGTGTACTCCTTGTCAAGGACATTTTTTCGAAATAATAGAGTAAAATGTCCAAGACTATATATTGGGGGTTCCATATATCCGACCATAGTATTTGATTATGGGGTGCCTGGTTGCACGCAAGTATGCTTGATTGACTTAATTGCCATCCATCATGAGTGGAGATTTAGTCAAACCCGAAGCTGCATAAGCGGTGCGAAGCAGGCTTTACAAAACCGGAGCTCATGATATGCTATATCAGCCAATCAACGGATTAGGACAGATCTATCTGATCCGGATTGTATTTCAGCAAAGGGTATATACCCGTGATACAATATTCGTAGTATTCGTTGGGAGTTAGTTTGGCAAGTTCCCAAATGCCGTTGTTATTGTTGTAGAAGTCCATGTAGTCATCAATGATGGTCTTAGCTTCCTCAAAGGATTCAGCAGATCCATGATATGATCCTTCATGTGACCGAAGAAACTCTCCTGCGGGGCATTATCCCAGCAGTTACCACGGCGGGACATGGACTGACGGAGATTGGAGTCCTTGACGATCTCACGGAATTTTTTGCTTATGTAGTGACAGCCTTGATCGCTGTTATCCTGAATTCGGCATAATTGTGACAGACGCACGCAATACACAAGCGACTTATATCGTAAAGCAGTGAAGAAATATGGCATCACACAGAGCATGAACAGTGCCGGAGGAAGAGGCCATGATAATGCCAGATGCGAAAGCATGTGGGCAGGGATGAAAGATGAGCTCTTTTACTCCAGAAATCTTAAGTCTACACAGTTTACAGTGGATGAGCTTAAGGTCATGATCTGGAGATAACTTCATCAGCTACTGGAACAACAGAAGGATATGTACCTCTAACAAAGGTCTTCCTATGATCAAAAGGAAAAGGTATTATGATTCATTAGCAATGGTTGCATAGTAAATTTGGTAACTGGATGTACGAGTAAAAAGTGTAAAGTAATATTGACAATATCATTAGGACTGCCTTGTAAATATTGGATATAATTCAGCTGCTGAAAGAAGGTGATGATTATGCAGATAGTGGACTATATTTCCAACATTAAAACAGAAAAAAGGATGATCAGGAAAGGGTATATAAGGTATTTCCTGCCTACTATGGGCGGTCTTATCTTTACCCAGATCGCACCAATCGTAGATTCTCTGTGTATCTCTCGCGCTCTGGGGGATGTGGCTGTCTCGGCGATGAGTCCGGTTTATCCGATTATAGCGATTTATGATATGTTTGCAGCCATGATAGGGATTGGCGGGGGAATATGTATGTCGAAGGCTGGGGGAGCCGGTAACAGGGAACGGGCCGGACGCGCTTTCACCCTGTCGGTGATAAGCCTTGCCATTGTCTCGGCAGTTCTTACTGTGCTGTTTTATATTTTTATGGATCCCGTACTAAGGCTTTTAAGTGCCACACCGGATAATATTGCTTATGCGAAGGAGTACCTGACGGTATTTCTGTCCGGCTCCTTTGCACTTGTATTTCAGCTCGCGTTTACCTACATTCTGACCAACGACAACAATCCGAATCTTTCCATGGCCGGCGGAATCGTTTCAGCCATAGTGAATATAGTGATCGATTATGTGGGTCTCTTTGTTCTACATAAGGGGATCGGAGCGGCAGCGTTTGGTACGGTTTTTGGAATGTTTGTCGGCTGTATGGTGTTTTTGCTGCATTTACGTAAAAAAGACCGTATGTGTCATTTTGTATGGCACAGTAATAAGGAATCAACTATCCACTTTACAGAGATCGTCAAACCCGGTCTCCCTCAGGCGCTTTCTTATATTCTGGTGATCATTCAAAGCTCTCAGGCCAATTATATACTGGAGTCATCCCTTGGGGTCAGTGGTCTGGGAAATGTTGCCATCATATATAATGTGCAGATCATAGCTGCTACGATCATTTTATCTGTCACCGGTGCAGCATTCCCGATGTTTGCGAGCTATTATGGAGAAGGCAATAAGGATGGGATCAGGATAATCAAAAGGATATCCTTAAGATTTGGTATACTTATCTTTCTTCCTGTTATGGGTATCCTGCTTGTCTGTCCGAAGCTTGTAACCTTGCTTTTTTCTACTAAGGATCCGGTAATGCTGGCAACGCTTCCTTCTGCGATTCGGATTACTGCAGTCGCCAAGAGTATTATGCTCATCAATATGGTCTTTTGCGCACACCTGCAATCCGTCGATAAGGAAGAAACTGCGCTCATAGCAAATGTCCTTCAGGGGATTATGCAGATTGTTGCCGCCTTCTTTCTGACCATGGTCATACCGGATAATGCAGCATGGTATGGCATGCTTCTTTCATATGTGATCACATATCTGTATCTTGTTGTTTTCTGCGGGGAGCTTAAGGGGATTATGTCGGATGAACCGGAAAGCATCTGCTTCATCCGCGGAGGAAAGGTCGACGAAGGCGCGATAGGGAAGTGGTATGAAGAGGCAAGGGCTTTTCTTTCGGATGGGGAAGCAGACCGTGTTCATGAAAAGATGCTCGTGCCATTTTGCGGGCATTTGTCCAGAGATGCAGGCATTGACGGCACATTTTTCATACTTGAGAAGGAGAATGGCGACAGATCCGCGATACTGAGGTATGATAAAAATAAGGACAAAATGGTTGAGGAATTGGAAGGTCTTGCCACCGGCGAAGAAGACAATATGTATAATGAATGTATATGCAGCCGATTAAATGCTGTAAACAGGATGATGATTAACTTTAAAGCGAAGGAATGATGGGAGGGTCCGACATGAGAACAGAGGATATAAGAGATATAGACGGTAAGCATCTACTGATGCAGGCCCAACTTGGCGTATTTCTGGAATGTGAGAAGCATGAAGGAGAGGCCATCTATAACAATCCGCTTCTTTTTAAGCTCTCGGATGACATGGATATGGATAGTCTGGAGAAGGCGGTTGAAGAGGCAATGCATGCCCATCCGGGGCTTTTTTCCGCTGTCGTAGCAAACGAGGACGGAGCTTTTGCCATGCAGTATCAGGAGCGGTATGCAGAGCAGAAAATATGTGTTCGTGAGAAAATGACGGATGAAGAGCTGGAAAGGAGTAAGGCTTCTTTCGTGATGCCTTTTGATCTTATGGGGGAAAGGTTGTTTCGTGTCAGACTGATCGAAACAGGCTCGTCAAAATATCTTTTTATGGATTTTCATCACCTCATCTTTGACGGGAGTTCACTGATAATACTTATAGCGGATATCGAGAAAATCCTGAAGGGGGAGGAGATAGAGCCGGAAAGCTTCACGGCCTTTGATGCAGCGGATGCTGAACAGGTGTCAAGGCAAAGCGATGCATGGAAGAGCGCAAAGGTCTGGAATCTTAATCAATTCAAAGAGATTGAATCGGTATCCCTGCCGGATGGCGATCTGAATGAAAAAGAAATCCGCTATGGAAAGAGATCCTTTACGATGGATATTTCCTATAGTGAACTAAAAAGCTTCTGCAAGAGAAAAGGCGTGAGAGGAAGCGTGCTCACAAATGCCGCCTTTGGATATCTGCTTTCCTCCCTTACAATGAAAAGGGAGTCGGTATTTTCTACCATATACAACGGACGCAGGGATCCGCGAACAGAAAGAACGGTATCCATGTTCGTAAAAACCCTGCCTGTCTTTTGCCGTATTGAAAAGGATTTGGCGGTGATGGCTTATCTGTCTGCTCTGGGGGAGCAGCTTTCCGGATCCATGACCAATGATCTGTACTCCTTTGCCGAGCTTGCAGAGGATACAGGGATAAACGGCGACGTGCAGTTTGTCTGGCACGGCGATTTGTTGAAATACCCCAAGGAAGGTCCTTTTAAGCTGTCTCGCGAAGAGGTGCCCTATATCGCCACGGGCATACCCTTTTCCGCAGAGCTTTTGGCTAAGGACGACAGCATGATCCTGGATATCCGCTACCATGCGAGCAGATACAGCGATACATATATCACACGCTTTGCCCAATGCTACAATCGCGTGCTTGAGGGACTTATGACGCAGGAAAAACTCTCAGAAGTCAGCCTTCTGTCCCATGAGGAAAAGCAGAAGATCCTGGCACTTTCAAAGGGCAGGGAATTGTCTTATGACGAGAACGAAACATGGCTTGACCTTTTCCAAAAAAATGTTGAAAGAACGCCGGACAAGACTGCCGTTACAGACGCAAGCGGAAGCTTCACTTATGGAGAACTCGACCGTGTATCTGACAGTATTGCGGCATTTCTGATCGACAGGGGCGTTAAAGAAAACAGCTTTGTTGCAGTGAAAATGGGACGGGTAAAGGAGTTTTATGCCGCGGTGATCGGCATCCACAAGGCCGGTGCAGCCTATGTACCTGTCGACCCCGATTATCCGGATGAGCGCATCTCCTATATGATAGAGGATTCAGAGGCGAAGGTGATCCTGACGGAGGAAGCGGTAGCCGAAGCAGTTGGGAAATATACCGGTTCCAAATTGGAGGAATTGGGGGCTGTAAACCTTGCCACGCCGGAGCATCTTGCCTATATGATCTATACATCCGGTTCTACCGGAAAGCCGAAGGGCGTCGTCCAGAGTCACCGTTCACTTCGGGCTTTTCTGGCATGGATGCTAAATGACTTTCATATTGACTGTGACAGTGTTCATGCGCTTCAGGTCAGCTTCTCCTTTGATGCCTCGCTGCAGGATATATTCTGTCCTTTAAGCGCAGGAGGAGAGGTGCATATTTTCTCGGATGAGCTTCGCAGAGATCTGACCGGTATGCGTGATTATATCGAGGAGCATGGGATCACGGCGGTGGATATGCCCACACAGATCGGCATGGCTCTGGTCAACCAGTATCCAAGAATGAAGCTCAAATATCTCATGATCGGGGGTGAAAAGCTTCTGCCATGTGCAAGGACAGATGTCACACTTGTAAATGCCTACGGCCCGACGGAATTCACTGACACCTCGAGTTATTATGTAGTGGATCAGGACAGGGATACCGGGGACATACCGATAGGCCGTCCTGTTGCAAACACATGGTCCTTCATCTGTAATGCTTACGGAAATCTGCTTCCCCAGGGAATGACGGGCGAGCTCTGCCTTTGCGGTCCGCAGATTGCGGAAGGTTACTGGAACAAGAAGGAGCAGACGAAGAAGAGCTTTGTTCCCTGTACATTTCTGAGTTCGACAGATGCTCCGGCCGGAACCTCCTGGTCAAATGTCATGTACAGGACCGGAGACCTGGCCGGGTACAATGAGGATGGCGAGCTTGTGTACCGTGGCCGCATCGATACTCAGGTCAAGCTGCGGGGATTTCGCATCGAGATGGGTGAGATCGAGATGACTGCCCGCAGATATGATGGGATCCTTTTGGCTGCGGCAGATGTAAAAAAGGATCAGTTGGTACTGTATTTTACGGCTAAAGACAGTATCAATCCGGATACTCTCAGGAATTATCTTGCCGGGAGTCTGACGGAATATATGGTGCCTTCAATCTATATGCAGCTTGAAAAAATGCCAATGACGCCAAGCGGAAAGATTGATCGAAAGCATTTGCCGGAACCGGAGCTTAAAACCTCGGGAGAATACATAGCACCTTCCAATGACGCTGAGCGCGCGGTGGCTTGTGCGATGAAAAAGGTGCTTGGCGTGGAGGATGACATAGGGGCTCTGGATGATTTCTTCCTCTTCGGAGGTGATTCCATCAAGGCAATACGCCTTGTCAGCCTTCTGCGTGAAGAAAAATACAAGGTATCCGTTGCGGACATCATGAAGCAGAAAACCGTACGGAAGATAGCCGAAAAGGCGATCCGTACGGATGGATTTACGATCAGTCAAAAACCCTATGAAGGCGCCATATCGGATTCGGCGATTGTTGCTTACTTCAAGGATCTCCATGCTCCGAATCCAAACTATTATAACCAGACAAGGCTCTTTTCCATGAGCGTGAGGGCAGATAAGGAGATCCTTAAGAGAGCATGGGATGCCTTATGCTATCAGCATGATCTGCTAAGAGCCGTTTTCGACGGTGAAAAGCTGGTGGTAAGGGACGCAAATGCGAGGATCGAGATTGAAGAATATCGAACAGACAGTCCGGAATTCGGTTCATCAGATGAAGAAGATACGATCAGCGGGATCTGTAAAAATATTAAGGCCTATATCCAGATGGATAAAGCCCTGGTAAGGATTGCGCTTATTCATGGCAGGGTTCGTGATTATCTCTATATTGCGGTTCATCATCTGGTAGTCGACGGCGTGTCATGGCGGATCCTTATGTCGGATATGGAGACAGCCTATGACATGGCGGCTAAAAACGAAGAAATACACCTTCCGGCAAAGACCAATACCTATCGCGATTATGCGGAGGCACTGCACCGTTATCGCGACAGCTATGCGCTCAGTCTTGAGATCCCCTACTGGAAGCGCATCCAGGATAAACTCGAAGCGCTTCCTTTCTCCGAGGGAAAGAATTATGGAAGGCGGTTTGGCCATATTGAGGTATCGATGGATTCGGAGGATACGAATTGTTTTACCCGCGCAAACTTTGGAATCATGAAGGCGGATATCAACGATGCGCTGCTTGCTGCTGTATGCCTTGCTGTATACAACGTGACAGGAAGAAGAGATATATCCGTTGAGCTTGAGGGACACGGACGCGAAGATCTGGGCGAGCCTCTTACCACCGACCGTACAATAGGGTGGTTTACTTCGATTTATCCCGTTATTTTCGAAGGACTTTCTGGAGATGTAAGCCGTGATCTGCTAATGGTAAAGGAAGCCCTGCACCGCATCCCCAATAAAGGAGTCGGTTACAATATCCTGCGATTTATCGAGGGGAGGGAGAGCGTATCGTTCTCAACCGCTCACATCTCGCAGATTGGTTTTAACTACTTGGGGGAAATGGATGCGGAACAAAGGAGGCAGAGCGGAAATACAGTTATGCGTTTTCAGGAATCTTCCATTCCGACAGGCCCTGATATCAGTAATGATAATACCGTCGGTCCGGATCTGTCCTTTAACTGCATGCTTTCCGGGGGGCGCTTTGTTCTAAGCCTTGATTACAACGAGGCCTCCTATAGTGAACAAACGGCTCAGAATATAGCAGATGGCATATTGGAGCAGATGAAGGAGATATCACTGTATCTTTCGAGCTGCACAGAAGCAGTTGTTACCGCCACGGATATAGGAGAGACCTGGTGGAGCCGTGAAGAGTTTGAGGCAGTGATGGCGGATTTTGCTTCCCGAGGTGAGAAGATAACGCGGATTTATCCTCTTCTTCCGATGCAGGAAGCCATGCTGTTTAAGCATATATCAGAGCCGGAAGCCTTCGCCTATCGTATGGTGAGCATATATGAGATGGAAGGAGTCCCTATTGAGGATCAACTGAGCCGGGCGTTGAAACGGCTGGGGCAAAAGCATGAAGTCCTCCGTACCGCCATCATCCATGAGGGGGTAAGCATCCCCAGACAGGCACTGGTCGAAAGAGAGCTTGGCCTTCGGATGATGGATGTAAGCAAAGAGGAGGATCCCCAAAAGGCTGTTTTCAAGATAAGGGAGGACATACTTAAGGATGGCTTTGATCTGCAGCGCAAGCCCTTGTTTGGCATTGTCTGCGCAAAAAAGGATGAAGACCACAGCTATCTTGTAGTTGCCGTGCATCATATCATCGTGGACGGCTGGTGTATCCGTCTCTATCTCGGCGATCTTTTGACCTACATCAAAGAGGAAATGGATGGCAGACAGAGTCAAAAGATTGCGTTAAATCCCGGGCGTTATGAAGCGGCCGTAAGAGAGATACTGAAAAAGGATCTTTATAAAGGGCAGGATTATTGGAAAGAGCTGCTAAACGATTATGAAACAAGAGCAGAGATTCCCTCTTATGGCATTATTCCGGAAAAGGAGCGAAGCAAGCAGGATGAGATAGCCATAACCATCAATCTTGAAACGACGGAGGATTTTGAGAGGGTCTGCCGTGAAGCCGGAGCAACCATCGGTAATGGAATCGAGCTTGTGTGGGGATTGATCCTTAGTACCTTCAGCAGAAAAAGGGATGTGGTTTTTGGAAAGATTGTATCCGGAAGAGACAATGCGGGAACGGATACGGATGACGTGGTGGGTCTCTTTATCAATTCAATACCCGTACGTCTGAGAACAGATAGTGACACTACCGCCAAGGTAGCGTTGAAAGCTTTGCAGGAGCAGTCTGCGAAGAGCAATACTTATGATTATTGCCCTTTGACAAAGGTACAGGAGCAGACCTATCTTGGGAGCAATCTTCTGCAGACGATCCTTGTCTTTGAAAACTATAATAGCGGCAGAACTGAAGAAAGTCCGGATCAGCTTCTTAAAACAATATGCACACGTGAGGAAAGATTCTCTGATATCCAGCCTGTGGTATTCATCAGGGATGGCAGTCTGTCACTTCAGGTGTCTTATGATACTTCTGCATACAGTGAAGCTATGATGCGGCAGGTTCTGGATCTGTTCAAGCTTTGTGTGGAGCAGATTGCGGCCTCTCCGGACAAAAGGTTAAGTACTTTTGAACTTGTTACCGAAGGGGAAAAGGAGAAGATCCTTGCTCTTTCAAAGGGAGAGGATATTTCTTATGACAGGGATGAGACCTGGCTTGATCTCTTCTTTGATATTGTCGGGAAGATGCCGTCAAAGACAGCAGTTGTGGCTGACAACGGAAGCTATACCTACGAAGAGCTGGATAAGGCATCCTCTGAGGTCGCAGCATATCTCCTTGAAAAAGGCGTAAAGGAAAACGATTTTGTTGCCGTGAGAATGGGTCGGGTAAAGGAGTTTGCCACCGCTGTTGTGGGCATACATAGGGCGGGAGCTGCCTATGTCCCCATCGATCCTGATTATCCTGATGAACGTATAGCATATATGCTTGAGGATTCAGGCTCAAAAGAAGTGCTGACTCAGGAGAAGGTTTCAGGTCTGGTCGGGAAATATCCGGATAAAGGAAGAGTGAACCGGGCGACACCGAAGCACAGAGCCTATATGATCTATACCTCCGGTTCCACGGGGAGACCCAAGGGAGTTATTCAGAGTCACAGATCCCTAAGATGTTTTCTGGCATGGGCCGCCGTTTTTCCGGGACTTGACGAAAGCAGCGTAAACGGGCTTCATACAAGCTTTTCCTTTGACGTATCGCTTCACGATCTGTTTGGTTCTCTATCGGCAGGAGGGACACTGTGTATCATGCCGGAAGAGATCAGAAGGGATCTGCCAAAGATAAAGGATTATATAGAGGAACACCATATTACAGCAATGAGCATGTCCACTCAGATCGGCATGGCACTTATCAACCGGTATCCTGATATGAAGCTTAGGTACTGCATGATAGGTGGGGAGAAAATGCTGCCCTGCGAAAAGACGGATATCATGCTGATCAATGGATATGGACCAACCGAGTTTACGATCTTTTCAAATTATCATGTGGTTGACCAGAAGAAGGACACCGGGAATATCCCTATCGGACGGGCTGTACCAAATACCTGGTCATATGTATGCGATGAACAGGGAAGGCTTCTGCCCTTAGGGTTGGTGGGTGAGCTTTGCCTTGCTGGACCGCAGATCGCGGAAGGGTATTTAGGTCTTCAGAAGCTTACGTCAGAGAGATTTGTTGATTGTCCTCATCTTCAGGGAGAGAAGATGTACCGCACGGGGGATCTGGCCAGATATAATGAAAATGGGGAACTTCTGTGTCTTGGACGTATCGACACCCAGGTCAAGCTGCGGGGCTTCCGTATAGAGCTGGGGGAGATCGAGACAGTGGCGCGCGGCTACAGGGGTATAGAAAAGACGGCGGCAGAGGTAAGAAGAGATCAGCTGGTGCTCTATTATACGGAGGATGATTCCAGGGGTGGTTTTTTGGATGCCGGAGATCTTAAGGCTTTTCTTGCTTCCAAGCTTACGGACTACATGGTTCCGTCCGTATATATGCGCCTCGACTCCATGCCTCTGACCCCCAACGGCAAGATTGACAGAAAGAAGCTTCCTGAACCGGACATGAAGCCGGTGGGACCGGAGGAGAGCCGAAAGACGGATGCTCTGGATGAGATTTTGCTTGAGATCATAAAGGAGGCCATAGGGATCGAGATCACATCCTTTGAGACGCCGCTCATCCATCAGGGCATGACATCCATTACGTCAATGATGCTGTCATTTAAGCTGTCAAAGAGATTTGGGATCGAGGTTCCTTCCCGTGTCCTTCTTACAGAGGCATCGGCAGCAAGCCTGAAAAACATTATCCTCACAGAGCTGCTTTCACGAAGCGGCACTCAGCCCTCTTTGGAAAAAGACACAAGGGTGCGTGAGGAGATTACCAGGGCACCTCTTTCCTATGCTCAGATGGGAGTTTATTATGATTGCATGAAGCAGCCTGCATCAACAATTTATAACATTCCGAATATTTTCACCCTCCCTTCAGAGACCAGTGAAGAGGATTGCCTCAGGATCCTTGGATCCATTGTTGGTGCTCATCCGGCTCTCAATTCACATTTTGAAATGAGCGATGGTGAGGTATTCCAGATGTACGGTGCTAAGGAAGAGCCTGTTCCCGTTGAGAAAATAGATGAGACAGAGCTTGAGGAATATAAGACCGGTTTTGTAAGGTGCTTTGACCTGAGAACCGGTCCCCTTTACCGTTTCGCCATTGTGAGGACGGAGAAAAAACTGTATCTGCTGACAGACTTCCATCATCTGGTGTTTGACGGCTATTCACTCAGGCTCTTTACAAAAGAACTCTCTGATGGTCTGGGTGGGAAAGAGCCTGCTTCGGAAAGGTTCTCCTATTACAAATATATTTCGGAGCAGAAGGAGTTCGAGGCTTCCTTGGAATATGAGGAAAATCGCAGGTATTTTGCTTCCATGCTTGTTGATTTTGAAAAAGCATCGATGGTTGAGCCTGATTTGGGAGGCGTACCGGAGAAGGGTTATCAGGATAGCGTCAGTGTCTCTTTCGATTACAAGAAGATAGCAGATTATTGCAACAGCATAAATACCACTCCGGCAGCGCTGTTTTTGGGGGCGGTTTCCTATGTGGTCTCGAGATATACAGCGGACGACCATGTATATTTATCCACGATAAGCTCGGGAAGAGGGGATGTCCGTACTGCGGATACCGTGGGAATGTTCGTAAATACCCTCGCGCTGGGCATAAATATCGGAGATGAGACATGTGAAGACTATGTCCGTCAATGCTTTGATGTATTAACGGGGGCAATGGAGCATGACAGATATCCTTTTGCCCGTATAGCCGCCGATTATGATTTCGAACCGAATATCATGTTTGAGTACCAGATCGGGATGGTAACTTCTTCGCTTAAGATAGAACCCATTGGACTAGAAACGCCAAAATTTAAGCTTTCCTTCTGTATTGAAGATAAGGATGGACAGGCTTATGTAACCCTTAGATACAATGATGAGCTGTACTCACAGGAACAGATGCAGGGTCTTTCTGCGGCTGTTGTGAAGGCGGCTGTTTCATTGACAGCTTCACCACAAGCTCCCGTCAGGAGCATAGAATTGTGCGATGAAAAGGAGCTCTTGCTACTTGATGGTTTTAACGAAGAGGCAGTAAGACCTTATGATGATACAGATACCGTTGTATCCATGTTCCGTCGGGCTGTTTCGGATCATGAAAAGAGGGGGGCGGTTATCTATGATGACAGGGTATATACCTATGAGGAGGTGGATGATATTTCCGAAAGGATAGCAGCCGAGATCTTAAGGAGAGGATTCGGCAGAGGAAGCGTTGCTGCCATCCTTATCCCCCGCGGGGAATATATGGCATTGGCATCCCTCGGGTCACTTAAGGCCGGAGCAGCCTATCAGCCTCTGGATTCCTCCTATCCTCCGGGAAGGCTGAACTATATGGTTAAGGATTCGGATGCCGGAATCCTTATCACAACAAGAGATCTGCGGGAACTGGTAACGGAATTTGAGGGTGAAGTTTTGTACCTTGAAGATATTCCGTCTCTTCCTGCTCCTTCGGAAAGGGTTAGTGCAGAGCCTTTACCTGACGATCTCTTTATCCTTTTGTATACATCAGGATCCACAGGTACGCCAAAGGGAGTAAGGCTTACCCATAGAAATCTTGTCTGCTTTATCAACTGGTACCACAGGTACTATGAGCTTGAGCCTGTTGACTGTGTGGGGCAGTATGCTTCCTACGGTTTTGATGCATGTATGATGGATATGTATCCTGCCCTTACGAAAGGTGCTGCAGTCTGCATCATTCCCGAGGCGATACGCCTTGACCTTAACGCGGTTAATGAATATCTGGAAAAAAATAATGTGACGCATCAGTTTATGACTACGCAAATCGCCCGTCAGTTTGCCGTGAATATAGATAATCACAGCTTAAAGCATCTGTCGGCAGGCGGTGAGAAGCTTGTGTCCTTTAAGCCGGCCGGGAACTATACCTTCCATAACGGTTATGGTCCTACTGAGTGTACCATTTTCACAACAACCTATAAGGTAATGAACGATGAGGATAACATCCCCATCGGAAAGCCGCTTGACAATCTTAGACTATATATCGTGGATAAGGAGTTTAACCGTCTTCCGGTAGGCGCGCTGGGTGAGCTTCTGGTAACAGGACCTCAGGTCGGTGATGGATATATGAACCTTCCCGAGAAATCCCGAGATGTATTTATAGACAATCCATTCGGAGAAGGGAAGGCTTACAGGACAGGAGATATCGTAAGATATAGAAGTGACGGGAATATAGAATTCATTGGTCGCAAGGATGCGCAGGTTAAAATCAGGGGATTCAGGATAGAGCTTACTGAAGTTGAAGCGGTTATCCGTGATTTCCCGGGTGTAACGGATGCAACGGTGGCCGCATTCGATCATGTGTCGGGACAGGGTAAGTTTATTGCTGCATATGTTGTGGGTGATAAAGAGCTGGATATTAAGGCCATAAGGCACTTCATCGGAGAGAGAAAGCCGCCCTACATGATACCGGCTTCGATTATGCAGATTGAACGTATCCCTCTTAATCAGAATCAGAAGGTAAACAGACGTGCTCTGCCCGAACCAAAAGTGGAACGGGGTGAGATAGAGACGGCCATAAATGATGCAGAGCGCACCTTCTGCGAGATCTTCTGCAAGGTACTGAATCTTGATGAGGTGGGCGCGACAGAGGACTTCTTCTCATTGGGAGGAAGCTCCATACTGGTCACCCTTGTACTGGTGGAAGCCGAAAAGGCCGGATATAAAATGACCTATCAGGACATTTTCTCTCACAAAACTCCCCGTGAACTGGCAGGGATGTTTGAAACAGACACGAAAGTATATACAGACTCCGATGTTTATGATGAGGTCAGGGAATATGATTACAGCATTCTTGCGCCGGTACTTGCAGCAAATAACCTTGAGACCTTCAAGGAAGGTGAGCGCCGTCCTTTAGGCGATATCATGCTTACCGGTGCAACGGGGTACCTGGGCATCCATGTTCTCCATGAGCTTCTTGAAAACCACAGCGGGCGTGTCTATTGCCTGTTAAGAGGCAAGAAAAAAATAACCGCCCGAAGACATCTTGAAATGCTGCTCGTCTATTATTTCAACAACGCATATGAGGAAGCCTGGGAAAACAGACTTTTTGTTATTGAGGGCGATATAACGGGAGAAATACCGGAGCTGCCCGTAAATACGGTTATCAACTGCGCCGCGGTCGTAAAGCATTTTTCAACTGGAACAGAGATCGAAGACGTAAATACCGGAGGAGTCATGAATCTGACAGATTATTGCCTTAAGAAGGAAGCTCGTTTCATACAGGTATCAACAATGAGTACCGTGAGTATGTTTGTCGAGGCCGGAAGTCTGGATGAAAAACTCAGGAACATAGGCGAGCAGCATCTCTATTTCGGTCAACCTCTTGATAATAAGTATATAAGATCCAAGTTCCTGGCTGAGCGTCTGATACTTGAAGCCGTTTCTGCGAAGGGACTTGATGCCAAGATCATGAGGGTCGGCAATCTGGCGGCACGATTTAGTGACGGAGAGTTCCAGGTTAACTACGGAACCAATTCCTTTATGGGAAGGCTAAGGGTTTACAGTATGTTGGGCGTATGTCCGTTTGAACAGATGGACGAGCTCATGGAATTCTCTCCCATTGATGAGGTTGCCAAGGTTATTCTTCTTCTGGGAGAGACACCCAGGAAAAATATACTTTTCCATGCATATGACCACAATATGATACTTTCAGCTAATGTTTTTAAGGTAATGGCAGAAGAGGGCTTTAAGATAACCCCCGTGGAAGGGGAAGCGTTTGAAAAGGCGATAAGAGAGGCTGGAGAGGATCCCGTAAAGGCCAGACTGCTTACAAGCATGCTTGCGTACAGAAGTCCGGACACTGACGGGCGTAATATTGCCATACCCTGGAATAATTCCTTTACAATGCAGGTTCTCTACAGGATGGGGTACAGATGGCCGCAGATCAGCGAGGAATACGTTAAGAGATTTATCGGCGGTATGATCGGGCTTGGGTATTTTGACCTGAAATAAGGAGTATCAAAGAAAGACAGGAAATACAGTAGCGGTTTTTGTTGATCCTGTTCTTGTCAGCTATTGTGAAGAAAGGGCTGACCTTCAAATTGAGGCGACATGTTTTAGACTGGAATGATGAGTATTATGACAACGACTGTAAGATACGTATAGGCGCAGATGCGCTCGTGGAGTTTGTGATCGGAAAGCTTGATGCGGTAAAAGCACTTGAGGATGGCAGGATCAGCATTGACGGAGATATAGAAAAGGCACTGATCCTTTCTGATGCTTTAAAAGCCGTTACCGACAAAAAGTCCACCGAGGCAAAGAAAAACGTAGCTGCTTCAAAACCTACAACTTCTAAAAAACCGGTAGAAAAGAAGACGGAAGTTAAGAAGGCTGCCGGAAAGAAGAAGTAATTTATTATCTCTATAATGGAAGAGAAAAATGTAAGTGGCTACAGTTTGTAGAGAATAGAGGACTGGACGAGAATCCAGTCCTCAAATTCTTTAGAAGAGGACTGCCCGTTCTTGACAGCAGTTTTCCTCTTTAAAGCCTCAGCCTTGAAATCTTCAAAAGTGGCTTTCATTTTTGAGATCTGTTCCGGGGAAGTGTCTTCGGATTTCTCTGCCCGATGGATGATGTTACGCCACCGCTGACACTCGTTTTTATATGTCCGATCATAGCTGTTCTCGACTGCCCGGGCATCAAATT
>ERZ842401.3351-NODE-3351-length-20015-cov-4.490230_pt1 | contig 20015 bp, 14 predicted proteins | sample MGYA00521270_ERZ842401 | MGnify/ENA primary metagenome ERZ842401 (study PRJEB31892, sample SAMEA3878208) | bioreactor metagenome | biome: Moose rumen | place: Sweden | collected 2011-10 | study: EMG produced TPA metagenomics assembly of the PRJEB12797 data set... | reverse complement strand
GTCACTCACCGTCCACGACTCCGTCACTCACCGTCCACGACTCCGTCACTCAGCAAGCACGAATGCCCCTAAATGCCCTTCGTGCCGGAATGTCCGTATATGATGTCCCGCCCTGCTGGAAAGAGCAAGCTGCAATCGAATGCCCATGCGCTCACGCGGCAGAGCGAAAAAAATATGAAAAAAATCGAAAAAAATGTTTGACAAAACAAAAGCGGATAGAGTATACTACTGTAAATCGGAAACGTTTCCGATAACGTTTCCATAATTTGGAGGAATATATGAAACGAATCGTATCTAGCATCTTGGCTGGAACAGTAGCGGCAGTAAGTTTCCTGTCTTGTTCAAAAGGCGGCGCAGGGGCTGGGCAAGTCCGCTACTTGAACTTCAAACCAGAAGTCGCGGCAGTGTATCAGGAGCTGGCGGCAGCTTACGAGGCGGAAACAGGAGTAAAAGTCATCGTTGAAACGGCGGCAAACAATTCTTACGAGTCAACGCTCACCTCAAAGATGGCGACAAAGCAGGCTCCCACGCTGTTCCAGATCAACGGTCCCCGCGGTTACGCAAGCTGGTCAAGCTACTGCGCAGACCTTTCCGGCACCGAGCTTTACAAGCACCTTTCGGACAAGTCCCTCGCAGTAACAGTCAACGGAGTTCCTTACGGCATCCCCTATGTCGTTGAAGGCTACGGAATCATCTACAACAAGGCCATCACCGACAGGTATTTTGCACTTGCCAACAGGGACACATCCTTCAAGAGCATGGACGACATCAAGAACTTTGCAGCGCTCAAAGCCCTTGCCGATGATATGCAGGCAAAAAAGAACGTCCTGGGCATCAAGGGAGTCTTTGCTTCAACCTCTTTGAAAGCAGGCGAAGACTGGCGCTGGCAGACACACCTTGCAAACCTTCCCGTCTACTATGAATTCAAAAACAACAACGTTGACCTTTCTTCTGACGCAACAAAGAAAATCTCCTTCCAGTATGACAAAGAATTCAAGAACATCTTCGACCTGTATTTGAATGATTCCGTTATTGAAGCAAAGAACACCGGCATCAAGACCGTTGACAACTCAATGGCAGAGTTTGCCCTTGAAGAATGCGCAATGGTTCAGAACGGAAACTGGGCATGGGGACAGATAAGCGGAGTCAGCGGAAACAAGGTTCTGCCCGAAAACGTAAAATATCTTCCTATATATACAGGTGTTTCTGGTGAAGAAGGACAGGGATTGTGCATCGGAACAGAAAACTTCTACTGCATCAACAAAAAAGCTTCCGCCGCAGACCAGAAGGCAACCGCAGATTTCATCTACTGGCTCTATTCATCAAAGACAGGAAAGGATTACGTTACAAACAAGCTCGGCTTCATCGCGCCATTTGACACCTTCTCTGAAAGCGAAAGACCCACTGACCCGCTCGCTGTTGAAATCAGCAGCTGGATGGCAAAGCCGGGAATCACCTCTGTTGCCTGGAACTTCACGCTCTTCCCGTCGCAGACCTTCAAGGACAACTTTGGCGCATCACTGCTCCGCTACGCACAGGGCTCAAAGGACTGGGCAAGCGTAAAAGCCGACGTTGTTTCAGATTGGGAAACAGAAAGCAAGATGTAAGGCAAAATCAGGCAGCCTGATTTCACAATTTCATAATACCCATCTCCGCCGTCAGAAACGGCGGCGGAGACTTCTGCATCCTTAAAGGAGGAAATTCATGGAAAAGGAAAATAATCCTGCAAGAAAATATTTTCCGATTTTTGTTTTGCCTACACTGATTTGCTTCACCCTGTTCTTTCTTGTGCCGTTCATCATGGGCATCATACTGTCTTTCACAAACTTCACAACGGTAACAGACATCAGGGGATTCGTAGGTTTCGCCAATTACATAAAAGCATTTACCGCGGATTCCGAATTTGTACACGCGATGGGATTTACCTCGCTGTTCACGGTGGTTTCGATTGTAACCGTAAATGTCTTTGCCTTTGCCCTTGCAATTCTGCTCACCAAAGGCATCAGGGGAACGAACTTTTTCCGTTCAGTATTCTTTATGCCCAACCTTATCGGCGGCATCGTTTTAGGCTATGTCTGGAACCTTCTGATAAATGGATTTCTTCTGAAATTTTTCGGCGAGGATATTTCATTCAAAACACAGTATGGCTTCTGGGGCCTTGTCGTCCTGACCAACTGGCAGCTCATAGGCTACATGATGGTCATCTACATTGCCGGCCTGCAGAACATCCCCGATGACATACTTGAAGCCGCACAGATTGACGGGGCATCGCTTGCAACAGTGCTGTTCAAGGTAAAGATACCTATGGTTATGCCGTCAATCACCATCTGTATGTTCCTAACGCTGTCAAATTCCTTCAAGATGTTCGATCAAAACCTCGCCCTCACCGCAGGAGCGCCGGAAAAGACAACAGAGATGCTTGCCCTGAACATTTACCAGACATTCTACAACAGGAATGCAAACTGGCACGGCGTGGCTCAGGCAAAGGCGACCGTATTCTTCATCATCGTAGCGCTGATTGCATTCCTGCAGCTCAAACTTACCAACAGAAAGGAGATTGAATCATGACAAAACAAAGAAAAACTGAATCAGGATTTACCTACACAATTCTGATTTTGCTGACGGCGATATTCATCTTCCCGATTTTGCTGGTGTTTATGAACTCCTTTAAGTCGCGGCTCTATGTTTCAACGGCTCCCTTCGCGCTTCCGCGGGGAACAATGTTTGTCGGCATGGAAAACTACCTCAACGGTCTGACGACATCGGGATTTTTCCTTGCCTTCATACGCTCCGTGTGGATAAGCATCGCATCTGTCTTCCTTATCATCCTCTGCACTTCCATGACGGCCTGGTTCATCGTCCGCGTAAAAACCAAGCTCACAAAGGCGCTGTACTATGTCTTTGTGTTCAGCATGATTGTCCCCTTCCAGATGGTCATGTATACAATGACCTTCATGGTCACGTTCCTTTCCTTTGACAATGTGCTGGGAATAATCCTCGTCTATCTGGGATTCGGCGCAGGACTCTCGGTGTTTATGTTCACGGGCTTTGTAAAAAGCGTTCCGCTTGAAATTGAAGAGGCTGCCACTATCGACGGCTGCAATCCGCTGCAGACCTACTCCCTCGTCGTATTCCCCATGCTCAAGCCCACGGCAATCACTGTCGCAATACTGAACGCTATGTGGGTCTGGAACGACTACCTGCTCCCCTATCTGATTCTCGGCTCTGACCACAAGACCGTGCCTGTGGCAATACAGCTTGCAATGCAGGGCGCTTACGGTTCCACCGACTACGGCGGGTTCATGGCAATGCTGGTTGTTTCGATTATTCCGATAATTATTTTCTATATTTGCTCGCAGAAGTATATAATCAAAGGCGTAATTGCAGGAGCAGTAAAAGGATAATATGACTATTAAGGACATTGCAAAGGAATGTGGCTGCGCGGTAGGAACGGTATCGCGCGTGCTGAACAATCACCCTGACGTCAGTGACAAGACAAGGGAAAAGGTTCTGGCAGTGGTAGAGCACTATGGCTTTGTGGCAAACGCAAATGCCAAGCAGCTCAAGAGCCAGGAACGCAAAAACCTTGCCATCATTGTCAAAGGGACATCAAGCATCTTTTTAAACAGCCTTACGGAACGCATATTGAAAAGGCTTGAAACTTCCTCATATTCCGCCGATGTAATTATCCTTGATGAAAACGATAATGAAGGAACCGAGGCCGTAAAGGTCTATTTTTCACTAAAGCCGTTGGGCATCATCTTTCTGGGGGGCACTCCGGAGATGATAGGCGGCGATTTTGAAAAAGTGCACGTGCCGAGCATTTTGATTTCAAACAATGCCGGTTCGCAGGACAGCAGCTATCTTTCGAGCATCAGCACTGACAATTTCAAAGCAGCGTACTGCTCTGCGAGCCATCTGATAAAGAATGGACATACACAGATCGGCGTCATCGGAGGCTCGCTGGACTTTGCGCTTGCCCGTATCCGTTACGAGGGTTTTGCCAAAGCCTTGGAGGAAGCAAAGATTGCCTTTGACTTTGCCAAGGCTTATGAAGCGTCCAAGTACTCCTTTGAGGGCGGCTTCAATGCGGCACAGGCGCTTTTGCAGAAAAATCCCGACATTACGGCGATCTTCACCATGTCCGATGTGATGGCTATCGGCGCTATGAGGAAATTGAAGGATATAGGGAAGGCTGTTCCTGACGATATCTCCGTCATCGGCTTTGACGGCATATCGCTCAGCAGCTATATGAGCCCGCGCCTGACGACCATACACCAGCTGGAGGACAGGCTTGCCGACGAGGGGCTTGCCCTGCTGCTCGACAGCATTGAAAAAAAGACTCCCCCCTCGCACAAACTTATTCCCTTTGAATTTATCGAGGGGGAAAGCGTGAAGGCTATAAACCAGTCATTCCAAGGATAACTGCCACGAGCGCCGTTACCTTTGTAACGGGGTTCACGGCAACCCGCCGAACATAGACGTGGACCTTTATGCCGTCAGCCAATTCCTCTTCCACAATGCGGGGGGAGCGGCTGTTCTGGCAGATGCGGACAGCTTCCATAAAAAGCGCACCTCTCCCCTCCTTTATCCTGTCAAAAGCAACAGAGGTTTCGCCCTGCCACTCGCTGAAATACTTTCTGAAGAATTCCCTGAAAGATTTATTTCCCCGTATAATCCGCAGCTGCGTTTCGTCCGCTTCAAGGACGGACATGGGAAGGGTGCTGAAGACGTTCTTGAACATTTCGTCATCGGCATTCGTCACGATGGAAAGGTCGTAAAGGTTGATTTTTCCCAGAGAAGCATAATAGTCGGACTCCGCGGGGTTTTCAAAACCAATCTGACGGCCCGTTTCGTAGCGGTCAAGTATCTCTTTCAGCGGAATCGCACGGCAGTAGAAATGCCCCTGCAGCTTCGTGCAGCCCACTTCTTTCAGGAACGCGACCTGCTGCTCGGATTCCACCCCTTCGCACAGCGTTTCTATGCCGAGCCCCATCGCCATCCTCACGAGGTTGGAGAGGATTATCTTGCTCTTCGCGTTTTCATAGAACTGCTGCATAAATTTCATATCGAATTTAATCAGGTTAAACGGTATGTCATGCAGGACATTGAGCGAAGAGTAGCCGGAGCCGAAATCATCCATCCAGACCTTGAAGCCCGAAGACTGGAAGCGCTTGACCTGAGCCTTCATGTAGTCATAGTCGCTGCCAATCATGCTCTCCGTGATTTCAATCGTGAGCTTTTCAGGAGGAATGCCTGCCTCGACCATGCGCCGCTGGATTTCGCCGACAACATCGCAGCTCGTAAAGTCTGAGCGAGAGAGGTTTACCGAAATCGGAACTATGTACAAGCCCGCGTCCGCCTGCGTCTTCATCTTTTTCAAAATCTGGTCGGTCACATACAGGTCGAGCTTGTAGATGAGGTTTGCGTCTTCCAGAATGGGGATAAAGTCTGCGGGATTCAGCATGCCCCGCTCAGGGTCTATCCAGCGGGAAAGAGCTTCTTCATCGCAGACCCTGCCGTTTGCCGCGCGGATTATGGGCTGATAATACACCTGTATCCAGCCCTCCTCTATAGCGCGGTCAATGTTGTCTATGATATACTGGCGGTTCCACGCTTCCTGCAACATTGACTTGTCAAAGTAGGTGAAGTGCGAGAGGTAGAAGCTTTTGTTGGAATCGCAGGCTATTTTCGCGCGGTCGCAGGCAAAGCTTGCGCCGCAAATTTCCATCTTGCCGGAATAGATGCCAACCCGCACAGGAAGGCTTTTACCGCCGTTTATGTTTTCGCTGTCGTCAAAGAGCTTCCACAGCCGATCTTCCAGATCAGAGTCGTTTGTGTATACGCAGAAGCGGTCCATGCCCACCCTGCAGCAGCAGTCATTGGAAAAGGTTTCTATCAAGAGCCGTGCAAATGCCCGTATGAGCCTGTCGCCTTCCCCAAAACCGTACTTTGCATTGAAATACTTCATGCCGTTCAGGTCAAAGAAAAGCATGACGGGCACTTCGCCGTTTTCTATGCTCTTGTTGAAATAACTCGTGTCTGCCAGATAAAAAAAGTGGGAGAGCGTGGGGAGCCCCGTGAGGAAATCATATTTTATGATATGCTCAATATCGCTTCCCCTGAACAGATTTGAATATACCGTGCGTACAAGGTCTCCATCACGCTCGCCGTCCTGTCGGTATTCGCCCTCATCGGTGTACCAGACAGTCGCAAGCCTTGTATCGCCTTTGTAGATATGCTTTCCCTGCGCATGGACGATTATGTATTTTCCCTTGACCTTCGTACGGTAAAGCACGTTATATGGTTCGTCCTTTGTTGCAAAGCGGACGGCGGCATCCTCTATCACCGCGGTGTCATCGGGGTGGCAGTCGCGGTACATATCGTTGTCCATAATGCGGTACGCTTCTTCTCTGTCGGTAAAATCAAAAAGTTCAAGAAAGCCTGCTGAAAGAACCAAGGTGACTACACGGTTATCGAGGAACTGATAAATAGCAAGCGGAATGCAGCTATTTTCCATGAGGGCGAATTCCTGTTCATCGTATTGGTATCTTTTCATATTGTTCTCCTACTTTCTTGATATAATTTTATTGTATTACATTTTGGCGTAAAGTCAAGAAATATCCTTGCGGCGGTATTCACTGGGAGACACAGAGAATTTTCTTTTGAAGATCTGGATGAAATAGGAGACATTGCCAAAACCGCAGTCCTCCGCAATCTCTGAAACAGTCTTTTTGCTGTCCAAGAGCTCCTCTGCGCTCACTTCGAGGCGGTAATCGTTTACATAGCGGACAAAGCTCATTCCTGTCTCTTCGTGAAAGAACGCCATCAGCCTGCTGGGAGAAAGATGCACAAGCTCGGCGACCTGCTCGACCGAAATATGCTCGGCAAAGTTTTCCTTCACAAACGAAAATATCTTTTTCAGGCGGACTACTTTTGCCTTTGAGCTGTTCCCCTCGCCAGAAACCGTCACTTCGTTGCGGATAAGGTGCATAATTTCAAAAAGCCTTGCCTTTATCAGCAGCGCGTTCTCTGCAAAATCCTTTTCCCACAAGGCGGCAAGCTCCTTCACGAGCAGAAGCAGCCTGCCGTTGAGAGGGCTTTCTTTTTTCAGATAATAAGAAGAAAGCTGGCAGTATTCTTCAAAGCGGGAGAAAAAACGCTGGCTGCACAGGGAGCTGGGATTTTCTTCAAGGAGCGCAAAGTCAAAGAGAATGTTGTAATATGCCATAAAGTCATCTTCGTGCCGCAGGATGGCGTGAATTTTTGACGGCGGAATGAGCACGATGTCTCCCTCCCGACACTGAAAGCGCCTGCCGTCCACAGAGATGACGCCACAGCCATAGCTTACATAGATGATTTCAAATTCCTCATGCCAGTGCGGGGGAAAGCCGCCGAGCCATTCAGGAATCCTCCCGTGGTAAACCGCAAAGGGAAAGTTCGTCGTTCCGTGCAGCGCCCTCTCGTGGAGCGAACATCTGCTTTTCATAGCAAGGGCAGTATAGCAAAAAACAATAGTATTGTGGTATAAATTCGCGATTTTTGGCAAAGATTTTTCACAAAAACAGTCGTATCCTGTGATTATGATGAATACGGAATTCAAACGGCAGCTCAAGGAAATAGCCCTCCCCATAACATTGCAGTCAATGATGCAGGCATCGCTCTCCCTCATTGACCAGATTATGATTGGGCGGCTCGGCTCGGCTTCCATAGCGGGAGTCGGGCTTGCGGGAAAGTTTACCTCGCTTTTTTCGGTGACAGTTTCGGCGATTGTGACGGTTGCCGGAATCCTCATCTCGCAGTACCGCGGGGCAAAGAACGCAAAAGGGGTGAGCGACAGCTTTTTCCTCCTGCTGTATTGCTCTGCCCTGCTTACGCTGTTGTTCACCGCCCTCTCGCTGCTGTTTCCGCACGAAGTGATGACCTTTTACACGGACGATGCGCCTACCATAGCCGAGGCAGCCGTGTACCTGCGATGGCGCTCTCTGGAATACCTTCCGAGCGTGATTACGCTCTTTGTCTCAACCTTGCTGCGGAATATGAACAAGGCAAAGCTTCCCGCTTTCGCAGGAGCGATGGCTATTATTTCAAATGCAATCTTAAATTACTTCTTAATTTTCGGCATAGGATTTTTCCCCGCGATGGGCTCGGCAGGAGCGGCGCTTGCAACAAGCATTTCCCGCATACTGGAGATGCTGCTCATCCTGTCCTTCTTTTTGCACGAAAAAAAGGCGCAGTCTCTCTATCTGAAAGCGAGCCTCCATTTTTCAAGGGAATTTATAAAGAAAGTCGTAAGCATCCTCCTGCCTATCATCGCAGGAGAGTTTCTGTGGTCCCTTGGAGAGAATATCTATGCGCTTATCTACGGACATCTGGGAACAGAGCCCTGCGCTGCAATGACTTTGATGTACCCCATTCAGGGAATCGCCATAGGCGCGCTGAGCGGAGTCAGTGCGGCGGCAGGAATCATCACCGGCAATTCTTTGGGAGCGGGTGACGAAGAGAGAGCGTGGCAGAATGCCGTTGACTTTATCCGCCTTACGGTGATTTTCGGGCTTGCGATAGGAACCGTGGTCTGTGTATGTGCCCCCGTTTATGTGCGGCTTTTCAATGTGCCGGAAGCGACGCGGCTCATCACGGTAAAAATACTGCTTGCGTTTGCCATTGTGTTCACGGCAAAGGTCTTCAATATGGTTGTCGGAGGCGGCGTACTGCAAAGCGGCGGGCAGACAAAGTTTATGACGGCGGTGAACATCATCGGCACCTGGGGTTTCGGCGTTCCGCTGGGATTTTTAGCCGCTTACCTCTTGCATCTCCCCATCTGGTGGGTCTATTTCATCCTGTCGCTCGAAGAATATGTCCGCCTTGCCATAAGCGCTGCGCTCCTGTATTCTCGAAAGTGGATGAAGAATATTGGGAAGAGCTAAAGAGGCGTAAAACTTCTGCTCCAGACAGTTTTCCTTGTGGGAATCAACATAAAACGTATAATGCGTCACATGGTAAAAGCCGCATGCCCGACAAAAATACTTGCGCTTGGGGATGCGCTTTCCGCGCTTGTCATCGCAGTTAAAGTGATGGCGCCTTGCCTCGTTGATGATGATTCCCGCCTCGCGCTCCGTATAGCAGACTTTTTCTTCTTTAAGACATCTGATATATTCTCCTTGCCCATCTTTCATACTCGTCACCTCTCATTCATACTATATTCTACTATAATAGAAGCAAAAATAAAACAAATTGGCAGAAAAAATCAAAAAAACTGTCATTTTTAGATAAATTTGCTATACTGTCTATTATGAAACGCTTTAACGTGACCGGCACCTGTTTTGCAGACAGGCATTACATGGTAAATATTGATGGACGGGTACAGCAGATAAAGAAAATGGTTGACCGCGGAGACTACTTCTGCATCAACCGCGGACGGCAGTACGGCAAGACGACGACGCTGCACTTCCTCAAAAAAGCGCTCGATGCAGAATACACTGTCTTTTCCATCAGCTTTGAAGGTGCTGATGATGATGCTTTTGAAAGCATTAAAACTGTAGGACTCAAGCTATTCAGATTGTTTCAGCAATCTGTAAAATTTGGTTTGACAAAAAATCTGCCAAAAGCTGCACTACAGTTTTTGCGGACAGATTTTGACTTCTCTAGTGGCGAAGATGCCATTTCTGAGACTATATCAGAATTCTGTGTTCTCTGCCAGAAGCCAATCGTCATCATCATCGACGAGGTGGATCAGGCGGGAAACTACGATGCATTCATCAAATTTTTAGGGCTGCTGAGAAAAAAATTCCTTATGAGGGAACAAATTCCCACATTCCATTCCGTAATCCTCGCGGGTGTATACGATATAAAAAACCTTAAACTAAAAATACGCCCAGAAGCACAGCATCAGTATAACAGCCCGTGGAACATAGCGGCGCAGTTTAATGTAAGCATGAAACTGCCGCAGGACGGCATACGCGGTATGCTTGCTGACTACGAGGCAGACCACAACACCGGTATGGATACAGCCGCATTGGCAAAGCTCTTGTCTGACTATACCTCCGGCTATCCCTTCCTTGTGAGCCGCCTGTGCCAGATTATTGACGAAGAGCTGGAACAAAACTGGACAGAAGAAGGATTTTTGGAAGCGGTAAAAATCCTGCTGAATGAAAACAATACTCTTTTTGACGACATGATGAAGAAGTTCGACAGTTTTCCGAGCATGAAGCTGATGCTCAAACGCATTCTGTACGATGGTGAAAAAATCTCGTATAACGCCGATGACCGCCAGATGGAAATTGCAAGGATGTTCAATTATATAAAAAACCAAGATGGAAAGGTCGCCGTCTCAAACCGTATTTTCGAGGTACGCATGTACAATCTCTTCGAGTCCGAAGCTGAGCTGTCTGGAAACGGGCAGGACGGCGGCATTATCCGCAACGGGTCAATAGACAAGCCGCTGTTTATCCGCGACGGCCATCTGGATATGAAAAAGATTCTGGAAAGATTTTGTGTACATTTTAATGAGATTTACGACAGCAAGGACGAGCAGTTCATAGAAAAGCAGGGCCGCAAGTTCTTCCTCTTTTTTTTAAAGCCGATTATCAACGGCACGGGCAATTTTTACGTAGAAGCCCAAACGCGCGATGAACGCCGCATGGACGTAGTGGTAGACTATGCAGGAGAGCGCTTTGTCATCGAGATGAAAATCTGGCACGGAGAAAGCTACAATGAGCGCGGAGAACAGCAGCTTGCGGATTGTCTGGACTATTACGGGCTGGAAAAAGGCTATCTTTTAAGCTTCTGCTTTAACAAGAACAAGCAAAGCGGTGTGCGGGAGATTGCGCTGCAAACTGGAACCGGGAGCAAGACTGTCATAGAGGCCGTGGTGTAGGAACGGCGGGCAGCTTTCGTTCTTCCATAGGTTCAAGTATAACATACAAAAAAGACAGCAACAAGCTTGTCAAATTAAAAGTCATGCAGCCTACCCCGCTTCCCACTCGGTGATGTTTCTCTCCACCGTGGAGAAATTCACCCCGATACAAAAAATCTTGCGCTTGTCCCCCGTGTACGGCGCCGCATAGCCCCGCTCCCTTATCTGGGCGAGGGCTTCCTTGGCGGAGCCATCCCGTTTGAACTCAAAGACATAGACGTATTCCGGTGTCTCTATGATGCAGCCCGCACGGCCGTGCGCGGAATGCACCTCCGTGCGCACGTATTTCCCCAGTACCAGAAGCGAAATGTAGATGACGTTCTGAAAATTCTGTTCGATCACCGCCTCCGCCTCTTTGACAGCAGGATACGGCAGCAGCGCGAACAACGCCGTGAACCAGTTCCTCATTTCCTCCGTATCGCCCGCTTCCACCGCATCGTCCAAGAGGTCTATGTTGAACGGAGCGGGTTTATTTTCAATATGAAGGTAAATTGGGGCAAGCGAACGCAGGAAGCCAAACTTCACTTCCGCATTCGGGAAGCTCAAGCGGCAAGACCTTTGGCGCGAATTCCAGCTTTTAATCGTCAGGTAGCCGCTCTGGTAAAACAGCGGGACGGGGTCTGTATTTTCAGGGTGATAATCTTTAAGCTCGTCCTCGCTGACCTTTACGCCATCTTCAAAATCGCGTATATCGCAGCCAGAGCGGGTCAGCTTGTTGATGAGGAACGTGGGCGTCCCCGTTTCAAACCAGTACGAGCCAAAATCCTTTTCGTCAAGGGCATTGATAAGGCTGTACGGATTATACACGCCCGCACCATCTCCGCAGAAATGATAGCCATCATACAGTCGCTTTAACTCTTCAAGGCAGCTTTTATGGGAAAGCTCCCAGCGTTCTGCCATCAGCTCTATTTCGGGAGCGAAATTTTCCTCCAGTTCCTTCTGTGTAATCCCGCAGATTGCATCAAAATTCTTGTTCAGTGTAATGTCTTTCAGCTGGTTTAAGTCGGAGAAGATACTCACCTTGCTGAATTTCGTCACCCCCGTGAAGAAAACAAAGCGCAGGTATGCGTCGCAGTCCTTGAGCACGGCAAAAAATGCCTTGTATAGCGCGCGGTTTTCCTCCCCCTGTGCCTCGTTTACCCCGGTGTTTTTCAAAAGCGGATTGCCGTATTCGTCCACAAGCACCACCACCTTCCGACCCGTCGCTCCGGCAGCATTTTTGAGCGCGTGCGCAAAGCGGACCGGAAGGGTTTCCGTGTCATTCGGCAGACCGTGCTTCTTTTCAAAGTCGCAGAGCGCATCTTTCAAAGCCTCCCGCAGGCCGTCACTCTTTGTGAATTCCCCCGCGGCAAGCGAGAATTTGAGCACGGGATACGCCTGCCAGGCATCTGGATTGCCTTTTTCAAGACTGGAAATCGCAAGCCCATCGAAAAGCTGCCGCGTCTTCAGGTTACTGCGCGTTGCGGACTACGCGGAAGCCGTGGTTATAATAGGTGCTGGTTGTTGCCACGCTGTGGCGGTACGCAACGGTGATGTGCCGAGTAGCATCAAGGGCACTGGCACCACGGCAGACACGGAGTGTCCCAGCCACACCGCCATCTGGATCAGTAACTCCCGCCGCATTCGGGGCAGAAGCGCTTTTTCGCCTTTGTAACGGCGAACTTTTCCCCGCACTCAGGGCAGAACTTTGCACTGTCGCTCATCTCCGCCCCGCAGGACGGGCACACTTTGCTCCACGCAAGCCCGGCGCACATCACAGCGACAGCATTTACGCAACAGTACTGCTTACCGCTGTCTCACTAAACTGTAGGGATGCCCAACACTGGGCTGTAGGGATCCCCTACAGCTAGCTGTATGGATTACAAACTGCAGGCGGTTTCGAAGCATAAAAAACTCCCCGCCCTTGCGGACGGGGAGCCTTGCAGCCGTAAAACAGCTCAGCAATAACCTAGCGCTTTATTTCAATCTTGTTGATGTGCCAGATGTCGCGCACGTAGTCTTCAATCGTGCGGTCGCTGGAGAACTTGCCGCTGTTGGCAATGTTGAGCAGCGCCTTCTGCGCCCAGCCGCGCTTGTCGGCATAGAGCTTGGCAAGCTTTTCCTGCGCCTGAACATAGGAGTCAAAGTCAGCAAGGATAAAGTACACGTCCGGCCGCTGGCCTTCCACGCCGTAGACGATGGAATCATGCAGCTCCTTGAAGAGCAGTCCCGTCCTGTCGTAAGTGCCATCGACGAGCTGGTTCACCACGCGGGCAAGAGCCGGATTGCGGTCAAGGTACTTCTGCGGATTGTAGCTGTGCTCCTTGTTTATCTTGATGATTTCATCAGAAGTCAGACCAAAGATAACGGCGTTTTCCTTGCCTGCCTCGTGCACAATCTCTATGTTGGCGCCGTCCATCGTGCCGATGGTGAGTGCGCCGTTCATCATAAACTTCATATTGGAAGTGCCGGAAGCCTCATAGCCCGCGGTGGAAATCTGCTCGGAAACATCGCTTGCGGGAATAATCTTCTCGGCAACGGACACGCGGTAGTTTTCCACAAAGACCACGCGCAGCTTGCCACCCACGCGGCGGTCGGTGTTCACGCGGTCAGCCACAGTGTTGATGAGCTTGATGATCGCCTTGGCGCGGCGGTAACCGGAAGCAGCCTTAGCGCCAAAGATGAAGGTGCGGGCTGGAGGATTGTATGAGGGATCGTCAACAATGCGGTTGTAGAGATACATGATGTGGAAGACATTGAGCAGCTGCCTCTTGTACTCGTGCAGACGCTTTACCTGCGTGTCAAAGATGCTCTCAGGGTCAAGGAACTCGTTCTGCGTGTGCTTGAGGTAATTTGCAAGCGCTTCCTTGTTGTGCAGCTTGATAGCCATAAGCTCGTTGAGGGAAGCATCGTCATTGACGTACTTTTCAAGCTCCTTGAGCTTTGACAACTCTGTCTCCCAGCCGTGACCGATGCGCTTTGTGATAAATTCGGCAAGCTCAGGGTTAGAGCTGAGCAGCCAGCGGCGCTGAGTGACGCCGTTCGTCTTGTTGTTGAACTTCTGCGGATAGATTGCGTTCCAGTTCTTGAACTCCTGCTCTTTGAGCAGCTTGGTGTGCAGCTCGGCAACGCCGTTCACGCTGAAGCAGGCGTGGATGGCAAGCCAGCCCATGTAAACCTTGCCGTCATGGATGATGGACATATGGTTCTGCTTTTCGTAGTCATTCGGGAACTTCTGCCTGAGTTCAATGACAAAGCGGCGGTTGATTTCCTCCACAATCTGGTAGATGCGCGGCAGGAGGTTCTTGAAAGTCTCGATGGGCCACTTTTCAAGAGCTTCGGCAAGAATAGTGTGGTTGGTATAGGCAAAGGTCTTGCCTGCGATGTTCCAGGCATCATTCCAGCCCACATTGTACTCGTCAATCAGGATGCGCATAAACTCAGGGATTGCCACCACGGGATGCGTGTCGTTCAGCTGGATTACGTGGTAATCGGGGAACTTGGAGAAATCCGTGCCCACGGTGCGCACAAAGAAGTGCACCAAATCCTGCAAAGACGCAGAGGTAAAGAAATACTGCTGCCTCAGGCGCAGCTCCTTGCCCATAGGTCCATTGTCGTTGGGATAGAGCACGCGGCTGATGTTCTCCGCGTTGTTCTGCTTTTCCACCGCGCGGTGGTACTGCATATCGTTGAAGAGCTGCAGGTCAAAGCCATTGGGGCTGGAAGCCTGCCACAGGCGCAGGGTGTTCACCGTGTTGTTGCCGTAGCCAACCACCGGCATATCATAAGGAGTTGCAGTGATTTCTTCGGCATTCTCGATGTAGAACCTGTCCTGCCCGTCGGGAGTCTTGCCGTATTTGATCTGACCGCCGAATTTCACCGTCACGGACAAATCAGAACGCTTTACTTCCCACGGGTCGCGGTGCTTCAGCCAGTTGTCAGGATACTCCACCTGCTCGCCGTCCACGATGTGCTGCTCAAACATACCGTACTCATAGCGAATGCCGTAGCCGTGCCCCGGATACTGCAAGGTCGCAAGGCTGTCAAGGAAGCAGGCAGCAAGACGACCGAGACCGCCGTTGCCGAGTCCCGCATCGGGCTCCTCGTCCTCTATCATATCATAGTTGATGTTCATGCCGTTGAGCACTTCCTTCACCGAGTCAAAAATCTGGGCATTGATGAGGTTGTTGCTCAAAGCCCGTCCCATGAGGAATTCCGCGCTCAGATAGTAGAGCTGCTTCGTGGGCTTTGCCTCATAGGTGCGCCTTGTCTCCATCCAGTTGGGCATGATGATTTCCAAAGCACTCGCGCTCACCGCATCGAATAAATCGTGCTTGGTGGCCTGCGTGATGTCCTTGCCGTACTGTCTGCGCAGACGCGCCGTCAGATTTTCCTTAAATTGTTCTGCATCGAAAACCATGTTTTCCTCCGTAACCTATTGTTTCCGCGTTTATTTTGCTACCAATATTATCAATGAATTGGCAGGAATGACGTAATGCTCCTGCTCCCTCAATTGCTCTGCCTTGCCCTCTTCCGCAATAGCCTCCTCAGAATCGATGGAGGTATCCGCCACGAGGTACCACTTTTTCTTTCCCTTGCCCTGAATGGTGGGAATTTTTACCATTATATCCTGCCTGTCCGTATTCGCCACGACGTAGAAATCCTTGTCGGGAGCGCCGTCCGCATTCGGGCAGTGCTCGCCAAAAAGACAGAACGCAAGGAAGCGGGAAATCGTATTCCAGTCGGGATTGCTGCCGTCAGCGTTGTACCACTGGATGTCGGGCACGCAGCCCGCCTTATGCCCCTGAAAGAATACCGGACGGCGGAACACCGCGTGGTTCTTGCGCAGGGCTATGGCACGCTTGGTGAATGCAAGCAGCTTTGCGTTTATGCCCGCATTGTTCCAGTCAAACCAGCTGATTTCGTTGTCCTGACAGTAGGCGTTGTTGTTTCCATGCTGTCCCCGCCTGAACTCATCGCCGCCGAGCAGCATGGGCGTACCCTGAGAGATGAGCAGCGTGAGCAGGAAGTTCCGCATCTGCCTGTTGCGGCGCTTTTCTATGAGGGGATTTGCCGTCGGTCCCTCATAGCCGTGGTTATAGCTCCAGTTGGAATCGGTGCCATCACGGTTTTCCTCGCCGTTTTCATCGTTGTGCTTGTGGTTATAGCTCACAAGGTCGTTCATCGTGAAGCCGTCATGACAGGTCACGTAGTTGATGCTGTGGGCAGGGGTGCGTCCCGATATGGTAAAGAGGTCGCTGGAACCGCTTATCCTCGTCGCCGCGCTCGTGGAAGCATGCTCATCGCCCCGCCAGAAGCGGCGGATTTCGTCACGGAAGCGGTCGTTCCACTCTGCCCAGCGCCCGCCGGGGAAACCGCCGAGCTGATAGGCTCCGCCCGCATCCCACGGTTCCGCAATTATCTTTGTCTTTGCAAGTATGGGGTCCTCGGCAATAGCGTTTGTGAGCGGCGGAAAGCGCAGCACCGCCCCTTCCTGACTGCGGCTCAAAATAGAAGCGAGGTCAAAGCGGAAGCCGTCCACATGGTAGTCCAGCACCCAGTGGCGCAGGCTATCGATGATCAGCTGGCGCACCACGGGATGGTTGCAGTTCACCGTGTTGCCGCAGCCTGAAAAGTTCATATAATATTCCTTGTGGTTGCCCACAAGCTGGTAGTAGACGCTGTTTTCAAAGCCCCGCAGGTTGAGCGAAATGCCGTGCTCATTGCCTTCCGCGGTATGATTGTACACCACGTCGAGGATGACCTCTATGCCCGCGCGATGCAGCTCTTTGACAAGCCGTTTGAACTCATTCACCACGCCGCCGGGGGACTTGTCAGCAGCATAGCTCGCTTTGGGGGCAAAAAACGCCATCGTGCTGTAGCCCCAGTAATTCTTCATCCGCTCGCCGGTACGGGGATTTATGTTCGTGTTCTCGTATTCATCAAACTCGTGGATGGGCATCAGTTCCACGGCAGTAATGCCTAAATCCTTCAGATAGGGGATTCTCTCTATGAATCCGTCATAGGTGCCCGGATTGCGCACACCTGAATTGCCGTTGGCGGTAAAGCCCCGCACATGCACCTCGTAGAGGATGCTTTCGCTCAGGGGGCGATTGATGGGCCTGTCACCTTCCCAGTCAAAGGCGGCATCGTCGACGACCACGCACTTGGGAAAATCATAAAGATGCCTGCTTTCGGCAAGCTCCACGTCTGTCTTGTCTACGGGAGTCCGGTAGGTGGGCGGCAGGTTGTGGAATACGGAAACCGGCGTAAGCGCCTTGGCATAGGGGTCAAAAAGCAGCTGCTTGACATTGAAGCGGTGGCCCTGAGATGGCTCAAAGGGACCGTCCACCTGATAGACATAAAGCGCTCCTGCTTTTAATCCGGGTATAAAGATATGCCACACATCCCCCGTCCTGTTCTGTACGGGGTCAAGTTCTATAGAAGCATAAGGGTCATTGTCATTAGAGTTTTGGAACAAATCAAGGATAACTCTTGTCCCATTTCTGCTGAAAACGGCAAAATTCACACCTTCCGCCGTCACTTCAGCTCCAAGGGGAAAAGGCTTTCCGGGCAAAATATTCTCCACGCACATATACGCAGTATAACAAATCGTTTTTGTTTTATCTACCCCCAATCTTGTGCAGGGTCGGGTTTTATTCTATACTATACCAATGAGTGATATAAACACAGCAGAAGTGCCGGTGGGACCTAAGACGGCGCTTGTTTCCATTGTAGGGCGGCCCTCTGCGGGCAAATCCACCTTCCTCAATACGGCAAGCGGGGAAAAAATCAGCATCGTCTCCGCCGTGCCCCAGACAACGCGCAACGCCATCCGCGGCATTGTGAACACATCCTTCGGACAGCTTGTCTTTGTGGATACGCCCGGACTGCACGAAAGTGAAAAAAAGCTGAATCTCAGGCTCACCAAGATTGCCTCTGACCAGATGAAGGACAGCGACGCCATCCTCTATATCATAGACTGCACGCGCGAGCAAGGTTCCGAAGAAGAGCTCATCGCGGGCATGGTTCACCCCTATACGGAAAAACTCGTCATAGCCATCAATAAAATAGAAGATATTCGCGCAAAGGCGGAAAACGCGCGCGCCTTTGTCGCCAGGCAGTTTCCTGACTTTCCCCAAGAGCGGGTTATCCAGATGAGCGCGAAGGCAGACCAGAACGTGAACGATGTGCTCAAAGCGCTGTATGACCTTGCCCCCGAAGCCCCCCACCTCTACCCCGAAGAGTTCTACACAGACCAAGAGGATGACTTCCGCATACCGGAGATTATCCGCGAGCAGGCAATCAACAGGCTGGAGCAGGAGCTTCCCCACGCCATCTATGTGCGCATAGAGGACTTGAAGATGGCAAACCCCAACCTCCTCAAAGTACGCGCCCTGCTCTGCGTAGAGCGGGAGAGCCAGAAGGGCATTGTCATCGGCAAGGGTGCATCCATGATAAAGGCAATCCGCACAGAGGCGGTCAAAGTGTGCCGCGAGATATTCCCCTACCGCGTGGACATTGACCTGCAGGTGAAGGTAGACAAAAACTGGCGGCAGAAGGACCAAGTTCTGAATAAAATCCTAAAATGATGCAAAACAGGCTTTTTTCCAACCGCGCCCTGTGGCTCCTGATATGGCCGCTGCTCGTGGAACAGCTTTTGCAGATAACGCTCGGCATGGCAGACATCGTGATGGTGGCTTCCCTGGGGGAAGCTGCGGTCAGCGGCGTGTCCCTCGTAGATCAGGTGAACATCCTGCTCGTGCAGGTCTTTGCCGCGCTCTCAACAGGCGGTGCCGTGGTCTGCTCGCAGTACATCGGCAGTTCTCAGTTCCCACTCGCCGAAAAGACGGCAAAGCAGCTCCTCTATACTATAAGCGCCATAGCGATTTTCCTGCTCTGCGCAGGGTTGGCGCTGCACAAGCCGCTTCTGAGGCTCATCTTCGGCAAGGTAGAAGAAGACGTCATGGCGGCAAGCCAGCGCTATTTCCTCATCACGCTCCTCGCGCTGCCCGGCATAGCGATATACAGCGCGGCGGCGGCAATCTTCCGCGCACAGGGCAATTCGCGGATAAGTATGCTCATCGCCCTGCTCGTCAACGTCATCAACATAGGCGGGAATGCGGTCTGCATCTATGGCCTGCACTGGGGCGTGGCGGGGGTTGCCGTTCCCACGCTGCTTTCCCGCAGTGCGGCGGCAGCAGTCCTGCTCGTCTGCCTCTACCGCGCCCAAACAGACAAAGACAGCAAGGCCATCTCCATCCGCGGCATTTCCCGCGTGCAGATTGACTTCAACCTCGTCGGCAAAATCCTCAAGCTGGGCATTCCGAACGGACTTGAAAACTCCACCTTCCAGATTGGGAAGCTCCTCGTGCTTTCGCTCATCTCCACCTATGGCACCACTGCCATTGCGGCAAACGCGGCGGCAAACACCATGGCTTCCTTTGAGGTGCTGCCGGGCAGCGCGGTGGGGCTTGCCATGCTCACCGTGGTGGGTCAGTGCATCGGCGCACGGCGCAGCGATCAGGCTTCGTATTACACAAAGAAGCTCATGCTGATTGCCTATACGGGCTTCTGGCTGCTCAATATTCCTCTGATTTTTCTTTCCTACAAAATCCTCTGCCTCTACGGTATGTCTGAAGAGACGACAAAGCTCAGCTGGTATATGACGCTGTGGCACGGGATTGCGGGAATGCTCATCTGGCCGCCTTCCTTTAGCCTGCCGAACGCGCTGCGTGCCGCGGGGGATGCGGCTTTTACCATGATTGTGTCTATGCTGAGTATGTGGACGCTGCGGGTGGGCATGAGCTACGTGCTCAAATACACGGGCATCTTCGGCCTTGTCGCCTTTTTCGGGCTGCCAGCTTCCTTTGGGGCTATGTGCGTATGGATTTCTATGACGATAGACTGGGCTTTGCGCTCGATTCTCTTCATCATACGCTTTGCCCGCGGGAAGTGGAAGACTAAGCATGTAATATAGGCTAGAACCTGCCACCTATGCTACTTATAAATCCGCTTCAAACCATTCGTCCTCTTGTTCATCGTAGTATAAGTTTATTACCGTTTGTGTCATTCGTAAGCGATTTTGTCAAGTTAAGCACCTAAAAATTTAGGGACTTTT
>ERZ842401.3350-NODE-3350-length-20024-cov-9.729130_pt1 | contig 20024 bp, 20 predicted proteins | sample MGYA00521270_ERZ842401 | MGnify/ENA primary metagenome ERZ842401 (study PRJEB31892, sample SAMEA3878208) | bioreactor metagenome | biome: Moose rumen | place: Sweden | collected 2011-10 | study: EMG produced TPA metagenomics assembly of the PRJEB12797 data set... | reverse complement strand
GAGTGGGAGACATCAAGTTCTTTATGTACAGGCTGGCTACACTTTATTCTTAATTAGCTCAGGCTTTATCAACTGGGGAAATCCGCTGAGCCAGAAGAGTTTGCGCGCGGTGCTTGTGGTGACGGCTTCCACCTCTTCGGTTGTCACGCCATAGACCTCCGACAGTTTTTCCACGACGAGGGGTATGTAGGCGGGTTCGTTGCGTTGTCCCCGGTGTGGTGTGGGTGCGAGGTATGGTGCATCGGTTTCGAGTACGATGCGACTTAGTGGCACGGCCTCGCATAGGACGCTTGGCAGCAGGCTTTTTTTGAAGGTGACTGTTCCTCCTATGCCGAGGCAGAAGCCCTCGAAGGCCAGCAGCTCGCGTGCCTCGTCGGTGGTGCCGCCGAAGCAGTGGAAGATGCCTCCCCGGAGTTTATGGCGCAGCGGCCACAAGGTGTCCACTATCTGGCAGTGTGCGCGGCGGCTGTGTATGACGAGCGGCAGGGAGTAGTTTGCCGCCCACTCCGCTTGCTTGCGAAACGTACGTATCTGCTCCTCCTCGCGCGACGTGTCCCAGTATAGGTCAACACCCACCTCGCCCACGGCAACAAAGGGGTGACCCGGCATGGCGAGCATCGCTTCCATTCGTTCCAACACGCCTCCCGTGTCGCTCTCGGGCAGTTCGGTGGGGTGGAGGCCGAGCATCGGAGCGCAAAGGTCGGGCCACTGCTGGCACGTGTACAGCAGTCGTGGCAGCGTTTTTTCATCTATTGCCGGCAGGAGCAACTTTTCTGCGCCGGCTGCGCGTGCTCGGGCTATTACTTCCTCGCGGTCGTCGTCGAACTCGGGCAGATAGATGTGCGTATGTGTGTCGATAAACATCGGTGTGTGCTTATATGAACGAACGGAGCGGACGTGTGGTGCGCTACTTGCCGCGTGTTATTTTTTGCGTTGCATCAGGTTCTCCGCCCATTGCCAGAGCGGGCGTTTTTGCGGCTCGGGGAGTGGCAGGAGTTCGTAGAAGGCGCGTGCCTCGTCGTAGTAGGCACTCACGGCTTTGTCGCAGAGGGTGCGCACGCCGAGCGTGTCGTAAATTGCCGTGACGCGCGCGATGCGTGTTTGCTCCGCTGTGTCGCGGTTGCTGATGAGTGTGAGCAGTTCCTGGTGCTCGTTAGTTGAGGCGAGGGTGAGTGCCGTGAGTAGGGGGTATGTCTTTTTCCCGCAGGCTATATCTCCGCCGTTGGCCTTCCCGAAGACGCGCGGGTCGCCCCACACGTCGAGCGCATCGTCTTGGAGTTGGAACGCCAGACCCACTTTTTCGGCAAAGGCATAAAGGAGGTTGCAGTCTTGTTCGTCGGCCTCGGCGATAATGCCTCCCGCCTTGGCGGCGCAAGCCACGAGGATGCTTGTCTTTAGACGGATCATCTCGAGATATTCGTCAATCTCCACCTCGTCGGCGGCGCGCTGTTCGAGGTTCATATCGTATTGCTGTCCTTCGCACACGCCAATAAACGTGTCGATAAAGAGCCGCTGCAGTTCGTCGTGCCGTTTACAGCGGCAGTTGCCCAACTGGCGCAGTGCGAGTAGCAACATCGTGTCGCCCGAGAGCACCGCTGTGTTTTCGCTCCAGCGTTTCCATACGGTGGGCCGCCCGTGTCGCAGGTCGGCGTTGTCCATCAGGTCGTCGTGGAGTAGGGTGTGGTTGTGATAGGTCTCTATGGCAATGGCCGCCGGCAGTGCTTGTTGCGGCGAGGCACCGTATGCTGCCGCTGCGGTGAGCAAGAGTACGGGGCGTATGCGCTTTCCACCGCCCTCAAGGGTGTACTTCACGGGTTCGTAGAGGCCTTCGGGACGTGCGGGATAGGGGAGTGCCGCCAGTGCCTCGTTGATGAGAGAAAGGAAGTCGGACATAATGTTGTTCGTTGTTGTTTGCTAATCGGCGTGAAAACTTACGGGAATGTAGATACGTGCCTTGTGAAGCGTTCCGTCGTCGCGCCATCTCCATAGAGGCATCCGCTTCACGGCGTTGAGTGCTGCGGCATCGAGCAGCGGGTGTGCCGACTGGCTCACCCGGGGCTCTGTGGCACGCCCGAGGGCATCTATCGTCACACAGACCACCACGTCGCCTTCTATCTTGGCTGCGATGGCCTCTTTGGGGTATTCTATATGCCTGTCGAGCCAACGTGTTAAAGCCACATAGCCACCGGGGAAGTCCGGTACCCCCGGAAGGATTTCTGTGTCTTTGATCTCCTCCTCTATCACAGGCGCGAGGCTGTCGAGTTGTAGCACACTGTCCTGCACAAGGCGCACTATCGTCGTTTCGCCCACCTGCATCGTTGTAGGCCCTTGCTGAGCCACCTCGGCCACGGTGGGGGGTATGGTGTCCACAATCGCTATCTCGCCGCCCGAGGCCTCGGGTGCGGCGGCGGCAGTGGCTTGTCGGCCCGGCGAAACGCGATGCAGTTTGTTGAGTTCCTCAATGTCCAATTGCTTCATCTCGGTTTGCTGCTCTATTTCGGCCATGCTATGGCGCACCGCCGTACGTACCGCCACGTTGAAAGCCACCGGGATTGCCGCCAACGCTATCGCCACGCCGTACACCCACGCCACCGCGCGCGTGAGGCGCCGGGCGTAGGTGCTTCGGAGCTGGTAGGCACCATAGTCGCGATTGCGGTTCGTCCAAATTTGTGCGAGCCACCTCGTACTGTATAATAAATGCGTTTGTAACACGTTTATTTAAAAGCGACAACGTAATTTTGCCGTGCCTCAGCGTAGTTTCGTCCGTCTGAGAGCCGCAAGCAAATCGCCTGCAAAGGTAGTGGCAAACCGCCGAGCGCGATATGCCATCAGCCTTAAAAATTGCAAAAAGCGCGCAAACAAAGCCCGTACGCATCATTGCCGATGAAAAAAACCGCCGTTCTGATACTCTCGTTTGTTAGCCTGACCGCCGCTTACGGCCAGGGCATAGCGTCATCGTTTTCTGTGCTGCGGTTGCCGGCTTCTACCCACGTGGCAGCCCTCGGCGGGGAGCATATCTCGCTCGCCGTGGACGACGCGCCGAGTGCCGGCTTTGCCAACCCCGCACTCTACGCCGGCGTGGAGCCTAAATCGCTCGGCCTGCAGTTTATGACGCTGCCCGACGGCGGCAGCCACTTTGGTGCGCAGTACGTCCACGCCTTCGGTGAGCGCCACACCGCCGCCGTCACCGCCTCATGCCTCAGCTACGGCTCTATGGACGAAACCGATGAGCAGGGCATCAAGTCCGGCACGTTCACACCCAAGGACGTCAGCATAGGAATAGGCTACAGCTATCTGCTGGCCGATTTGCTCAGCGGCGGAGCAAACCTCAAGTTTGTGAGTAGCTCCTACGGCAAGTACAGCACCCTCGCCCTGGCAGTAGATCTGGGTTTGAACTACTACGACCCCGACCTCGACCTCTCCCTCTCGGCTGCGCTGCTCAACATAGGCCGACAGGTAAAAACCTTCGAGGACGGCGAGCGTCAGCACCTGCCGTTCAACGCTGTCGTGGGCGGCACCTGGGGGTTGGCATATGCGCCGGTGCGTGTGTCGCTGACGCTCTCCGACCTCACGCGATGGAAAGCCTCCGACTATTTCACGGCGGGCAAGAAACTAAAATTCACCCGCCTGGCCATCAATCACGTCACCGTCGGCGTGGATGTGGTCTTGAGCCGAGCCATCACGCTAAGTGCCGGATATAATGCCCGCCGCGCTTACGAACTCAAGCAGGCCGGCGGCTCCCACTGGGCAGGCCTGAGCGGCGGCATCTCACTATCGCTGCGGCGTGTCCGCTTCGGCGTGAGCTACAGCCAATATGCTCTCTCGGCAAACAGCTTAGGATTCAACGCAGCCTATACCTTCTAAATCGGAAATACAATCCTGTAAGACTTCTATTCTGATAAAAATCCTGCGTCCCGCCTCCAAAAAATTTGAAGGTGGGACTAATTTTTTACAAAGTCGGACTAAGAATTCAAAGTGTGACTATATTTTTACAAACATAGTTTATATTCTTAAAAATATACGTTATATTTCGTCAAATATAGTCACACTTTGAATTCTTAGTCCGACCTTGTAGAAAATTCATCGGACTACAAAACTTCTTGAAACGCCACTCCGATTTTAAAAAACCGACCGTCTGCATCTTAAAATCCAAACTTTGCGGCTTCGGAATGCAATAAATTGGCTTTCTGTTGGTTTAAAAGAAGCATTTGTGTGGCTCTTGTGCCACAAAATGCCACGTTTTGTATGACGAAAACGCCGAGAATAAAAAGCCTGTCGCTTCTGCTCCTCGCCGCAGCCGTCTGGCTGTGGCCCACCGCCCCCGTGCGTGCGCAGCAAGAGCCCGAATATGCCCACTATTTTGAACTCGAGCCGCAGTACAACCCTGCCGCAGTGGGCAAGACCGAGCAAATGCTTATCAACGCCGCCTATCAGAGCCACGCCACAGGCTACGACGATGCCGGCGGCACAATGCTTCTCTCGGCCAACACCGCCTTTCGCATCGGCGGCACACGCCACGGCGTGGGAGCACTGTTTCAGAACGACGAGATAGGCCTCTTCTCCACCAAGCGTTTTGCTGTGCAATACGCCTTCCTCTTCCGTCTGCTGGGCGGCACGCTAAGCCTCGGTGCCGAGGCGGATATGATAAACGAGAGTGTGGATGGTACAAAGGCCGACCTTATCGATGCCTCCGACCCAGCCTTTTCCAACAGCGAGATGACGGGTTCGAGCTTCGGCTTCTCGGCCGGCATCTACTATCAACGCGGAGCATTCCACGCCGGACTCTCCGCCCTACACCTCACTTCGCCGACGCTCGAACTCGGCGAGACCAACGAATACCACTTACAGCCACACTATTATTTTACAGCAGGATACAATATACGCACGCGCAATCCGTTTTTCAAAATAGAGCCTCGCGTGCTGCTCAGATACACCGGCAACGAGCTGCGAGCCAACATCACCGCCGTTTTGCGCTACGAGAAAGAGAAGAAACGCCTTTTCGGAGGCGTTACCTACACCCCGGAACGTAGCGTGACGGCCTTTGTGGGCGGTATGTTCCACGGCGTAAACCTCAGCTACAGCTACGAAGCCTTCACCAGCGGACTCGGGCTGGGTTACGGCCAACACGAGGTGACGCTCGGCTATAGCCTCGACCTCGATTTCAGTAAACGAGGGCGCAACTACCATAAGAGCGTGCGATGGCTTTGAACCCCCAGCGAGTACCACGGCAAAAGAAACAATTCAACCCACATAACAACCTCCCAACGCTATGAAAGTAACAACAATATCTGCCCTTCGCCTCTTCGTGCGCCAGTGCCTGCTGCTGTTGCTCGCCCTGCCCGTACTGGGGTGGGGCATCGCCTCCTGCGCCTCCAACAAAGGGGCTATGGCAAACGGCGGCGAAGTGACCGGACAGCGCAGCCAAAACATCGGCGAGCCAGTGCCATACGGCATGGTGGAGATAAAACGCGGCTTTCTCAACGTAGGCCTTGAGAAGACCGACACCCTCTGGGGCCGCAACATACCCGCGCGAGCCATCAGTGTTGATGGCTTCTGGATGGACCAAACAGAGGTGACCAACTCCATGTATCGTGAGTTCGTCAACTACGTGCGCGACAGCATCATCCGCGAGCGGCTCGCCGACCCCGCATTCGGGGGCGACGAAACCTATCGCATAGAGGTGGACCGCAACGGAGATCCTATCACGCCGCATCTTAATTGGAGCCGACCCATACCCTGGCGCAAGCCCAGCGAAGAACAAGAGCGCGCCATCAATAGCGTGTATAAGCAACACCCCATTGATGGCACCTTGATGCTTGATGCATCGCAGCTCAACTATCGGTATGAAATCTTCGACTACGAAAAAGCCGCCCTGCGCAAATATCGTCTCAACCCCGCCGAGCGAAGTCTCGACACCGACCACCCCGCCGACCCCAACGAGGTAGTGATGATTTCCAAGGACACAGCATATATCGACGACAACGGAAACATCGTGCGCCAAACCATAGAACGACCCTTGAGCAGCCTTTACGACTTCCTCAACACCTATATCGTGAACGTCTATCCCGACACTACGTGCTGGGTTAACGACTTTACCAATGCCAACAACGGGGTATATATGAAACTCTATTTTAGCAGTCCCGCCTATAACGACTACCCCGTTGTCGGTGTCACGTGGGAGCAAGCCGAAGCCTTTTGCCACTGGCGCACGGAGCATCTGCTGCGCGGCCTCGGCCCACAAGCACGCTACATACAACGCTACCGCCTGCCCACCGAGATAGAATGGGAATACGCCGCCCGAGGCAAGGAGGGCAACCCCTTTCCCTGGGAGGCGCAGGACGATGGCAATAGCACCAAGAACGGAGAAGGATGCTTCTATGCCAACTTCAAACCCGACCGCGGCAACTACACCGAGGACGGCAACCTAATCACCAGCCGCGTATCCACCTACGGTGCCAACAGCAACGGACTTTACGATATGGCCGGCAATGTAGCAGAGTGGACAAGCACCGTCTATACCGAGGCCGGCGTAAACGCTATGGCCGACCTCAATCCACAACTCGACTACCGCGCAGCACAGGAAGACCCCTACGTACTAAAACGCAAAAGCGTCAGAGGCGGCTCGTGGAAAGACCCCGTGAGCTACATACGCTCCGCCTGGCGAACATGGGAGTACCAGAACCAGCCACGCTGCTTCATAGGATTTCGGTGCGTACGTTCCAAAGCCTCCACACAAACTGGGAGAATGAAAAAAAATAAGCACTAACACAATACGACGAAAGGGCTACGAAATCACGACATAAAACCTATGTGCGATTGTTTCAGTACGATTGTTTAGCCTATTCAAACAATCGTTGATTTAGAAGCCCCCTCCAACCGCTTCAATCCATAGACGATAAATCATTATGGCCAGAAAAATAGACCTCGTAGTACGCCTGCAACACTGGATGGACAGTGTGCCCGGCCAAACGTTTCTCAACTACGCCTACAGCTGGGGTGCATCAATCGTTATCCTCGGCGCACTCTTCAAACTCACCCACCTACCCGGTGGCAACCTGATGCTCTTTATCGGTATGGGCACCGAGGTCGTCGTGTTCTTTATCTCGGCGTTCGACCGTCCGTTCGACAAGACAGAAGTGGGCAAGGTGCTCCCGCCCGACTACCAAACCGACGAGGAGATAGCCGCCGCCCTCGAAGCCGCAGAGCGCGGACAAACGGCCTATATGCCCCATCCCGTTATCATAGGTGATACGACCAGCGACGACGAAGACGACGAGGCCGACACGCTACCCGCCGCCACTGTTGACACGCCGCAGCCACAAACACAGCCCGCCACAGCGGCCGCACCGGCTGCCGCCGGCGGACAACACGTAGTGGTAGGCCCCGCCGCGCCGCAAACCATTGTTATACACGGAGGCGGACAAGCCACCGACGCCACCGCGGAGGTAACGACCGAACCCGCCGCCGACGAGACACACGGTGCCGCCGCCGAGCCACTACCCGCCGCCGCCGACCTAGGTATCAACATCCCACAAAACGCCAACAGCCAGCAACTCGCCGCCGTCATTCGCGAAGCAAACGATGAGCTGCTGCGACGCGCACAGGCCGTCCTCTCGCCTGAGATGGAGGCTGTGACGAAGACATATATAGAACGCCTGCGCACACTCACCGAGACACTGTCGAAAGTGGACGAGCAAAGCGCACGCCTGGCCAACGACAACGAAGAGATGGAGCGTCTCAGCCGCACACTCACCAGCATAAACAGCATTTACGAGCTACAACTCAAAGGTGCCAGCGCACAAATCGTAACCATTGACCAAATCAACGAACAGACACACAACCTCGTTCGACAGATAGAGGAACTCAACGGTGTCTATGCCCGAATGATACAAGCCCTTACCATTAACGCCGGAGCCGCAGTAGGAGCCGCCGGTAAGCAGTAGCACACAAGCACAAAACAACCCCATTCCACCACGGACCAACTGGAACTTTCATTATGCCCGTAAAGAAGAGACCGGTCTCGCCGCGCCAGAAAATGATCAACCTGATGTATATCTTGTTGATGGCTATGCTGGCACTCAACGTCTCAAGCGATGTGCTAAAAGGGTTCACCCTGATGAGCGACAGCCTGAAACGCACCACCGATGCTACGACGCGCGAGAACGAAAACCTATACAACGACTTCGCACAGATGGCCGAGCGAAATCCCGACGCGGTGAAGACGTGGTTTGACAAAGCCACCGTGACAAAGCGCAAGGCCGACGAACTCGTGAAGTATATCATCGACTTGCGACAGGCTATAGCCCGCGAAGCCGATGGTGCTGATGCCGACCCCGACAACCTCGACGACAAAGAAACACTCAACGCTGCCGAAGTCGTGATGCTCAACCCGATGACCAACCAAGGCGAGAAGTTGCGCAAAATGATAACGGACTATCGCGAGCTAATCCTCTCACATCTCACCGACCCGCGTCAGCGTGCCATCGTCGCCTCAAACCTAAGCACCGATGTGCCCTCGCGACAAGAAACCGTGGGGCAGAACTGGGAAGAGTATATGTTTGAGCAAATGCCTGCCATTGCCGCCGTGACGATGCTCTCCAAGTTGCAAAGCGACATTATGGCCTCCGAGAGCGAAGTGTTGCGAACACTCCTGGCCAACGCCAACATTCAAGACATTCGCGTGAATGAGGTACGTGCCTTCGTCGTCCCCGGGAAGACTATTTACGAGCCCGGCGAGACATTCACGGCCAATATCTTTGTGGCTGCCGTCGACACCACAGCAAAACCGCGCATATACGTCAACGGAGAGGAGGTGGCACTCGACGGGAAGTATAGTTTCAACGTACCCTCCCAGCCCGGCAACTACACACTCAGCGGATACGCCATAATGCCCAACATCTTCGGCGAGATGATACGCCGCGACTTCTCGCAGACCTACAGCGTGGGGCGCGCAAACACCAACACCACCACTAACCCTGTTACCAATATCTCACCGCACGTCAGCCCGCCACTCGGCTCCGCCACGCTCGCTGCCGACTTGATGAACGTGCTCTACGCCGGCTTTGACAACCCGATGAGCATCAGTGTGAGCGGCATCGATGCCAGCACCATTTCGCTCAGTATGACGGGCGGCACACTCACCAGCTTAGGCAATAACAAATATACCGCACGCCCCGCCGCCGTAGGGCAAAACTGTGTCTTTACCGTCAGTGGCACACATCAGGGCGTGGCACAAACCATCGGCACGTTCACCTTCCGCGTGCGTAAGCTGCCCGACCCGACACCCTATATCCCAGCCGGCGGCGACCGCTTCAAAGGCGGGCGACTCTCCAAAGGAGCTGCGGCATCGCTCGGCGCACTCCATGCCGCTATCGACGACGGGTTGCTTGACATTCCGTTCACCGTGACAAGTTTTCAGGCTGTATTCCACGACCGTATGGGAAACAGCATCGTGGAGCCCTCGGCCGGAGCTAACTTCACCGACCGACAGCGTAGCCTCATACGCGATATGCGCCGCAACCAGCGTTTCTATATCAGCAACGTGCATTGTATAGGCCCCGACAAGATACCTCGCGTACTGCCCAGCGCGATGGAGATTATCGTCAACTAAACACACACCGCACCACTCCGACCATAGAATTTCCAACGTACAACACCCCAAGAGATATGAAAGCCACAACGATTTATAGCCTCGCACTCATAGGCCTCCTGCTCGCTACAAGCATTAACGTCAGCGCACAGCCCACACGCCGGCGCAACGAGCAGACCACACAGCAAAGCCGCACACAAACACCACGTGTGGGAGGTGCCACCTATCGAGAGTTCCCCGCTGCACAGGCTATGCCCGCCGATGCCGACTGGCGCAGAGATGTGTATCGCGAGCTCGACCTGATGAAAGACGAGAACGCACCGCTCTACTATCCCACCGTACCACAGAATGGACGCAGCAGCCTGTTTACCTACCTCTTCAAACTCGTGCTGCGCGGGCAGGTAAAAGCGTATCGCTACAATATGCAAGGCACCGAGGATTTCAGTGCTAACAACACCGAACGGCCACTCGACGTGATGCAACGCTTTGAAATTCCCTACGACACCGCCGGCGGGCGTATGCGCATCAACGATGTGGATATTCCCAGCGAAGAAGTGACGAGCTATTTCTTGAAAGAGAGTACCTACTACGACCAGCATACCGCCACGTTCCATTCGCGGGTGGTAGCACTCTGCCCCGTACTCCATCGCGGCGACGACTTTGGCGGCACAGCCAAACGCCCGATGTTTTGGGTGAAATACGAAGACGCCGCACCCTATCTGGGAAAACTTATGCTGCTCTATAGCAACCTCAATAATGCAGCACAGATGTCCGCCGACGATTATTTCACACAAAATTTCTATAAAGGCGACATCTATATGGCTACCAACCTGCAAGACCGCCTACTTATCTCAAGCGACGACGAATTCTTGGAGAGCGACTCCAGCCTGCAAGCCCAGCGCAACGTCATAGAGCAGCAACTCACCGACTTTGAACAGCACGTATGGCGCGGCGACAGCGTGGAGCAGCCTCTTCCCGAGGCACTACCCGAGCCTGTACAGACCGACAGTGCCGACGTGAGTGCCGCCGACGAGCAGACAGCAGTGCAAACCAGTCGCCGTGGCACAAATGCACGACGTAGCGGCAACAACCGCCGACAGCGTTCCTCGGCCAACAAACCACGACAACAGAAGCCACGTAGCAGGGCAAGCGGCTCAAACTATAGCGTACGCCGCCAACGCCACTAATCCTCGCCTATTATCCACTCGTTTTTTTTGGCAGCCTGCTATGACAAAATAGGTGGCTTTGGTTTCTAAATCAGTCCGACTGCTTTCAAAACCAAAGCCACCTCTCTTTTTTGCCACACGGTAACGAACAGCACAGATAGGACGAGCACCAAACCAACTCCTCTTGAAGTGCATACAACCGGCACAATTTCACAGAGCGTATCCTATTGTGGTGTATGTACAAGAGGGCTTCACCACCCCCTGCTTAACCATGTATTGCTTGAAAAGTCAAAACACACAAAGAGTTAGGCCGTTTTTCTTTGTGTGATACTTGCAATTTCCGCCGCTGTTTGCTACCTTTGCGGCGTAATCAACGACGATTTCGTGCTTATGAAACGACTTTTCGTGCTTTTCACCCTATCGCTCACCCTCGTGAGCCTCTCAGCGCAAGCACAGACCACCATTAAATACGGCACACTGAGTTACAATGCCTTGATGCGTGAGATGCCCGAGTACGGACTGATGCAGAGCCGCCTCACATCGTTGCGAGCAGCATACCAAAGCGAGGTGCGCTACAACGAGCAGACCTTTGAAACAATGTTCGCCGACTACCTCAGCGGTCAGCAAACCTTTGCCGCCTCTATCTTGGCAAAGCGACAACGCGATTTGCAAGAGGCACTCGAAAAAAGCCTCGCCTTTCGCGCCGAGGCCGACAGCCTGCTCCAAGCAGCCGAGGCCGAGATGCTCGTGCCGATACGCGCACGCCTTGACAGCGTTATTGCCGAAGTAGGAGCGGAGCGCGGATACGAATACATCATCAACACCGACCAGGGCGTCTTCCCCTTCATACATCGCACCGTGGCCGAGGATGCCACGCCCTATGTGCGCGAACGTCTCAACGCCCGCAAAGAATGATAAGCCACGATAAGCAAACGGGTAGTATCGGTGTGTTCGACTCGGGCTATGGTGGGCTAACCATCTTACGACAGATACGCCAATACCTGCCGCAGTACGACTACATATATCTCGGCGACAACGCACGTGCTCCCTACGGGCCACGCTCCTTTGAGGTAATCTACAACTATACGCTACAGGCGGTTGAAGCACTCTTTGAACGTGGGTGTCAACTCGTTATCTTAGCCTGCAACACAGCCTCGGCCAAAGCCCTGCGTACCATACAGGAGCGCGACCTACAGAAATGGAACGACGGACACCGCGTACTCGGCGTGATACGCCCCACGGTGGAAGCACTGGGCAGTATCACACGCAGCCGACACGTCGGATTGCTGGCCACACCCGGTACCGTCGACTCCCATTCCTACGAACTTGAACTGCAGAAACTCTACAACGATATCCGACTAACAAGTGTGGCTTGCCCGATGTGGGTGGCCTTGGTGGAATACGGCGAGTTCGACTCCCCCGGGGCAGACTATTTCATAAAAAAACGCATAGAAACCGTCTTGCGAAAAGACCCCGCGGTAGATACCTTGGTACTCGGTTGTACGCACTTCCCCCTGCTGATGGAGAAGATAACGAAATACACCCCGGCGGGTGTGAGGCTCGTTTCGCAAGGAGAATATGTGGCGCGAAGCCTGGTGGCTTATTTAGAACGCCACGAGGCGATGCGCACCGCCTGCACTACAGGCGGCACGTGCCAGTATCTTACCACAGAAAACGCCGACACCTTCGCCCGAACAGCAACAATCTTCCTACATAAATCCATAAGAAAAGTAGAGAAGATAGAACTCTAACATTCCGTTCTTGCACCCGACAGAAGTATAAAACCATATAAATATGAAAGCACACACCCTTTTATCCGTAATTGTTCTCTTTGGCCTCCTCACGGCCTGCGGCGGTAGTCAGCAGGGTAACGAAGCTCCACTTACCGACACTACTGAACTCCTGGAAGGCAGTGCCGAAGAAACACAGCGTTTCCTTGACCAAGAAGGCGACATCATCAGCGATGAGAGCCTTGACACACTGCCCGCTCCCGAAGACCTGCCCGATGCCGAGGACAACGAAACCGATCTTCCCCCCATTGAGGACTAAAACACAATAACAAAATAACACTACTATGATAGACGTAAAAGAACTCCTTGCCTCGCTTGACGAGCGTATGGAAATGAGTGTGATGCATCTCGAGGAGAAACTCTCGCGCATACGCGCCGGACGTGCCAATGTCCATATCCTCGACAGCGTACGTATTGACTACTACGGCCAAAAGTCACCGTTGCAAGTAGCTGCAAGCCTCACCACGCCGGATGCGCGCACCATTGCTATCAAGCCGTTCGACAAGTCAATGTTTAAAGAAATAGAACGCGCCATCATCAACAGCGACGTAGGCATTATGCCCGAAAACAACGGCGAGATAATACGTGTGAACATTCCCGCGCTGACCGAGGAACGCCGCCGACAACTCACAAAACAATGCAACGGCGAGGCAGAGGACGCCAAGATTGCGGTACGCAATATACGTCGTGAGGGCGTGGATAAACTGAAAAAGGCTGTAAAAGACGGCCTGAGCGAGGATTTAGGAAAAGATGGCGAGGCCGACCTGCAGAAACTCCACGACAAACATATTAAGGCCATTGATGAACTCCTTGAAAAGAAGAACAAGGAAATTATGACAGTCTGATATGGATTCTACTCAGAAGGAATATCTCGTTTATATACTCTTCCAAGGTCTGTTGAAGTTGCTAAAAGTAGCACTCATCATTTTGGCAAGTTATATAGTGATGTCCTTGCTTTTCGATTTCCCTTTGTGGATGACGATACTGGTGGCCATCGGTATTATAATACTTGTTTGAGCCGATGAAAGAAGCGGTGGCGCACGGGCTTGTGGTAAAAAGCACTGGCAGTTGGCAAACTGTGCTTAGCGACAACGGCGACACGGTGCTTTGTAAAGTGAAAGGCAACCTAAGGCTACGCGGCTTGCGCAGCACAAACCCCGTAGCCGTCGGCGACGGGGTTTCGTTTGTTGTAGGAGCAAACAACGGCGTAGGATGGATATGCGACATTGACGAGCGACGAAATGCCATCATCCGACGCTCGCCAAACCTCTCCAAACAGAGCCATATCCTTGCTGCCAATATCGACCAAGCCGCGTTGCTTTTCACTATCGCGCGTCCCGAAACAACAACAACCTTTGCCGACCGCTTCCTCGCCGCAGCCGAGGCATACGGTGTGGAGACGCTCGTGGTGTTCAACAAGATAGACGAGCTGCCGCCAGAAAGCCTTGCGCAAAAAGAAGTGTTGCGAAAAACATACGAGGCGGCAGGCTATCGCTGTTACGACATTTCAGCCCTTGACGGCACTGGCGTAGATGCCTTGCGAGAGGTGCTACAAGGAAAACTAACACTGCTCTCAGGGCATAGCGGCACGGGCAAGAGTACATTGCTCAACCGCCTGATACCCGATGCACACGCGCGCACAGCACCCATCAGCGAAGTACACGGACAAGGTATGCACACCACTACCTACAGCACGCTCTATCCCCTTGACGGGGGCGGCGCACTGATAGACATTCCGGGTATCAAAGGCTTTGGCACAGTAGATTTCAAAATTGCCGAGGTGTCCCACTATTTTCGTGAAATCTTTGCCCTGAGCCACGCCTGTCGATATGGCGGTTGTACACACACCCACGAGCCAGGATGCGCCGTACGCGACGCACTACAACAAGGAAGACTCCCACATTCACGCTACGCTTCCTACCTTTCTATGCTTAAAGACGAAACAGAAAGTAAATACAGAGAAAAAAACATACAATAATCTTTATCCAACGAGCATTAACCAAAAGCACCTAAGCGTAGCAACGTCTATGGGTTTTGGTGAATGGTTAACGTAAAGAAATTTTTTAGTTACGATGAAAAAGCTGTTAACAACTCTTTTGCTCTTAGCGTTAGCAACCTTTGCTAATGCCCAGACAGCCCGTGAAGAAATCTATGCCGACCTCCACCGCTCGGCCTCTAACTATCTGGCTTATCCCGAACCCACAGGTGTACATTATACCGCCGCACCGCGCGGCTATAAACCTTTCTACATTAGCCACTATGCCCGCCACGGCTCGCGCTGGCTCATAGGAAAAGACGAATATCCAGCCCCTGTGCGCCGCCTCAACAGAGCAAAACGTGCAGGAGTACTCACTCCTGTAGGTGAACGCGCATTAGCTATTCTGGATAGTGTGGAACGGATGTCGAACGGTCGCCTCGGTGAGCTCACACCGCTCGGACACCGACAGCACAGAGGCATTGCGCAACGTATGTACAAAAACTTCCCAGAAGTGTTTGACGGCGATGTGTCAGTAGATGCTCGCAGCACTGTGGTGATACGCTGTATCCTCTCTATGCAAGCAGAGTGTATGGCACTGCAAGCACTCAACCCGAAACTACGCTTTCGCAATGATGCCAGCCACCACGATATGTATTATATGAACTATGAACACGACGACAATCTCAGTAAATTTCGCGGAGAACCCGATGCGCGGCGTACACGCGATGACTTCTGGAAACAAACGGTGGACAGCCGACGCTTTGTGAGCCAACTTATCAGCGATGAAAACTATATCAAAGACAGCGTGAATAGTGATGCTCTGATGAACAGCATTTTCAATGTGTGCTCTAATATGCAGAGCCTTGACACAGACCTTGACCTCTATTGGCTCTTTACTCCCGAGGAGTGCTACCAACTTTGGCGTAACAGCAATCTCGGCTGGTATATCAACTATGGTGCCTCGCCACTTACCAAAGGCAAAATGCCCTATTTTGAAGCCAACCTCCTACGCAACATTATTGAAACCGCAGATACCTGCATTACACAGCAACACCCCGGAGCAACGATGCGCTTCGGCCACGAGGTGGTGATTTATCCACTTGCCGCACTGATGGAACTCGGTAACTATGGAAAGGCTTACACCGATCCCTATACGCTCGAAGTGGACGTACGCAACTACAACATATTCCCTATGGCGAGCAACATACAAATCATTTTCTATCGTAAATCGGGTAGCGATGATGTCTTGGTAAAAACGCTGCTCAACGAACACGAAATGACACTCCCCGTTCAGTCGGATAAAGCACCTTATTATCATTGGCGTGATGTGCGGGATTATTATTTAGCCAAGTTAAACGCCTTTTCACTCTAAGGATCAAGGAGCATAAACCAAGAAAGGTTGCTGCGCTTATGTGTCATCGGTTAATGTTCCAACGGTTACTGGTTATCGTAAATAATGATTGTTTAGATGCTTCAAGCCTTCCAAAATTATATCATACTTGTAAAAGGTCTTTCTGAAAATACCCGCCAAGCGTATTTGCGCGACATAACTCGCTTTTTAGAATATCTCCAAGAACAAGGTGTGAAGCCCAACGAGGTGACGCTTGATACGCTCCACGCTTATACCTTACTCCTTACCAACCTCGGCATAGCAGCACGAAGTATCGTTAGACTTCATAGTGCTTTGCGCTCCTTTTATCGTTTTGCGCTCAACGAAGGATTTGTAGAGACAGACCCCACGGAACTCCTTGAGTCGCCCAAAGTGGGGCGCACACTGCCCGAAGTACTGACGTTGCAAGAGGTGGAGGATATACTCGCAGTAATTGATTTGTCGCAACCCTTCGGACAGCGCGACCGTGCTATTGTTGAGATGCTTTATAGTTGTGGACTGCGTGTGAGCGAACTATGTAATTTATGCCTTTCCCACCTATATCTTGACGATGATTTCTTACGTGTAATAGGAAAAGGCGATAAGCAACGCCTTGTTCCTATATCCCCTCGTGCTAAGGTTGAATTAGACTTATGGTTTGAAGATCGCGCCGAGATTACTCCCAAACCCGGCGAAGAGGACTACCTCTTTCTCTCCCACCGACGGCGCAAACACCTTTCGCGCATCACGGTGTTTCATAATTTGAAGTACTATGCACAGTGTGCCGGAATTACCAAAGTAATAAGCCCCCACACGTTGCGACACACCTTTGCCACCCATCTGCTTGAAGGCGGAGCAAACCTACGTGCCATACAAACAATGCTCGGCCACGAAAGCATCAGCACCACAGAAATCTACACACATATCGACCGTGGCTATCTTCGCAAACAAATCCTTGATTTCTTTCCCAGAAATAAGGAATAACGTCTTTTAAGGAGGGTTCTATTAATTCGCTTTGTCAGAAATCTGACAAAAGCTTAAAGCCCCATCTATGTCAAGCTTAACCGTGGAAATTAGTAGAACCCACCTTAAGTATCAGCAAATCTAAGCAAGATGCCCCGTGCGTGAGCGGTTGCACTATTAACAAACAGACCTTAACCCTTTGTTCAAGGCAGATTTAGGCTTTGCTTTTACTTTTTTAATTTCAATCGTACGATAAACCAGAGGTGGCGCAGTGTGGTGGGTACGAGGCCGTAGTGGTGGGACATGATACGGAAGCGTTCGGAGAGTGAGGCTTTGTGGTTCTTCTTCGTCATCCCCTCGTCGTCAAGATAGTGTGCCACGACATCACCAACGGGAACAAGTGATGCTCTCTCTCGCGCAGCTTGGCGCATAATACGGATACACCAGTCAAAGTCGGCACTGAAACGATAGTTGAGATTGTAGGGGTGTTTGCGGGCGATGGTTAGACGCGCACAAAAAGCTTGGTGGCACACAAGCATACCATTTTTAAAACTACGCCACGTGAGGTTCGGTGGCGGCGCAAGGCGGCGGTGGCGCACAAACTGGCCGTTGAGGTTGTAGAGGTCGGTGTCGCCATAGACCACAGCAGGCATCTTGTTCTGCTTTGCCACACGAGCAATCGCTGAGAGTGTCTGGGGTGAGTGGAGCGTGTCGCCCGCATTGAGGAAAAGGATGTAGTCGCCCGTGGCTTCGCGCAGGGCTTTGTTCATCGCATCGTAGAGACCCTCGTCGGGCTCGCTGAGGCAACGCACCTCGTGCTGTACGGCGGCAATGCTGTTGCGCTCTTGATAATGATGAATTTGTGTGAGCGTATCATCGTGGCTATTACCATCAATGACTAAATGCTCCACAAAGGGATAGTCTTGCTCTTCTACGCTGGCAATTGTTCGTGCTATGAGTGAGCCAGCGTTGTAGGTGACGGTGGCTATGGTGATTTTAAGCGGGGGGTGACAGCCTGTGCTATCGTCTGTGGTATCTTTTAGACTGGGGTGCATATCAGTAATTAGTGTTCAATGGCTTCTTGATAAACGTTCATGTAGGCTTCAGCAACGGCTTTTTGGGAAAATACGGCTTCGGCATGCTTTCGACACGTTTCGCGCAAATGCGGTAAAGTGTCTTGGTCTATGCAATAGGCGAGTCCCTCTGCAAAGTCTGTCTCGTCCTTATATGCCGATAGGTAGCCGTTTTCTTTATGTGCGATGAGTTGGGGCAGACCGCCTACACGAAAACCTACAGTCGGTGTACCTGTGGACATGGCTTCCACTATGGTGTTTGGAAGATTGTCTTGTAAGGTTGGCATAGCCAGAAGAGTAGCAGCACGATAGAAGTCGCGCATAGTCTCTTCGTTGTTTACATATTCATAGGTATGGGCAGGCACGGCAAAGGTGTCGCGTAGAACTGTGGCTTCGCGTCCTACGATAATCAACCGAAGGCGATTGCGTAGGGCGGGATGTTTTGAAATAAGGCGTCTCACCGCACCCCGTAGGTAAAAAATCCCTTTGTTGGGGTCCGTAGCTTTATAAGCCACAAAAAGCACTAAGATAGCGTCTTGAGGAAGGCCTAAGTGCTTACGAGCCTCAAAGGAGTCGGAGGGGCGATAGAATGTTGTGTCGATAGCGTTTGGAATACTGTGTACCACGTGTCCGTTAAGTAGCGGTGCGCGTCGTGCTATATCGGCCAGCCAGTTGCTGCAAGCCACAAAATGCATTGGTCTTGTGCCATACACTGTTTTCTTACGACGGTAGCAACGCCAAGAAAGGTCGTGCGGTGTGCCACGATAGAGTATCGGACATCTTCCACAGCTTGATAACCAACCCTCACATTCGCGGCTATGGTGGCAAATGCCGGTGAGAGGCCACATATCGTGGAGCGTCCAAACAATGGGCTTTCCTGAACGTAACATTCGCTCTATATCTCGCAAAGAGAAAAGTCCTTGATTGATCCAATGCAAATGCACCACATCGGCATTCTTGAAATATGGCTTGCAGGTGATGTCAACGCCGTGTGTAGCACTATCCACCTCAAACAGACGATGGCGATGCCAGTTGTTAGCGCGCCAAATACCTACGCGCTCGGCAATAAACTTAAAGCGAAGTAGCGCGTGGGGGAGGGTGGGAGTATGCACGCTTTCTTCGCTTCGTGGAGCACGGTCGCGCACAAAGAGGCTGACATCTTGGCCTGCTAACCGCAGAGCGCGCATCAAACGGCGAGCAGCGATTGCTGCGCCACCTATACTTTCAGAAGTGTTACAAAGAAGTATGCGCAAGGGGGTGTAGGGATTAGAAGAACTATTGTTGATCTTGTCTGTCTTTTTCTACTTAACGGCGCAAAGGTAGTGAAAAAAGCGTCTGTTTGCCCGTTTGTTGCCGTATTTTACTGGCCGCATCCTGATTATAGGCAAGAACAAAAAGTTTACACAATTCTTCCCGTGTGTCTTGTTTTTGTTCGTACCTTTGCCTTACAAAAAACACGGTTTTTAGTTGTACTAACTCTTTTCTGCTAATACGATGAATAGGATACTCCTTATCTTTATAGCCTTTCTTTGTTTCGCTTCTTGTAACAATAATGAGCATAAAGCCGATGAATTAGGCGATTCTCTTTTTATCGCCTTGCCGCCCGAGAGCGAAGAACCCTTTATGTCAGATAAAGACACCCTCGCCACGGCCTCCGAACAGCAAATGGGCAACAAAAATAGCATCTCTTCGTCTTCAGCACAGAACAGAAGTAACAATAGCGCATACGATACCGATGATTCGGATGACGAAATCGACGAAAGTATGTACGGCTTTGACCCCCGCAGCGAAGGCGATATAATCGACAATAATATAATCCGCTATATGGAAAACAATGACGAAGTAGAATGGTAGTAATATGATTGTAGGCTTGCGGGGATGAAACTTTGGTCTTACAAGATAAAGAATTGTAAATAGATCATAGAAGAGAGTAAAGCCAATTCTTTAGGCGTATAGGTCATTTTGCAGGCTGAAAATACTCCTTCTTTTTGGTCATCTCTGCAAAGGTCATTATCTTCTGCGGCTTGAAGCGTAACGGAGATCTGCTGGGGAGCAACTCCGCCAGGAATATGGTCGCCGGATATGCATAATGCATT
>ERZ842401.3349-NODE-3349-length-20025-cov-5.723786_pt1 | contig 20025 bp, 13 predicted proteins | sample MGYA00521270_ERZ842401 | MGnify/ENA primary metagenome ERZ842401 (study PRJEB31892, sample SAMEA3878208) | bioreactor metagenome | biome: Moose rumen | place: Sweden | collected 2011-10 | study: EMG produced TPA metagenomics assembly of the PRJEB12797 data set... | reverse complement strand
TCTTCCGATCTGGATTCCCATATCGAAAAAAATCTTTCGGAAAGCATTCACGCCTCTCTCCGCTTGCAGGTAAAAAGCGAAATCACGGCAGGAAAACGGAGCATCGTGGATGCAAAAACGGAGTCAAAACGAAAGAAACTGCTAGGAATTGCTCTGGATTTTGATTCGTTTGTTTTTGAAAAAGAACTTGAGCGCATTTCACACGGAAAAGCGAATGAGAAAGCGGAAGAAGAAAAGCAACTTTCAGAAAAACGGGCGGAATTCCTTAAAAAAATGAGCCGTACCCTTTCCCTAAAGCGATTTTTCAGGCGGAACAAAAACAGGATTCTCGCCGCATGTGCCGCAATTTTCGTCATAAGCTGGTTCGTCTCGGGCTTTGTCCGCGAGAACGCAAAACTCATCACAACAAAGGGACTCAGCTCCACGCAGACGACGCACGCGCTCTACACGATGATTCACCGCGCCGATGTGCCGAATGTTCAGGAAATCGTTCAAGGAAAGGAAACGAAAGACTTGCTCACAAAAGTAAGCGGCTATTTTGTAAGCGCGAAGCAAAGGCTTGAAGTCAGCCCGGACAATGGTTCGCTCCCGCCAGCGCAGTGGCTTTTTTACCGAAGAGAATCGAAAAGCTGGATGTTCGGAATCACGAATCTCAAAATCGACGGCGAGGATTTAAAAATCGAAAGCCACTACTCCGCCCGAAAAGAAAAGCCGAGTCCGATTCAAAGCGAAAACGGGATTTCTCTCAAAAAAGGAGACGAAATCACCCATTCGGTGAGCTACGATTTTCTTCATCAGGCGGAAGCGAAATTCTACATTGAGCGCATGAGCGACACGGTAACGCTCCGCTGGACGGGAAAGCAATGGCGGGTCATCAAAACAGAGGGAAGCGCGAAGGTCGAGAGCGTAAAAGCAAAAGATTTTATTGAAGAATATTATTCGCTCGCAGAAAAAACTTCCGTCCGCACCGCACTTGAAACGCTCCGAAACAGCTACGACTGGCTTCCGAGCGAGGAAGATATGCGCGACGCGGCGGAATTCTTGTTCTCCGAATACGGAAGCGTCGAGGCAGAAAAATATCTGAAAAAATAAGCGCAACTGCCGCAGGTTGTACACCCCGGAAAACAAATCTCTGACATCTGTGTAATATGTGGTTTATTTTAAAATGACAAAATTTCATTTTTTGTCATATTGACATTTTCACGCGAGACAGATACACTTTTTCTCACATTCAGATTGATTTTTATAGGAGAAAATCATGGCTTTTGAATACAATCTTGAAAAGCAGCACGCGAAAGGAAAACTTCACGCAATCGAGCGAATCAACGCGCTTGTTGACAAAAACAGCTTCATGGAAATTTACGCCGACGCACGCCATCAGTGCACGAACTTCGGCATGGACAAAAAAGAAATCCCCTATGACGGCGTAATCACTGGCTTCGGCACAATCAACGGTCGCAAAGTCGCAATCTACTCTCAGGACTTCACAGTTCAGGGCGGCTCGCTCGGAAAAGTGCACGGTCAGAAAATCGCTGAAATCATCGCAAAGGCTATCGAATACAAATGCCCAGTTATCGGCGTGAACGATTCGGGCGGCGCGCGCATTCAGGAAGGCGTTGACGCGCTCTGCGGATACGGCGAAATCTTCAAGCAGAATGTTCGCGCTTCAGGCGTTATTCCGCAGATTTCTGTAATCGTCGGTCCGTGTGCGGGCGGCGCGGTCTATTCTCCAGGTCTCACCGACTTTATCTTTACGGTCGATAAAATCTCCGAAATGTACATCACAGGTCCAAAAGTCGTCAAACAGGTCATGTTCATGGATATTTCTTCTGAGGACTTGGGCGGGGCGGCAATTCATACGCAAAAATCAGGCGTGGCACACTACCGCGCTCAAAACGAAAAAGACTGCTTCGAGAAAGTCAAAGAACTTTTGAACTACATTCCGCACTACTACGGCGACAAAATCATTGCGAACGAAAAATTCAAATTCTCTTCAAAAAAGAACAAAGAAATTCAGAGCGTTCTCCCAGAATCAAGCACAAAGGGCTATGACATCAAAAAAGTCATTGAAAATGTGATTGATGACGGCTCATTCTGCGAGATTATGGCAGAATTCGCACAGAACGCGGTCATTGGCTTCGGAAAAATCGAAGGAAAAACCGTGGGAATCGTGGGAAACAACCCGGGATTCTTCGGCGGCGTTTTGAACTGCGACGCTTCCGACAAAATCTCGCGCTTCGTGCGCTACTGCGACTGCTACGACATTCCGCTTTTAACCTTCGTTGATGTTCCAGGCTTTATTCCAGGTCCGCAGGAAGAGCAGAAAGGAATCATCCGCCACGGCGCAAAAATGCTCTACGCGTACAGCGAGGCGACCGTTCCCAAAGTCACCGTCATCACGCGAAAGGCGTACGGCGGCGCATACATCGCAATGTGCTCAAAGCACTTGGGAGCTGATTTCGTGTACGCATGGCCAAAAGCAGAAATCGCCGTTATGGGCGCAGAAGGCGCAATCGGAATTTTGTACGCAAAAGAAGCTGACCCGAATGTAAAGGCTCAGAAAGGACAAGAGTACCGAGAGACATTCATGACTCCGACAATCGCAGCCCAGCGCGACTACATTTCGGCGGTCATCAATCCCGAAGAAACCCGCGACCGTGTTGTTCAGAGCTTTAAATTCCTTGAAGGAAAAACTTCAAGCGATGTCATCGCAAAGAAGCACGGAAATATCCCGCTGTAAAAAGTGAAAAACAAAAAAAATCCCGATTTTACGAGAATATCTCAAAAATCGGGATTTTTTATTAAATGTGCCGCATGGATGTCTAATCGTCTTCGTAGCCTGCTACGCTCTTGAGGTATGCGAGGTAATAGCCGCCGCCAACAAGGAACGCACCGCCGACCAAGTTTCCGAGCGTGACAGGCAGCAAGTTCCACAAGAAACCGAGAATCGTAATGTTATATCCTGTGTAACCATATACATGCTGTGCCAGCATACCGGCAGGGATAAAATACATGTTCGCGACTGAGTGCTCAAATCCACACACAATAAAGAGGAAAATCGGAAGGAAGAGTGCGATAATTCGACCGCTCAACTCTTCGGCAGCCTGGCTCGCCCACACCGCGATACAAACCAAGATATTACACAAAATGCCTTTTATAAACGCATCGATGAAAGGAATGTTTGCTTTGAGAGAAGCTGTGGTTACAGCAGAGCGAGCAAGGTCATTGCTGTAAAGCGAAAGGACATGCCCGTAATTCGCAAGAGCGGCAATGAACAAACTTCCTATAAGATTTCCAACATAAACGATAGCAAGATTCTTTGCAAAATCAGTCCAAGAAATCTGATGATCGAGAACCGGGATAAACAGCAAACAGTTCCCTGTGAAAAGCTCACCGCCCGCAATAACGACCATTGACAAGCCGATTGGGAAGATGATGCCGCTCAACGCCCGCCCAAACGCAACAGGAACGACACCGCAGGAAATAATCTGGCTTCCGAGCGCACCGAGCGCGATGAACGCACCCGCAAAAATCGCAAGGATAAAGGTTTTGAAAACAGGCTGATAGACTTTTGTAGAGCCCAACAGCGAGTACATTTTAATAATTTCTGAAGGCAAATGCATGATTTCTTCCTACCTATATAGTTGTACTATGATAACAAATTTACCACTTTAAAAGCTTTTTGTCCATAAAGAAAAAGAAACATCCTGGTTTTCCGATTATTGCGCCTTTGAAACGACATCAATTCGATTAATATATGCCACAGGGACATAGGTTTTGCCGTTTTCGACAATCCAACCGATAGGCGAACGGTACGAGTTGTGTGGAACATTCGCAGCCATATCCTGTCGGGAAGTCGGAGTAATAGCGACCACTTGCTGCCCCTTGACGGTCTCAATCGTAGTACCAATCGTAACAAAATGGAGATAGGCGTTTCCTGCGGAAGATTTCCCATACGCAACTTGCGCAAGAACAACAGCAGGAGAACGAGAATTCGCTATTTCCGTCAGAGTGTTTGAAATCGATGAGACATGATTCAATGCGCTTTTCGCTTCTTCCCTCGCTGCGTCAATTTTTCCCGCCGAAAAAGCCTTGAACGATGAGTTTTCGACCGCCTTTACCGTCTCGGTATATTTATCATACGATGCTTTTAAAGCGATTACATTTGAAGTCGATGAGTACATAGTCGTTTTCTCTAATCCAAATTCTGCTTTGACACCACTCCATGAGATGTCACCCTTCAATCCTTCTTTGTTAAAACAATCTTTATTTGCGTTGATATAATCGTTCGTGACGGGCACTCCGCTCAATGCGGTGAGGGCTTCTGCAATCGCAGTAACAACGCAACCTTCCTTGTCAGTATATTCATCTGAAGAATTTCCCAATAGCGTATGTCCCATATCCTGCATGTATTGTTCTTTTGTTGCGACTGCATACAGACCGTTTCTGTCACAAAATGAGATTGGATTCCCCTGACAATATGAATACCAATTCACTCCATCGTGCGCAGGATCTACCGATGAGAACCGCGCATTTTTTGGCTCATAATCACGAAATCCAAAGTCGTAAAGTCCTGTCTGTTCGTCAAATGTTTTACCAATGAAGCCAAACTTTCCTGACTGTGCCAACGGTGCCCCGAACGCATCATACTCATACGCATTTAAAAGCCTGTCGCTTCCTATTTCCGCACGAATGCTCCCCACACTATCCGAAAGCAACACGCGAGATTCACTTCCAAGAGCAGTTCCGCCAGAAAAATAGGAAACAAGCGCTCCGTCAGAATCGTATAACGGGCAGACTTCCATTGTCGTTTCTGAAAGCGTTTGCGCAGAATACCGCTCGCTTTCGGTTCTTGAATCAGAAATAAACACATACCGTCCAGAGTAGGAAGAATCCGTTGTTGAATTCCGCGTTTTTGCCCGCTTTGAGGAAAGCATTGTCTCCCCTTCACTCGTTCGCACGGAAGCGAAAGTCAGCAAAGACTGTCCGATGTAAGTATGCTTCATGCCTCCCTCATTTGTTTTCCAGACTTTGCTTCGCCGTCCGAGTGCGTCATACTCGTTCTTTTGCTCAAAACGCGCCCCGGAACGAAAATCAGCTATTTGGCACGATTGAATTCGGTCTGAAGACGAGTATGAATAGGAAATTTCTGCATGCGGTGTTTTTTTCCGCGTCATATTCCCATTCTCGTCATATTCTGCAAGACAGCCGTTTCCCCATGAAACAAGGCGATTCTCATTGTCATACGAATAATACACTGTATTATAGGGATTTTTTCGGCAGACAATATTATTGTTTTCATCGTAGTTGAATTCCTCAGTCAAGACAGTTTCATGTACGGAAACTTGATAAGAGCCAAAGCCAATCTGGGAACAGAGTTTCTGCAAACGCTCATAGTGCTCAGATGAAAGTGACAGACTCCGCAGATCTTCTGCATGCTCAATTGCCTGTACACCCGCTTCTGAAAGCATTTCCTGCATATATGCCTTGCGCGCGGCACTATACGGATACGATACCGCGCTAAGTCTGCCGAATTCATCATAGCGATATGCCGTAACCGACAAATCAGAATTAAGCGAAAATATCTTTGCGCCGCGCTCATCATAGACAGAGCCGTCAATAAAAACCAAAGCACAGGAAGAATCATACCCAGCCTTTAGGATGAGGAGACCGTTTTCGTCATATACAGAACGCAGGCTCTCTCCCGAATCATACACCCGAAGAATTTCCCTGCCCCGCTCATCATAGACAAAATTGATACCTGTAGCGCAAATTTCCTCTCCACGAATAATTCTGTCGGAAAGCGAAAGCAACTCGCCGTTTTTTCCCCATGAATATGAACAATCACGCCCCTCAGAGCGCATGCGAACGATATTTCCGCAAGCATCATAATCAAAGTGTATGGCATTTTTTCCGTTGTACTCATACTGTCCGACCAATTTTCCGCCGGTATCATAGCTGAATGAAATATCAGAACAGGCATTCTGCGCACGAACAAGATTTCCCGCGCAGTCATATTCATAGGAAACAAAATCACCGTCAGCAAAATGCACTGAAAAAGAAAGCCGGTCAGCTCCGTAGCGATATGTTTTTGTCTGCCCCCGAAAATCGGTCAGGCTTTTGAGGCTTCCGTCTGCATTGTACTCCGCCTGAGAAGTGTTCCCCTGTGCGTTCTTCCATGAAAGAAGCCTTCCAAAATCATCAGAGCGATATTCAGTACGCGTTCCGAGCGAATCGAAGCATTCTGTCATTTTGCCATCGGGAGAAAAAGCAGCCGTTTGGCGCACCAGAGAATGAGCACGCACCGTAACGACTTCATCGTACTCATTATATTCATAGGATTCAGTCACGAAGAACGGACGCTCCGAATATGCAACGACCCGTCCAAGCGAATCATAGGATTTTTTCCACAGTGTGCCGAGAGAATCAGCAGCCTCCGTACAGTTTGAACACTCATCATAGCGATAGGTTATACAAGTGCCGTCAGCAAAGAAAGTTCCGACAAGCTGATTCCGCGCGTTATAGGAATAGTGCGTTTCAGTTCCCGCCGCATTCCGCTCACTAACAAGCCTTCCCTGTATGTCATACAAATATGTCTTTTTATTTCCATTGCCATCGAGCACTGCGACCGTTTCTCCAAAGGCATTCATGAAAACAGTCTCCGCATATTTTTGCCCCGAAAGATGATACACCGAGCCGCCTTCGTATTCCCAAGAATCTTCTTTCACCGTGTCGCCGTTTGTATTTTTTGTTACTTCAAAAAGAAGTCTGCCGAGCGCGTCATAAGACCGTTCAATAGTTCCGCTCGGGAAGTGAACCTTCACAATATTTCCGTTCGCATCATAGGAAAATTCCGTCAGAACTCCGTTGCTGTCACGCTCAGAGACAATTCGCCCGTCAGGAAGCGAAACCCTGTCAGAGAAGGCGAATTCCGCTCCATTTTCCCCTGCTCTTCCCGTGCAATAGCCAAAATCGGAAGCGTACGAATATGAAGAGAAATTCGCTCTTCCGTTTTTAGAGCGCAAAAGCCGACCTGCGGGAGAATACTCGGAGATTGCTTTTTTAACCGAATTCGTCTCAGTGAACAAAACGCGAGCCGAAGCATCACACTGTGTCTCAGTTCTAATGCCATCCCAGCCGATTTTGCTTTGCACCCACCCTTCAGAATTAAAATATGAGGAATATGCCAACGATTTCACTTCACCGCTAAATGAATCAGAATCCTCGTCATATCGCCCCATGCGCACAGCGACAAGCTCGCCGCCACTGCCGTAGTCATATTCAGTGAGGAAGTTCTCCTCGGAAAGAGAGGATGCCCCGTACTCAATGCATCGAGAAAGCTGCCCCACATCCGTGTAGCTGAATGAAACGACTTTCGTTTTAGCGACTGTTTTTCCTAATGAAGTTATTCCGGAAATATATTCAGCACAACATCGTTTGTTTTTGTCATAATCGAAAGAAATCGTTCTCTCTTCCCCTGTCTTCATGTCACGGACGGTTTTTGAAAGCAGCAATTTGCGCTCGGAATAGCGTTCCGTTACCTCAAGCCCCCTGTCATTTCTGCTCGTAACGCAATGCGCACTATAAGTATAGTTTGTTTTTTCTCCGAGTGCATTCGTATATACCGAAGCTCGCCCCTGTTCGTCATATTCCCATTTTTCTGTTTTCGACGCCATGCCTGACTGGGGGGCAAAGAGTTTTTCTTCAATTATATTGCCGAGTTCGTCATACAGATACTGCGTTCTGTTGCCAGAACAATCCGTTACGGCAAGAAGCATATTAGAACTGTCGTAGTCGAAATGAAAGAACAAGTGCGAAGAACGGAAAATATCGCTCATAAGGGAATCTGAATTATAGGAATAGGACTGGCAGATACCGTCGCGGTCGGTGAATGATGAAAGCCTGTTCTGGGAATATTCCCACTGTTCAGTCGAGCCGTCTGGATATGTTTTTTGAATGATATTTCCTTCCGAATCATAGGCATAGGAAATCGTTCCAAACGGATCTGTTTTTGAAAGCAAATGATTTTCAGAATCATAGGCATATTCGGTAAAGAAGCCGTCCGCTTTTTCTTCACGAATCGCCCGACCGCGCTCGTCATACCAAAATGAAGTGCTCACGCCATCATAATCAGTGTAAACAGTGAGGCGATTTTCGGTATCGTAAGAAAAGCGTTCGCTTTTTCCTTCTTCGTTGCTTGTCCGTACCGTGCGATACACACCATCGATTTCTTCATATTCAAAAGAAACAAATGAACCGTCCGCCTTAATCTGTTTTGAAAGCAGTAAGTTTTCATTGTAGGCAAATGCTTTTTTATCATTTTCCCAGTACGTTACTGAAGACAGCATGTCATTCTCGTATTCATAGCGCACCTCCCGCCCCGAAATTTCATCTCGTACGGAAGCAAGGTGATTCCCCTCCCAAATGAATGAGAGCGTTTTTTTACCGTTGAGCGACAAGGAATCAATGCGATTCTCCTCATCATAAGAAAAGGCAACGCGCTCGCCCGCGCTTCCCACATACAATCTCGGAAGCCCGTTCTCAGCGTAATAGCGTTTTTCTCCAGTTATGGGGAAGGAAACACAGTACCCGTCTTCAATGCAGGCAAGCTCAATGCGACAGTGAGCAAAGGCAGGAAGGAGCGAAAAAGAACCGTCTTCGTTTCTCCGAAATACGACAAATCCCCCCTCATCCAAAGCATAGATGGCCGTGCCCAAACCAACAGTTTCCGCATATTCTGCGCAAAAACCGTATCGGGCAGGCTTATTTTCTTCCCGAATTTGCTCCGATTTCTTTACATATTCCTGTATTGTTTCATACTCAGCGAGTGCCTTTTCCTGCATCATGCAGATTTTTTCGTAAATGGGAGAACAAGAAGAATCTTCATCCGCATATTCGTGAATCCGCTTTTCGCTCTCGCTAAGCCGCTCAATATACTGCTCCCATGCAGGAAGCGCGTCTATAAAATCTTTCGCATATCCGAACACAATCCGAGACTCAAGGTTTGAGCTCCAGCCACGCCCAAAGATTCCAAATCGCTCACTCTCAGAAGAGGCATTCGCCAAAGAGTAATGCCTTTTTATTTCAAAATTCGCCCGTTGCACACTGACACACAAATCACTGTCATCGATTACAAACACTCCGGATGAAAACATGACCGGGTCCCCGACATAGCAGACCGTTTTTCCCTCTCGATTCGTAATAGCACCAGAAAGTTTATTCTCTGCAATTGTCAAAACATATCCTTCTTTTTCACAATACGCATCAAGATATGAGCGAATGTCCGCAGCCTTCGATTCAAGTTCAGTAAGAGACTTTGCCTCTGCTCCAGCCTTTTTTGCCGAATCAAGTTCCTGAAGCGCATTCAGATACAGGGAAAGCAAAGTCTCGGCATCCATATCACTGTATTTTCCCCTCCCTGAGAAAATGTCGGCAAGCCGCGCCTCTACTTCTTCCTTGTTGCCAGGTCCCGTATACACATAAATAAAATCTCCTTTATCATCATATACATCTTCCCGCGAAACAAAGATAACTTCACCGTCTGAACCAAGAACCGTTGCGAAAACTTCATCGCCGTTTGAAAAAGCATGACCGTCAAGTCCCTCAGGTCCGAAATTGACTTCAACTTCTCCGCTCCAAAAATCTTCGTCTTCTTCCTCCTCTTCTTCTTCGGCATCCTCAACAGATTCATTGTTCGCTGAACTTGAAGAAGAATTTTCAGACTCTGAATTTGATTCCGTTGCTCCCCCCGCACTTGATTCTGATGCTGAAGAACTTGAGCTAGAACCGCCCCCCGAGCCACCAGAGCCGCCTGTGCCGGCAGAACTTGAGTCATCGTCGTCATCGTTACTGCTATTCAGAAGCACATCAATAGCAAAATCATGAATATCTTGCTCATTAGTGGAAGGATCGCCACTCCAACCGTCGTCCTCTTCCTGATGATAATCAAAATACTCCCCCCAATCCATATCGTCACTGTTAAAATCAAACTCTGGGTGCGCAAGCGCACAAACAAAAAACAGGAAAAAAACAAAAAAAACTTTTCCCCACTGTTTCTTTCGCATTTTAGTTTTCATATACTGCTCCTTGTACCATGATTTAGAAACTTGTGCTGAATAATTTGTCCAGCAAACTCGTATTTTTTGCACTCGTGGGAACATAGCCGGCACAGTCACCGACAAACCGACTTAAAAGCGTATCCCGCGAACCGTTCGTGTAGAGCGAAGGATGTGAATACTGAATGAATCCGCTCTCCTTATAAATGCAGAAAAAGAGTCCGAGCGACGAAGCTGTTCCCGCCGCACTCCACGAATCAACAAGCGCATCAGCAATCAAAGCCCGAACTTCTCCCGATGGCATGAAAGAATCAAGTTTTCCCAGCACATCGTATAAGTCGACATAGAAATCTGTCGGATACTCGCTCGCATGATACGACACGCAGTTCTTGGTAAAAACCGAAAAGACAGAATCGCGCATTTCCCTAGAGGCGATAGCGGCGGCAAGCGAAGACGCATACTCAGAAAAACGGGCGACGATTGCAGGAATTTTTCCCAAATCGACACAGGAAAACGACGCATACGAATAATTCTGATATGAATCGGCAAAGGCAGATGAGACTGCCTGTATAAAATCATTAGTCGTCTGCTCGCTTTTTACAAACTGATTGAACACTTCCGTGTAATTCCAGCCACTTTCTGGAACAAGCGCGGGAGTTCCGAGCATAAAGGACGCACATTCAGAAAGTTCATAAGCGCATTCAAGACACATACCAAAGCATGTATCAAAGCCAATGAATTCAAATGTTTCGCCCTCCAGCCCTTCAGAAAGTGCCGAGCGAATCTGTGAAATCGTCATGTATGAATCAGAGGCAGTATCAAGCGCAACGGCGCGCATAACAGGCTCTGAATCAGAAGCGGAAACAGCATCGTTTCTCCAGCCCGTTCCATGCCCCCAAATAACAAGCCCGTAGTTTTCGGCACTGTATACACGGCGAGCGAATTTCACGAATCCGCTCAATGTCGCAGGATTTCCCATATCAAGTTCCGTTGCGCCCCCTTGCTTTAAGCCGAGTTCTGCACAATCAAGGCATTCGCTTACAATAAGCGTTTTGTTCAGTTGCGAGTCATGGGAAATTTCATACAGGCGCGTATCCGTCCAATCATCATTGGTGGCGTCATATTTTTCCGCACGATCAAAGAGCACAAGAATTCTCACGGAATCGTCAGACACTGCATTTTCAAGCTCGTTGAAATCAGTTATCGCGGAACTTTCAAGGTTGTTGTCAGCCGCCATATATACGAGAATCGTCCACTTTGGAAGAGCAACAGCCCCGTCATCGCCGTCAGTTTCTTCATCTTCGTGCACATCCGAATCGGGAAGCGAAACAGGCTCTTTTTTTTCGCTGTCATTGGAAACAATATGGCTTGCCTCGCTCGAAAAATCCGTTCCGCAAGAAAGAAAAAGCATGCCCACAAATAACAGAATCAATCCTTTTTTCATTCATTCGCCTCCCGAATACAGTACATTCCGAACGGGTCTTTCCAGGAACTTCCGTCCGTGTAGAGAATTTCACGAATGTAGATATAATCAACGATATACGGATCGCTCGGTACAGAGGATATATACGAATCTAAATTGATGATGAATTCTGTATTTGTATCCGCAGGAATTTTCCAATCGCACCGAGACACGATACAATTTGACCCAATGAACGGATTGTTTCCGTCTGAGTCATACAACAGAAACGACAGGGTAAATGCGCTTATTGTTTTCTCGCTTTCATTGAACAAGGAAAAATGCATTCCCGCGAAAGTGTATTTTTCTTCAAGGCTTCCAATCTCCACATGCGGATTTGAAATAATGTACGGACAAGTTAAGGCATCCGTCGTCTCACAAGAGGAAAAAATTCCCCCTGAAAAAAGCAGTAAAAGTGCATAAAAAACGCTGTTTCGGATTTCTTTTCTCATAGCGCCCCCCACTCCAGTTTTCTCAGACTGTCAAAGAATGTTTTTTTGCTTTCTTCTGACGGAAATTCACAGAAGTGAACAAGGGCTTCACAGCAGATGAAAAGCTCATTCTCCTCATTGTATTTTTTATTTTTTTCGAGAAGTTCATGGGCTTCTGCAAATTTCTTATCATCAAGCAAAACGGATAATTCATGAAAGAGGTCGTCCAAAGATTCAACTTCAATGCAGACTATACTTTTCACATCATGAAAATAAAATTCATGCTCCAGCGCACACCACCCGTTTCCGCCGCCCGTGATCCGATACGAAGCGGAAGGCACATCGCGGAACACAAACATGCCGCCAGCGTCCGTGAGGGCTGAACAGGAATTCCCGAGAAACAGATGATAATTCGGCACGGGATTTCCCTGCATATCGCACACGCGACCGACCAATGCCGCTTTTCCCTCGAATTTCGTAGACGCGCAGGAGAAAAATGCGAGCGACGAGAGCGCAATCAGCACGAAAAGCAGATTTTTTCTATTAAAACTATTCATTTACCAGCTCCTTTTTTTCAAATGTCATTTTTCCGTCGATATTCCGATAGCAGATGAAAACCGCGCCGTCTGATTGATGCACCTCGCCGATTTTCTCTTTTACGACGAGGGCTTTTGCGGGAGACGAAGCTGAGGGGAAGACATTTGCTTTTTTCGGCTGGATGTTAAGCTCCGAACCGAAAAGGTAGGCATAACGCGCACAGAGCGAGAGAATTTCCCCCGATTCGGAAAAAGCTCGTTCGGTCTTTTCAAGCAGAAGCCGCACGCGGCAGTTCTCTCCGTTTTCGGAAAGCGAGATTTTTTCCTCGCGCCACAGAAATTCTTCCGCGCTTTCGGCACAGATTTTGAGGCAGGAATAGAGAACAGAAGGGCTTGAAGAAAAAACGAATTCCACCGTGCGCTCGCCGTTATGCTCGCTTTCAATCACCGCTCCCGTCTCCCGAAGCCGTTTCCGCACGCTGGCAACAGCGACAAGCTCATCCTCATACGAAAAGATTTTCTGAGAGCGCGATTTTTCGTCTTCAGCAGCTTCTTCTGACAAAACAGGGGATTTTTCCTCAGATTTTTCCGCAAAGGGAAGCTCCAGCTCAAAATGAGGCTCATTGTTCTTAAAAGAAACCACGCAATACCGTGCGTTCACTACATCTTCGCTATTGCACCCGTACACAGAGAAAGTGCACTTTCCGCCGACTCCGCCCGCAATTTTCCCCGCCTTTTCGCTTTTCGCATAGGAAAACGCGGAGATTTTTCCGCCACGGCGGCTCACCGAAGAAAAAATGTCTTTCAAAAGCTCTTCTCCGCTCAAAAGTGCGTTTTCCTCACCGTCAGTTTCGTTTTCAGAAAGCAATTCTGTTTTTTCAGGCTCGGAAAGAACAAACGGCTCGCTCTGGCTCTGCGCAAAAAAGAGCGACTTTGCGATTCTGAGCGAGAGAATGCCTGAAAGCACGAGCAGGACAAGCGTACACACACGAACGAAACGCGCCTTCTGAGAGAAAACGCTTCGCTTCCGCTCCGTCTCAAGGTACAAAGCACCGCCCGTCTGCTTGTAGCGTGCAAGGCTCGCCTTTTCCATCACAACGACTTCCGCCATGAGCTTTTTCTTTTCGAGCGAATATTTTGCGTCGTAGCAACAGTTTCCCGAAAAGCGCGGATGCCGTTTTTCAAGCTCCCCCAGAATGAGCGAATTCACGCCCGAAACCAGGCTTTTCCACGGGAGCAGGATTTTGTACAATTCATAATCCGCCACATGAACCATCGTTTTTTTCATAATTCCTCCTTAATTGCAATCACGGCTCGCTCAGTCTCGCCGACCGACCATGAGCATTTCAAAAGTGTTTTTTTGTCCTTCACGCCGAGTTTTTCCACAGAAATTGAATCGAGCGCAAAGAGTGAAGCACAGTCCGAACGAAAAGAATCGAATCGCGCTTCTTCTTTCTGTTCGCACAAGCGCACAAAGCCACGCGCAATCGTTCGGTCGCGCGAAAGTTCCGCCGCCTTTTCTGAATATGTTTTTCCGCTTTCCGAAATGAATTTCATGTCAGACGAAAAAATCCAGAAAAAGAGCGGAAGAATCAGCACGAAAACAGAAATTTCAATCAGTCTCATAGGCATTCCCCCATTCAGAAAGAAGAATTTCATTCCGCTCCTGCAATTCCGCATAAAACAGGCCGCTCTGCTTTTCAAGTGCATTCAGCCGGCTTCGGGAAAGCGCGAGCAACGCCATGCACAACAGGGAAAGCGCACAGAGAAGGCTTGTGCCCAAAAAGAGCGCGTAGCCCGCAGAAAGTGTTTTTCGTTCCATGCCTCACTCCCACGAGCGAATATCGCTGTCGTTTCCCTCGCCGCCTTCCGCTTTGTCCGCACCGAGTGAAATAATTCCGAACGGAAGCCCTTTCGGAAGTTCCGTTGCATTCACCGAGTCCGCCCGCACATACACGAAGGGCATTCCCCACGGGTCGTTTTGGATTTTCTTGTCCGTGTACGGTCCCGCCCAGTGCTCCGCGAGCGGATACAGAGAAGGCTCTTCCCACAAAGCAAAAAGCCCCTGCTCCTCCGTCGGAAACGAACCGCAGTCGGCAAAATAGCTTTCCAACGACAGTTTCAGCTGCTCAATCTGCGTTTTTGCCGCTGAAACGCGTGCTTTTTGAATCAAACGGTGCGCCGCAATTCCAATCTGCGAAGTAAGAATCGCCGTCACCGCAAGAACCGCAAGCGTCTCAACGAAAGTGAAGCCCGCATCCTTCCGTTTTTTGAATTTTGTGAGATTTTTTCTCGTGATGATTTTCATAAAAGACCTCCAAAAGTCGTGAGATACGGCAGAAAAGCCGTCTTTAAAATCACAGTGATGTAAAATGCCGCAAGCAGAAGCAGAACGGGCTGCAAAGAAGCAAGCAGAATCTTCTCGCGCCGCTCATTCTGCGCTTCCAAAAGGCACGCCGAACGAGCAAAGCCGTTCTGTTTTCCCGTTTGCTCGCACAAATAGAGAAATTCCGAAAGAATCCGCCCTTCTTTTTTAAATCCCGCCTTTTCAAAGCACGAGCCGAAGCACTCGCACAGTTTTTCTCCGTCCAAAAGCCGATTCCGCACCGAAAGAAGCGCAAAGGCAAGATTTTTCTCCCTGCCCACAAAGGCAAAGGCACAGGAAAGGGCGTGGAGCGTCGGAACGGAATGCTCGCTTAAAAACGCCATCGTTTGAATCACATTCAAGCAGGGAGCAGAAGAAAGCATTTTCCGCGCCACCCACACAAGCAAAACGAACGCACAAAAAAGAAGAAAATCCGCACCGAGCATCGCTTTTACGGCTTCTCCGTGAATCTGTGCACAGTTTTCCCCGAACAGAGGCGCAAACGAAGGAAGAAAATAAAAGACCGAAAGTGCGCCCGCCGCCGCCGTCAGAAAAATCACAAGGCAGGGATACGCGAGCAGCGAAAGAATTTTTTCCCGCGTTTTCTTTTCATGAGCGAGCAGGCTCTTTACATGCGAGAGAATCGGCGCAAGACGCTCGCATTCTTCCGCCACCGAAATGTAGGCGGCGTACCAGTCGGGAACTGAAAGCACGGGGGCAACGCTGAGCGCAACGGAGAAAGCCATGCCGTCGGAAAGCGACTTGTGCAAGAATCGGGCGCATTCCCCGAGCAACGAATTCCGCTCCGAAAGCAGGGAAAGCCCGTTTTGAAGCGAAACGCCGCCCGAGACAAGCTCTGAAAGCGAATCAGTGAGCGAAAAAAGCAATTTCCCCTTTGAAAAACAAAAGCCGTTCATGCGATTTTTCTCCTGATAAAGCCCTCACTTTCCCGCGTGACCACATTCGCTTCAAGGCGGAGCGTTTTGTCGGAAGACGCGACCAGTTTTTGAAAGACACAGGCGAGCAGAACCGAAGAAAATTCCGAAAAATCAACGCCAAGTTCTTTCATACGGATTGCCGTCTCCTGAATGCCCGCCGTGTGCACCGTCGCGAACACCAAATGCCCCGTGAGCGAAGCCTGCAAGACCGTGCGTGCCGTAAGCGCATCGCGGATTTCCCCCACAAAAATGACATCGGGATCCTGGCGAAAAATGAAGCGGAGCGCGTCGGAAAAGCTCATGCCGTTTGCCTCGTCCACATGAATCTGCGTGATTCCGCCAAGCACATACTCAGGCGGGTCTTCAATCGTGATGATTTTCTTTTTCGCCTCGTTGCGGCAGTTGAGTTCCATGAGAAGCGAAGCCGCCGTCGTGGATTTTCCGCTTCCCGTCGCGCCACAGATAAGCACCAAGCCCTGCTCTTTTTGGCTGACCGTGCGGAGAAGTGCACACTGGCTTTCAGAAAAGCCAAGTTCTTCAAGGGAAAGTGGCACGCGCGTCACATTCAGCAAGCGGAGCACCACGCTTTCCGCGCTTCCTTCCCCACCCGAAGAAACAGAAGGAATGCAGGAAACGCGCACGAAAATTTCATTCTCCCCGTGGAAGACAAACTGCCCGTCCTGCCCGCGCCGAGTTTCAAGCACATTCAGGTTCGAGAGGATTTTGATTCTGCGCACAAGCTCCCGGCTTTTCTCCGCCGAAAGTTCGCACACATCTTCCATGCGACCGAACAGTCTGAATCTGACACGCTTTTCTTCTATATGAATATCGCTCGCCCCGCGCCTTCCCGCCTCCGAAAGAAGCATGTCCAAGAGCATCGCCGCCTCGCTTCCCTCGTTTTTGCGCTCGTTCTCACGGCGGCTTTCCCCGTAGCGAAGCGAAATCGCCTGTTTTAAAGTCGCCTCGTCAATCGAAACGAAGGCACAATGCTCGGCTTCTGAAAATGATTTTCCCTTCATGCCGAAAAATGCCCGCAGAGAATGAAGCAGTTTCTGCTTCAGTTCTTCGTTGTGAATGTTCGTCAGCCCGATTTTTATGAAATTCTCGCTGTTTTCAAGCACGACCGCCCCGTTGTATTGGCTGAACGAAACCGATAAGTCAAATTTTCCGCTCATTTTTTACCTCCGCTCTTTGTTTTTTCAGAATCAGCCTCAATCCGCTCCGCAATTTCACGAAGACGATTTTTCACTTCATCGCGCTTTTCGTTTTTCTGCTCCTCTGCACCGAAAATCTCCGCGCTCGGAAGCAAGTAAATCACGAGTTCCGTTTTTTCCGTTGATTTTTCTTCCGCCTTAAAGAGCCGACCAATCAGCGGAATCTTTGAAAAGAAGGGAACGCGGCTCACATTTTCAGTCTCTTCTTCCTGCACAAGCCCGCTCAAAACAACTGGCTCACCACTCTTCGCCCGCACTTCCGTAGTAATCACTTTTTCGCTCGTGGGCGGCGGATTTCCCGTGGTCGTGGATAAATCCGTTCCCTGCCGCGAAACGCTCGCCGTAATTTTGCTCGTAATCATGCCATCGCCCGTCACCGTTCCCGTAACTTCAAGTTTTAAGCCTGAAATGATTTCTTTCGTCACGCCCGAATAAATCGGCTCGCCCGTCTCGGGGTCAAGGTTGTTGTCTCTGTAGCGGTAAGTGTTCGTGTTCTGAAAATTGATAGGCTTTCCGCTCACTCCGTTCAAAGTCGTATCAGCAAAGACTTTCGCCCGCGATTCCGTGATTGCCGCCTGCAATTCCCCCGCGAAATGAAGCCCGAACGCCCCCACTACATCGAGATTCAAATTCAGAACGCTCCCGAGCTGCACCGCCGCCTCATTCATATCCCCGAGTTTTACGCGCCCCGCCTTAAATTTTGGAGTCCACTCGCTCCCTTTCGTTGACTGGTACTGCATAATCAGAAGGTCGTACCGAACGCGCGAGACAGGCTTATCCACACAGGGAAGCTCCGCCAAAAGCCGCTCGTAGGCTTCCAGTGAGCCAGAAAAGAAAAAACTGTCGCCCTGCCCCGTGTCGCTCATCTGCGCCTTGTCCAAAAAGGGCGGCAAGTGCGCAAGAAAATCGTCCGTGCGGATATATTTGAGCTTCACAAGACGGCTCTCATGCTTCGTGTCGATTTCAGAAATGAATTCCAGAACGCGCTCCGCCTTTTCTTCATCAGCCCAAAAAAGGAATTTCTGGTTCTCTTCAAGGACAATGCACTCCACATCAGGAAAACGCTTTGAAAGCAGGGAAACGGCAAGGCTCGGCTTCATGAAATTCAAATCGCAGTTCCGCCAGATTTTCCCCGCCTCGGAAAGCTGATTCTTGTTCTTCGAAGGAATCAAAAAATACACTTCGCCCTGCACTTTCGCTTCCGCGCCCGCCTGCACGCACAAAAGACGCAAAGCCTCGTCAAACGAATCCGCCGTAAACTGCGCGCGCATGATTTTCTGCTCCGATGAAAGCGCGAAACAGAACTGCTTTCCCGCCGCCAAGAAGAATTTTTCCGCCGCGAGCGAAAGCGGAGCATTCTGCACATCGGCATACCATTTTCCCGCGCGCTCGGCGAACAGAGCCTTCCCAATTTCCCCGAGATTCGGGCTTTGGTTCACCCGAGAGACATGCACGGTCTTATCAGCTTCTTTTTCAAGCGAAAATCCCATGCACAAATCGCAAATCCGCGCCAAAATCTCCTCTACCGTGCAGAATCCCGTGTGCAAATTCACTTTTATTGAAGGAAGCGAATCATAGGTGACGCAAAATCCCGTCGCAATCGCCATTTTCTCAAAAAGCTGCATCGGCGTGACATCAAAGGCATCGAGCGAAAACAAATCATTGTTCCGCTGAATGCGAATTCGGCTCACCGTCCAGCGTTTCTCGCCCTTTTCGACATAGAGCCGCGACTGGAGCAAGAACGCGTCAAAAGACTCGGAAAAATCCTCGCCCGTAAAACGAAAATCTGCCTTTCCCGAAACCGTGTCGTCCGCAGAAATCGAAAGCCCCGTGTAAAGAGAAAGCGCATAGAGAATCTCGTGAATGTCGCGGTCAAGAAATTCATAGGACTCCGCCGCGAACAGTTTCAACGGACTCAAAAACAGAAGAATCCAAACGCAAACGCCAAGAATTCCTCGCCTCATTTTTTGAAAGAACACAAAATACCCCCTGAGCGAAGGAAGCAAATTCCCCTTTCCCCCGCTCTGCCTATTTATTGGAAAAATTTTTGCATTTTCGGCAATGCAGAACGAAAAAAAGTGAAAAATTTTGTGTTTTTTTGCATTTTTTTTTATATAATTCGACTTATGACCGAGCTTTTTCCGAAAGACACCGTTTTTACCGTCACGAATCTCACTTCCTTAATCCGCGATTTGCTTGAAGGCACATTCTCGAACATCACGCTTGAGGGCGAAATCTCAAATTACCGTCCGAACGCAAGCGGGCACATGTACTTCACGCTAAAAGACGAAGCGGCTCAGATTTCTGCCGTTATGTTTCGCGGGCGGGCACAGTCTCTTTCTTTCGTTCCAAAAGACGGCATGAAAGTCAAATGTACCGGCTCAATTTCAGTCTACGCGCCACGAGGAAACTATCAGATTATCATCAACAAAATGGAAATTGCAGGCGCGGGAAATATTTTGCAGATTCTTGAAGAACGCAAACGCCGCCTTGCCGAAGAAGGATTGTTCAATTCAGAGCGAAAAAAGCCGATTCCACGATTTTCAAAGCGAATCGGAGTCGTCACAAGCCCCACGGGAGCCGCGTTGCGGGATATTTTGCAAATTACAAAACGGCGGAATCCCGGAATTGACATTATGATTTTGCCAGCTTTAGTTCAGGGAGACGGAGCGGCAAGCACCATCGCGCATATGATAAAAACAGCAAATGATTTCAATCTCTGCGATGTGCTGATTGTCGGGCGAGGAGGAGGCTCTCTTGAAGATTTACTTCCGTTCAGTGAAGAAATTGTAGTGCGGGCAATCGCCGATTCCCATATCCCTGTCGTAAGTGCCGTCGGTCACGAAATTGACTGGAGTTTGGCAGATTATGCCGCTGATTTGCGCGCACCTACTCCATCGGCAGCCGCAGAACTTGTTGTTCCCAAGCAAAGTGATATTCTGCAAGGACTTGAAGCATATAAAGAAGAATTTTACAATCAGATTTCCTCTAAAGTCGAACGGCTAAAACTACTGATAAAATCATTTG
>ERZ842401.3348-NODE-3348-length-20030-cov-5.782128_pt1 | contig 20030 bp, 15 predicted proteins | sample MGYA00521270_ERZ842401 | MGnify/ENA primary metagenome ERZ842401 (study PRJEB31892, sample SAMEA3878208) | bioreactor metagenome | biome: Moose rumen | place: Sweden | collected 2011-10 | study: EMG produced TPA metagenomics assembly of the PRJEB12797 data set... | reverse complement strand
CCACTTTTCTACCGTTTAAAGTACAAATTACTGATACTAAACAACATACAAATACGCGGGTTGCAGTGGGCTGACCTCTGTCACGATTCCCGATAGCGTAACAAGCATAGGAGTATCTGCTTTCTCTGGTTGCCGCCTGGCCTCCATCACGATTCCTGACAGCGTGACTAATATAGGAGACCATGCTTTCGAAAAATGCGATCGTCTAACCTCCATCACGATACCCAACGGCGTGACAAACATAATAGGAAGTACCTTCAAAGATTGTAGCCACCTGACCTCCGTCACCATTGGCAACAGCGTGACGAGCATAGGAAAGTCTGCTTTCCGTAATTGTGGTGCCCTGACCTCGTTGACTATAGGGCAAAGTGTTAGTCGTATAAAAGCCGAGTCTTTCGCTAATTGTAAACGGCTGACAGATATCTATAGCTTAGCGAAAAACGTACCTAACACAAACACTAATGCTTTTATAGATTCTGTGATTGAATCTGCAACTTTGCATGTACCAGCTGAATTAGTTGACGCCTATAAAGCTGTAGCGCCTTGGAAGAATTTCAAAAAAGTTGTGGCTTTAATTAATTAAGAAACAAGTATTTAAGGCATCACAAGAAAGCAATACAGAAGCACTACAGGATTTGGGGAACAGATTTATTGATTCTTTCTGGAAAAGCGATCAAAGACCTATACATTTATTATCTTGCAGTCTCATACTTGTGAATTGATTGTGATGTTTTCTGTCGACCAATTGCTATGAGTTTCTCAGATTTGTCATAGTCGAAACCTCCATAACGACTCATTTGTATATCTACGAGTATATCTGGTTTTATTAACTTAGCCATCAAAATGGAATTTTGCCGAATCATCAATGAACTGGTACGTGAAAGTACTGTATAATAATTAAATTCTATGTTGTCTGGGATTAGTTTGTCGAGAATCTTTGCTTTTAGCGACTTGTCGTTCTTTTGCCATTCTGTTAGTCGATGCATTTCTTCCCATTGTGATTTGTAATCATGACCGCTTACATCTACGCCCACTAAGATATCGCCCTTTTGTCTCTTGACACGATTCAAGGGTATTGGGTTAATTACGCCACCATCTATCAAAACCATGTCGTCACGTTGAACAGGTTCATAAAACGATGGCAGAGATATACTGGCACGTATTGCTTCAAACAAACTACCTTTGTTGAAAACGATTTCCTTACCCGCTTTCAAGTCAGTGGCTACAGCACAGTATGGTATAGGTAAATCCTCTATAGGCATGTCTGGCACAAATTCCATGATAGCCTCTATTATTCTGTTGCCCTTTGCCAAATGGTTAAGGGAAAACGAGAAGTCCGTCAGTGAAATCATCTTCTTCCTGTCAATGGTCTTCATCCACTCTCGGAACTCATTCATCTTCCCCGTTGCATAGACACCGCCAATGAGTGCCCCCATTGAACATCCGGCAATGGAACTGATGTGATAGCCGTTTGACTCCAGCTCCTCGATAGCACCGATATGTGCCAAGCCTCTGGCACCACCACTCGATAATACAAGAGCCACATTTTTTGTTGTTTGGGGATCCGTCATAACCTAAAAAACGTTTAAACCATCGCAAAAGTAGTGATTATTAGCGAATATTCAGTAATTTTGCATCGATTATTACAGAACTTTATGATATAGACTGAGGCGAATGAAGCTGTTACGTGCAATATATGTGACTTTTACGGTTGCTTTGGGAAAGGCAATTGATATATGGTCAACAAAGCCATATCCAGCCAATGTGCTTTCCAACTTACATCCCAATGCCTTTGAAATAGATGGAATCAAGTGCGCTTCAATGGAGGGATTTCTTCAGTCATTGAAGAAAAAAGATATTCAGGAACAAAGTGAAATTTGCAAATTGGCAGGATTGGATGCTAAGGCGAAGAGTACATCAGAATGGCAATCAACACAATATGTTTATTGGCAGGGGCGTGTCATACATAGGCAGTCACCTGCATTTCAGAATTTGATACTCAGAGCTTATAAACTGCTCTTTCAACAAAATGAAGCATTCAGGGATGCATTGTTATCTACAAAAGGTAAGCGTCTTTATCACGTTCATGGGGTATCAGATTCCCAAAAGACAATTTTGACGGAGCATGAGTTTGTAACGTGTCTAATGACAGTCAGAGATACCAAATAAAAAACAAGGTCAACAGTATTTCTGCTGCTGACCATGCTTGTAAGTGAGCCACGAAAAGTCTTCTGTGTGAGGGCCATCGTGCCAGTATTCCGTAAAGTCCTGTGAATAGGGAGGTAGGTTGTCGCCTTGCCCGTCTCGGAAAATCTGTTGGGTTTCCTGCTCCGCTTCAGCTATTTCCATATCGTTCTCCCACTTTCCTATCGGCTCGTCGTAGTATTCGCTGTACCTTTCTGCGTACAGATAATAATAGGTTGTGCCATAGTAGGTGCTGGTCAGAAACTCTATCCTGTCGTCCCACCAGTCGTACTCAGGATGTCCGAGTGCTCGCCATAGCTGGCTACATCTGCGGTCTAAGAGTTCGCACTCTGTTTCTGAAATGACATCCTTCAGACTTACACGGTTGTTGTCGAACCAGACATAGCGCCAATCATCATAATCTTTTTCCTCAATAAGACCTGCAGTGAACAGCCAAACCTTTCGTGCCCACCAGAAATGTCCAGTCTCAGCGCAGAGATCGCCAATACGCATCCCTTTCATGTACTTCTGCTTGCAACTGGAGGCACAGCGTATGGGATGAATCTCGCGGTTGACAATATCCTTCAGCAACCGGGCTTCTAGATGGGTAACAACACCATTGGGCATGCAACTGCACACCCGATAAGGAATTCTTCTTCTCATATGAATAGTTGTTTAAAATCCTATTTTTGATTTCGGGTGAGGAACCTCAATGGAAACAATGTCTTCTGGTGTAAGAGATAGTAATTCAGACTTTCCACTTGACTGTTGTTTCACACATCTGGCAGCATGCTGGATATAGATACGCTCAAGTTGGTTGCCTATGAAACGAGCATTTCCCCACGTTTGAGGATCGCGAGTCTGATAGGCTGACGTTAATATGTGAACATACTTTTCCCATGCCTCGGTTGTAAAGGTGTAATTATACTCCTTAATGCGAAGTTTTGTGATTTCCAAAAGTTCATCGATTGTAAAGTCTGGGAACTCAAACTTGTTGGGAAAGCGCGACTGTAATCCAGGATTGAGGTCGATAAGTTTCTGCATCGGCTCTTTGTAGCCACATAGTACAACGGCAATATCACGCTGTGATTCATCTGCAAGGATATTCATCAGCAATGGAATTACCATTTTTCCTGGGTCATGTGGGTTTGAACTATTCAACAGATAAGCTTCATCTATCATCAGTACACCGCCTTTTGCCATATCGATGACCTGACGTGTGGAGCGTTCTTCGTCCCCCCACAGTGTACCTATGAACGTACTACGATCGCATACCACCACATGTCCTTTCGACAAAGCCCCAGCTTGTCGGAGCAAGGAACCGTAAATCTTGCAGATGGTTGTCTTTCCCGTACCAGGACGGCCCAGGAATAAGCTATGTAATGACACCTTATGCTGTTTGCCTGTAGGACATAATTCGCGCATCATTTTATTGTAGCTTGTCAGTTTAACCAGTTCATCCATGCGTTGTTTAATCTCACTGCAGCCCACGAGTTTGTCGAGCTCTTCGCGAGGATTTGCAATTGGGCGCATAATCTCGACCTTAACACTGAGATTCTGGTTCTGCTCAATCTGGCCATCAGGAAAAGATGTGTCTTCCTCTGAAGGTGTTTCATCTTCTGTCGGTTCCGAATTGCTTTCCTCAGAACTGTATTCAGGATCGGTATCTTGATCTTCTTCTAAATCCTTTCCATAAGAGTCCTTGCTTTCGTTATTGATAAACTCGTTTAGCAGTCTCTCGAATTCGTCATCATCCGATTCTGATTCCTCTGTCGGAGTCTCTTCTTTCGTGAGCGGCATAGGTGTGGATGGACTTTCAGTTTCCAATGCATGCAGTGGTGTCTCGTTCAAAGTGTACACGTAGGACTTACAGTCCAGATCTTCATCTTCATTCACACGTATCTTACGATACTTAAGTCTCTTCATATAATCTATGACCGTGACATTGTTGGAATCCCACATCTCAAAAAGATTGTAAGCATTGGTAATGTCAGCCTCTGTTATTAGCACGCCATACACGGGTATTATTAGTCGGTTGTTGATTGCGCGAACTGTCTGTGCCAGTTTCCAGACTTTGCTGACCCGTGGCTCATGGTTATCAGAATAAATAAGGGGACTGAGTGTTTTTGATTCTTCGTATGTCTGTTCTTCGCAATGACCGCAACAGTCAAGGCATACCACGACCATGCATGAATTGTCGCAATACAGATATACGTCGAAGTCTGTCAAATACGGGGCTAAGCCCTTCAGGTGAGTGGAAAAGACGGCATAATTCACCGCCATAGCATCTAAGTGTTTCCTGATAGTTGTTTGTGTCTGTTTCTTGAAATCGTTAATGAGTCTATATTCTTTCCGCATAATCTACATAATTCTAACCACTATAAAAACAAATAAAAGTGTAAATTCCCTTGGTATAGGGACACAAGAGTTAATAGGCAAGTGCTCCTGCACCGACCTATGGAATTATAGGGTATTCAATTCAGAGAATACACTATCACAATCCCCGACTATTGTAGCAATATGTCAAAGAACGCACAAAAACGACAAGGTACAATCCTCTTGTCGATTCTCAGATTCAGTTCTTTACTTCATCATTGAACCGCTCGATACTTGGCTGTTTCCTTTGTCATCATGTTCATTCTTGCTACAATTAAAAAAAATGATTTGTGATAGAATTATGTAATTCGGCCACAAAAGTAGCTAAAAATCTCGTTCCCGCCAAATGTTTTTGAGAAAATTTTGAGGTCTCTACAAATATATTTTTTCAGGTGATAGAAAGTGGGAATTTGGAGGCTCTCTAATTTAGGCGGATAAAATATCTCAATGAAAAATTATGAATCATATAAAGAAAAAGATGGAAGATCGTGATATACTTATTGCAATGATGGAAGAGCATCCAGAACTGTTTTATGATACCAGCGAATTGGATGGTTTGGAAGATGATGAGGTGATACAGAAGCCTCTAGATGAATGGATAGAAGATCTTGTGGAGAAGAATTGTTTAGAGAAGTGAATGATATGAAAGATGGTATTATTGGTAATATCGTAACGGTAACAATTGATAGGCCAAAAGGGAGCCACCATCCCGTTTACAAAGATTTATGCTATCCTATAAACTATGGATATATAGACGGGGTAATGGCACCAGATGGGGAAGAACAAGATGCCTACATTATTGGAGTAGATGAACCTGTCAAGAAGTTTACGGGAAAGGTTGTAGCCATCATTCACAGAAAGGATGACATAGAAGATAAATGGGTTGCTTGTCCTGAAAATATGACATATACAAAGTCAGAAATCTTCAGTATGGTGTATTTCCAAGAACAGTATTTTGATTATGAGGTAATTGTGGCATCAGAAGAAGCCAACAGAGTTATGGAGGATTATTCTATAGCACTCGGAGAAATTCGGAGCTATGCCTCTCATAGAAGTCACCCTGTATTCACAGAACTGCAGGAGGCGGGTCGTGAACTTCGTTCTGGAGAAGAAATAGATTACCACTTTAAATGGAATATCGTAAACATCGACGAGTCTCATATATATATTACAAACAAGAAAAATGGGCACCGTTACCATATATCCGTCATTATTCCTGCTGCACTCTATGTTGATGTATATCGGATTCTTGAAGATGGGACGGAGTGCAAGGCTTTTTGATGAAATAAAAGTGTTAGCTGAATTTGATGTTTTGTGATAAATTTAGGGAGTTTTTCACCTCTTTAATACTAAAAAGAGTATAGAAATGCCATTTTTCTAACTAAAATTAAAAGATATTGCAAGAAATTTGCTATCTTTGCAAGCATATTGATAACTAAAAATAAATTGCTTAGCAGATGAAAGTCTACTATCCATCTATCAAAAATGGCAGTGCCAAGGAACTCGAAGGGAGTATCTATGTGATTACATTCTTCGTTTCAGAGACTCCTTGGGCTATGAACGAAAAGATGGATTTGTTTAAGCATGTCAGGGAAGCAGAGTCTTGGTTAGAAGGAAAAGCAAAGGAATACGGGAAAACTTTAAGGTTTGTCAATGGTGTACATGGTCTTTTCGAGCCTTTTGAGATAGACATCGTCCCTGATTATAACTCCGGAACTCCTCAAACAGACATTGCAAAAAAATATCTGAAAGCTGCTGGATGCCCTTCCGATACTGCTTATCCAGAGTGGATTAAGAAAAATTCTGGTTGTGACCAATCATTGGTATTCATTATAGCCAATAAGGAAGGACGTGGTTATGCAAATCCTATTTACTGGGAATCAGACGGTCCAGAAGGAACAATTCTTTATCACTCGGAAAATAATAAGTTGATTGCAAGTTCGATTATTCACGAGTTTTTGCACCTGTTTGGAGCTATAGATTTGTACGAGACAGATGTGCAGACTGCTGATAATTCTGCCAGAATGGAAAAAATGTATCCTAAAGAAGTCATGCACAACCACTATTTCCCACTTACAGAGCTGGTGATAAGTCCTCTTACAGCATGGTTAGTAGGATTGAGTGATAATAAAGAATCCTGGTTTGAAACATTTCTCCCCAAATAATATGAAGAAGATATATATCATCATAACATTTATTCTCTGTGTCACCCTAGTACATGCACAGCAGCAAAGTTTCGATGCATTGAAAGCAGACTATCCTCTGCTGATGAAAAAGTTTGGTAAGGAACTGGAAGGACAAAGGGCTGATTACATTTTTGCCATTGACGTTTCTGGTACGATGAACAAATACCAAGAAACAGTAGTCCCAGCATTGGGTGAGTTTTTCAAATCTCTGCAAGAGGGTGACTATGTTTCTATCATCAAATTTGGTGGAGAAGCCACAAATGAAGTTGGTAGTGCAGGTAAAATTGGAGCGGAAACAATAAAAAACCTTATCAATTATGCCGGCCATATCTATGACAAGCCAACGACTGCTTTTGAACGTGAAAAGTATTTCAAATACACAGACCTTGACAATATGTTACACTATCTGGCAACAGACATGAAGCAGATAGACCGTAGCAAACTCAAATTCGTATTCATTATTACCGACTTCCTGCATGATCCTTCTATGGCTCGAAAAGGAAAAGAAGATTGGGATGGTGTTGCAAAGCGCTTTGCTACGGAACAGGCAGGAAACGATGTATATGTATTCGCTCTTCAGCTTCCTGGTAGTGGTCGTGATTTGGAAAAGGTAAGAAGCGTGTTCCCGAAGTCTTTCAATTTCAATCATGTGCCTATTACCAGTGGTAGTGCGTTGTCTGATTGGTTTACGCAGCGAAAGAATGCTATTCTATTAGACAAGTTCTATGCACTTGTCAAACACAAAATACAGCCTGTTGATTTCAAGATAGAACCATCGCTTGACATTGATGGAAACCTGGATTTGGGCATATCATGGAAATCTAATCCAGTTTATGATATTATTCGCGTTGATGCAGTAAGCACATCAGCTAAAGGATTCGAATTCGGTCCTGAACTGCCGAAAAGTACTGCAGATGAAGAAGATATACTTGATGCTGGTAAGTTTGATTATCAGAAAGCCAGTCTTTTGACTCCAACATTTAAGACAATAAAGGGCAATGTGATAGCCAAAGCTTCCTTCGATGTGCCATATGAAGGGGAACTGAGCAAGTTAGGATTCGAAGCCCCCAAGTTTCAGGCCAGTGCTCCTATGGAGGATTGGATGTTTTGCTATCCACTCCCCTTCTGGCTATTCTGCCTTATCGTTGCACTCATTATTATTTATATAGTATTGGTTGCCCGTGCTTTCGGCAGGAATAATTCTTCTTTCTATCGGATAAATGGTAAGTTCGAAGTAACATTCAGCGGAGAAGCCGTTACCGAGAGGAAGAAGGCGCAAGGATTGAACATGGTTGATTTTGGCAAGGGTGCCGGTTTTTTATCTGTTCCTGATGCTAATTGGCATATCAAGATAGATGTAAAGCGGCATAATCCTTTCTTACGGCCACTAAAACATCCTGAGTACATCGTTACGATGTTGAAAGGATCTGCATTTAAGATTGGCGTGAAATATGGCCCGCATCAGCATCCATCTATCGCTAGATATACACATATTACAGTTGGTGATTTCCGCGTTCGTTGGTTGAATTAAAAATTTAATAAATATTATAACTATGGCAGAGAAGCATATTTTTATCGGTTTGGGCGGCTCAGGCGTCAACACTGTCGCCCCTCTCAAGTACAAAATCTATGAGAGAATGAAGGGTACGGAGATGAAGACCCGTTTACAGGTGATGAACGACACCTATCGTTTCCTATTCGTTGATACCGACAGCAGAGACATTGCAGAGGCTAATAAAAATTATAGGAATCTCTACGAAGGTGGAAAGATTGACTTTATCAATAAAGATGAGTTGTTGAATCTGGGTGACATCAATCCATATATCAGTTATCATGAAGCTGAGAATTACCCAGAACTGAAAATCAACCGTCGCATTATGGAAGCATGTCCTCCTATGGTCGCTGAGAGTATGGACAACCGTGATCTCTCCTTTGGAGCTGGTGCCCTCCGCTTAAAGTCACGTATAGCTTTTGGACGCAAAAAGAAGGATTTCGTCAGTATGCTAAAGAAAGCAATCGACGAACTGAATCCGATAGAGCACAATACTGACAAGAACGTCATTCACTACTGGATTGTCAGCAGTAGTAATGGTGGCACAGGAAGCGGCTCTGTACTAGATGTGCTCTACCTTGTGAATATGCTGCATCGCACCTATATTGACAAGGGTAATCCCAAGGTTGGACTCATGCTTTATATGCCTCGTGCATTTATGAACGTTAACAGAGATAATGAGCGATACCCTCGTAACGCATACGCAGTTTTTAAAGAACTGGAGGCATTCCAGAAATGGAATAAGGATGTGTCAAAGAATAAGCTATTCCACCGTATGGCTGTTACTGACGAATATGAACTCTTTGACGAAGACATGGGATTCCGTCCGTTTGAGTTCTGTATCCCCATAGACTTCCATACGGAGAATAACAATAACATGGGTGACATAAACAAGATGTATTCCAACACCGCTGAATTGATGTTCTATATTCACAGCGGTCAAGGAGCAAGTGGATTTAAGTCGTTCCTGGATAACAATGAGGATGGCGACCAAATCAATAGCCCGGAATTCTTCTTGATACCGATGGGTTATATGGCCCTGAGGAAGCCAAATGAGCAATTTGAGAACTATATAGCCCTTCGTTCTAAGTACGAAATGCTCCGTTATGGCATTCTTGGTTCAACTATTGAATCTGCTGACGAACGAAAGAGACTGATGAATACACTCTTTGATACAATTATCAAGAGTTCGCTATTTGAAAGCGGATTGGGAAAGGAGTCCTATTTCCGTACCATCAAGGGCATCGTGGCAGATATGCTCGATGATGAGATGCCTGACAACCTGATTCGTGACAACGATAATAAAGTGGTAAAAAAACTGCCGACAAACGTCTCTATTGAAGATGCACGTGGTGTTATCAGCGCTATTGAAGCCGCTATCCGTCGTCGCGGAGAAGAAAAGAACAACACTCGCAAGGCAATTGAGCATGACCTTTGGGCTTGGGCTGAAGAAAATGGCCGTAAATGGGGTCTGCAATATGTGAAAGACATCCTACAGGAGCTTGATGCCTATTGTACCGACATCTATATGGCCTATACGACAGATACCAATACGGGTATATTGCAAGGCCTCCGTTCAAGTCGCAAATCACTGGTTGAAAGTAGAGACGGCATAGAAGGAGAATTGGATGACCTTTATCAGAAAGCCATTCAGGTCACTCTGAAAGAAAGAGTCACTGGTGACAATGCTAATGATATACAGGTATTCTTCTCGCGTCTGAAAGACTGGGTAGAAGCCAGCGTAAAAGTGATTCTCACCGAAGAGGCCTTCGATATGATCAGGGAGTTGGCATATGGAGATCGTGGTATTATTGACCGCATTATAACCCATGTACGGAAGCTGATAACAGAGGCTTCTGCTGTTCTTAATGGTGATAAGGGCGTTGCACAGGGTTACACAGGTCTGGCCAGAAATTTCTACTTGTCAAAGATGGATGTTACATCGGTATTTGTCCCTGATATTACGGAATATGTCGATGGTACAGGCTGGCGTGAAGACCATAATCTTTTTTCAGAGTGGTATGGTATGATCATCGGTCACACATCAGACTTTGTGCCTGGAGAAGGCTTCGCTCCATTACGTAATGGTGACCCAGCACACTCATTAGAAGGTCTGTTTAGCCAAATGATCAGTCTGCATTCTGAAGAAATGGTTCAAAAGAAATACATCATAGATGAAGAAAGTCATTTATTCACCAACACCTATATTACAGACTTCAAGCGAGCCATAGAAGACTTACTAGACTATACTGTAGAAACGGTGCAGACACTGATACACCAGAATGAGACTGTCAGCAAACAATGGTATGAAAAGACGTTGGCAAGTTTCTTCTCAGGATTAAACAGCGAAGCAACACGTGCCATCCAACAGAAGGCCCATCCAAATCTTTTCTTCCCTTACAGCAAGTCAAAGGTTGCCAGTAAGATAACAGACAAGGCGTTCTGTGTAGGTCCTGATGGCGTTGTTGAAAATGTTTTCCTTGATTCATCTTCATCAGACACTACTAGATTTATTTCCAGCAATGATCCGTCTGTGATGTATAAGATTGTAACTAAACTTGGCCTGTCATTCGAATATTACGACTTGTATCAAAGCATTAAGACGGAGTATGACAATTGTATGAACAAGGTATTCTATCATTTCCACCAGGCCTTTGCAACATCTGGTGGCAATGCAGACAATATCAAACTCCCAAGAGAAATCAAGCCAGAGCAGGTTGTATTCACAAAATATCTGATATTGAACCAGCTCCGCGAGACCTTCAGCCATATCATGGTTAAGGGTACAGAGGTGTACAATAAGGAAAACTATACTGATACACCTGTCATATTTGACAGTGAGATGGACAAGATAGCAAAGTTTGCGACCTCCAGTTCAATTAACTTGATAGATAATGAGAAGATCCAGTTACAAGTGACTGACGGTGATTCCGTATATTATCATACGGTAACGATTGATCATCCTGAGCACAGAATGACAGAGTTACTTGATGGTTTTACAGAATACTTTACTGTAGGCCGTTTCGGAGTGTTGGCATCAGAACTCATCAAGGATATCAACTTCCTGGAGTCCGACCTCTTGCGTCAGAAGTATCATGAGGCAGTAGAAGCACTCAAAACAGATCTGAACGAGAAATGGGCAGCAGCAGGTAAGAAAGAGAAGGAAACCATTGGTGATATCCTCCGCATTCTGAATGAAAGACTTGATACCATCGCGAAATTCCTTTCAAAAAAGCAATACGAGGGTTAAATTATGCTTCCGCTTTGGATTATAGATATGGGGTGTTCTGCGGCTTCTACCAAGAAGCTGCAGGAACTCCTGTCTGAAACTGGCGAGTCCCTGAAACCATATTGGCATTATTATCATGCCAAGAACAAGGATGTTTCAGACGCAGCCTCCTGCAAGGCATTCATTGACGAACTTGTTTCAGACGGAAGGGATTGTTATAATGCATTCATCAAAGATGGCTATCAAGTAGGAAACTTCCAGATTGTCATTTTGGGTGCCGCTGACGAAAAACTTTCCCAACAAATATTTGCACCATTAGCAGGACTCATTCGTGACAATCTCCCTAGGATTATTGCCGACCATGCCAATTTAGGCGTAGAAATAACTGGGGTTCTTTTCATTCCAAGCACGGTCAACCAACTTGATGACTTGCAGGAGAGAACGAATGTAGCTATGCTTCTGGAGAGTCTGAACATGCTGAATGAACGTCTTGGAGCTAGACACTTCAATCGATTAGTTGCCTATCAGGATGTACAGTATAAAGGATATCGCTTCTATCCGGGACTTAATGCCGAACAGCGTACCGAACTGCAATTCCAAATTCTGACAAACCTATTCTTCGTAAGCGCTAAAAGTGAACGTCTGTTTGATAGGATTGGTAGCGGAGAAGGAATATACTCCTTGGGAGCTGCATCTGTTTATTATAACAGTGAGCAACACCATGCCTTTGAACTTAAGCACCTGCTTGACAAACTTGTCGGAGAGTTTAAAGATGAAGAAAACTTCAGTGAGGACTATGCAAATAAGCTTGTACATGAAGTTCTGAGAGAGGACGTATTAAACACAGATGAGATTTCCGCACGTTTTCGTGAGGAGTGCAGCAGTACTGATGTGGACTTGAAGAAGATGGAAGGCGAAGCCGATCCACATCCTGTATGGGATTTGTTCCGCTCTGACCTTATACCTAGCTATTATTATAAGTTCCTGAAGTATATGCCAGCAAGGCTCATGGCATTTATGCAGAGCCTGTCCTATATCTTGCTGACAAGATTCTCTGGGATATTACGTGATAATAGAAAGAAAGCGGTTGAAAAATTCATTCCGCTCCTTCATTCCATTTATCGTAAGGTTTTCCTGGATCCGTCTGCCAACTATGCTACGATAGCACAGGTAGAATCAGTATTCAGGGCTGCTAAAGATTATCTGATGAACAAGCGGGAGTCGGTAAAACTTGTTTCTCACGAAATAGTGCCAGTCCCCCGATATCTGAGGAATGACTACGACAAGTGTGAAACTTCAGGGGAATCCAATAAGCCATCAGATATACTTGAGAATATCAAGAAGAATCTGAAAAAGGAACCTATTGTTCTAAGTCTGATTGTAAGATGTTTCCTTCTTGGTATTCTGTTGGTTTTCACCATCATTCCTGTATTGCGCGTATTATCGCCAAAAGTCATTAATTTGGGAGAAATAGCAACGATAGAATGGCTGTGGATACCTATTATATTCTTTTTACCCCTTGTCATTGAATTCTTCATCAAACTTCGGAGGCATTTCAAACGCATCAAACGGTTGAAATACAGACTTCTTGCTGCGACCCTTTTGTCTGTAAATAAACGTCTTTCGAAGTTCTTGATGGAGGAACAAGGAAAATTCTATGAAGAATTGGTTAAGGAATGTGATACTCAGTTGGAACTTCTTGCCAAGTTCAGGGAGAGTATGAAAGTCCCAGAAGCTACGGCAGGAAAAGGAGTTATCCCAGAGACAACCTTCAACCAGCCTCTTCTCGGTGGTTCTTTCTGCGGAGAGAAACTGATAGAAAAAGACTCGGTGTCTGAGGCAGAGATAAGAGTAAAGGACGAGGTACTACGTCTTTCCGATTTAAAGAGTGAAGATCTCATCGGACTCCTGAAAAATTCATTCAGACAACCAGAGACACTTGATACTATTGACTTATCAGATGACAAAGAGCCACCCATACATGCAGAAGCTTTCGTTTCTGTACTGAGTAAACTCTTTGCACCTGAACTCCTTATTCATACAGCTGAAAATGCTGGTGCGATGATGTCTCTTCTCGGACAAAATATGAATGTAACCCCATGGGAAAAGATGGCTGGTGTAAATGGTATGCTTTTCTCGGTATCTTCAAACAACAAGCCTGTTTTGAGAATAACCAATGTTCCTCGACTATTGGAGGGAATGAGCATTATCAATGACGAGGCAACGGCTGATTATGCGTTGTTGACGTATTGGCAAAAGATTATTCCGTGTATTCAGTCGCAGCTTGTCTGTAACTGTTCATTGGAACAACTTCCCAAACTCTCATTTGCTGAAAAACTTTCCCTTTATTACGGTTATTATAGGCAGAGAGACCTTGCTTATTCTTTGGCAGGAACACCTGTCAGAATTCCCAAAGAGGAAATGGATCAGTTGGATAAAAAATTAAAGGAGGACAGGTTATGATATTTATAAGAATTGCACTACTTCTGGCCGTCCTGCTGATTCTCTTTGCAGTATATGAGATTATCGGCCTGTTTAAGAAAAAGGCAAAGACCTATTATGCAGGAGATGATGGTAATAATCATGCTTTTGGTGATGCTGTATTTAATATCAGTGCCGACTGTTATGTCTTCCATGACAACAACCAGCCTATAGCTAACCGCTATCAGGGTAATTCCAATGTTGAGAACGGGCTTGCGCAAATATTATTACGTGACGATCCCGCTTCGTCTGACCTGACATTGGCAGTCCATAAGGAAGGTTGGGTTGATTTGTCCGGCAATATCTATGGAAAATCTGGGCTCCGACTTGGCTACATCACTGACGAGAAAGGCAAACCAGGCATTAATGGTTCAGGCCGATGGTATGAACTATGGTTAAGGAAACACTCTTTGGTGTATTCATGCCCACCACTCGCCAGTGAGGGCGGTGACAGTGAGGTTGCCAAGGATAAGTTATTAGGAAAGGTTGTTGAGACTGGCAGGCTTTGGAAGGCTAAGCCAAATGTCTATACAGTTACAGCAAGGGCAGGTGGATTCCTACTGCTTTATAAAGATCGCCAACCTAAACCTGCCAGTGAAGACCCAATGGCAGAAAAGATGACTTGGAGAGATACGGCGCTGCCTTCTTCTGTGCTGTTCACCTTCATCTATGGTCTGTTCTATTTAACAGGAATGGGAAAAATGTCCTTCCCTGCATTTGGAGAACAGATAGGTTTTATCTTTGCTATGCTTTTAGTATTCTTTGTTATTTGGGCGATTCTCCGTCAGATAAAAATAGAGGCTTTATTAGAGGGGAAAGCCTTTGACGACTTCTTAATGCTTATAGACAGAAATACTGGAGTCGGTGGCTTGAATAACTGGATTATCTTGACGGCTTCTGCAGCATTGCTTGTCTCTATTTTCATATATGGTAGCGATTTTATTCCGTTGCAGGCTGCTATGTTGATAGGTGCATGGGTAAACAGGAAATATGTTAGCCGTGAACCTTGGAAAGTGGCTGATTATAACGAAGAAGAGGGAGGACGATTGCCGGAATGGACAGATGGTAGTGATGACGAGGACGAAAACAACAATGAAGATGAGAGCGAAGAAAGCGGTGGAGGTGATGAAAGTGAAGTTGAAATTGCCGAACGTCACTATGCATGGGAACTCGACTCTGCATACCATCGTTCAAAAGGTGAATTGACTCTTAAGTTCAATCCTGAGAAGATCGCCACGCTTCGCTCTAACAACCCATTCAGGCTAAGTCCAAACAAAGGACACATCGCAAATGTGACAGAGCTTTTCGATGTTTGCAAAGACAATCGGAAAGTTCATCGTGTGCTTCGATACATGGATAATCTTTCACGAGAAGAAGGTTTGGGTGAACTGGAGAGAATGCAATTTATCTTGGATTTTGTACAGAAGCCCAACATTGAATATGAGTTTGATGAGAAATGCGATGAGATAGGTAACCTTTCAGATTATGCACGCTTCCCAGACGAGACCATGTTTGATGGACGAGGTGACTGTGACTGTAAAGCAGTTTTGGCAGCAGCTCTGTTCCGTGAAGCAGGCTATAAGACCGCTTACATTACCACTCCATCTCATGCAGCTATAGCAGTGGCCTTTAAGAGCAAATCTGCTTCTGAACTATTGGAGATGGCTGGCCAGTCAATTGTAACCAAGGACGGCTATATGTATTTCTTCTGTGAAACCACTGGAGATGGGTTTAAGATTGGAGATCTTGGTGGTACAACCAAGGAAGCTGTTGAAGACATAATATTCTTGAATTAGTATGAAGCAATTAGGATCCATAGCGGGTGTACTGCTCGTATTCGTGTTGTCAGCTTTTGCTCTTGTGATGATATATGACAAAGGGAAGGACCAGAAAGCGTTAAGATATGCAGATGTTCCCCAGGGAACCATCGACTGGATTAATTCATTCGGTAATGGAATTGACGATATCCTTTCGTCGTTTGACCCGCAACCTATCCCTACACCATGGAATAACGATGGTGACATAGGCCAAGATTCTGATACTGGAATGAAGACAATAGAAGACGATTATTTCATCTTTTATTTCCCAGAGTCACTGGCAAAGAAAGCTGCCTTATGTCAGAAGTTTGCCCATCAAGCCATTCCTCATTTGGAAGATATCATTGGCAAATATTATTATCCGGATGATATGAATGGCAGAAAGGTGGCAATCTACTTAACACCAGACCAGAAGACTTTCAATGAACTTATGGCTAAGATGTCCTTTGGGAAAGGGGATTACAGTCATACAGCAGGTATTACGATTTCCATCATATCCCCTACGGGCTACTATTTAAAGGGAATTGCCTTAAATGGTCAATTTTCTTTTTCAAGCGATGATTATACCAAGAATGTACTTTGGCATGAAATGACGCATTATTGTTTCTTTGCTTCGGTGGATTATAGCCAACAGGTAAACCTACCAATGTGGTGTTATGAGGGAATAGCGGAATACACATCACTACCAGGGAAGAAACCGCATTTCTCCCAAAAAGAGGTTGACATGATGAGGAATGATTGCAACCTTTCAGATAGACATTTCCCTTATGTTTTTGAAAACTATCAGGGAGGGCAATCCATCTTCTGTTATATGGATAATTCCTATTCGGTTTCTGGCGTAAAGAATTTCCTAAGAAGTACATACACAAGTGGAATACCTTCTGCAATGAAGACCAATTTTTCAAAATCCATACAAGAGTTTGAGAGGGATTGGAAATCAAATTTGGATTCTTTTAAGCGTTGACGGTTTAGGCAGAGATAATTATTATTGTAACTATGGCGATATTATCTAACAATCAACACATCAGCAAATTTGAGATAAAACGTCTCATAAAGGAGAACAATTACTGTGAAACCTATCGTATAGAGGACGAAAATGAAGCACCCTTCTTCCTGAAGATTTTTATTCTAAAAAATACGCCAGAGAAGATGCTCGATGAGAATCACAAGGTTGTAAGCATTGATTATTTGTCCAAACTTCGTCATAAGAATATTATTACCTATGTTGAACAAGGAACATATAGTGATGAAAAGGTTGGCGAATGTGAGTATGTGATTACGAACTATTTCAGTGGAGAGTTGCTTGCTGATAAGTTGGTGCGTGAAGGTTGTATGTCTGTAGAAGATGCTGTCAAGGTGATGTTTGATATCCTTGACGGTTTGAAATACATGCATGAACGTAATCTCTTTCATAATGACATTACTCCAAGGAATATAATGTTATCTGAAAGAACTGGTGGTATAGCAGAGTTGATAGATATGAGCCATGTTTCTAAATATGTAGGTGGTTCTCCATCATTTGATACCTCAGACTTGGATGAACGTTATCAGTCGAGCACCACGTTCGTAGGAATGTATAATAATGCTACGGATCTCTTTTCTGTGGTATCGCTGTTCTACACGATGTTGACAAATCGTGTACCATGGGATGTGGAATTCCCGGAAGGTTCAGACAGAAAGGATCGTATTAAAATTGTCAAAGAAGCAAGAAAGACACCTTTGAATCTTGACGACCTTAAGATAGACGAAGGCTATAAGCGTATCATACAGAAAGGGCTGAGCGTTAATGGTACATGCAAATATGCTGATGCAGAGCTACTTATTGGCGATTTAAAGAACCCCAACAGAGTTAACGAATTAGAGCAGCCTAAAGAACCTGAGCAACCAAGACAGCAATCTGGTTCTAACAATAACGTTGTTGATGAAGAGAAACAGGCAACTGAAGCTAAGGTTGATATTCAAAAGGGAAAAGGCAACGGCTTTAAGGATATTGCGGGAATGAATGAGCTGAAGCAGATGCTGACTCAGAAAGTGATATTCATCCTGAAGGATAAAGAGAAAGCGGCTAGATATAAGTTGCTTCCACCCAATGGCATGTTGTTCTATGGTCCTCCAGGATGTGGTAAGAGTTTTTTCGCAGAGAAATTTGCTGAAGAGACGGGCTTTAACTTCATGTTAGTAAAAGCAAGTGACTTGGGCAGTATCTATGTACATGGCTCACAAGGGAAGATTGCCGATCTTTTCAAGAAAGCAGAGGAAAGCAAACCTACTATTATCTGCTTTGATGAGTTTGACGCCTTTGTTCCCAATCGTTCAAACAAGGGTGCAGAACACCAAGCTGGTGAAGTAAACGAATTTCTAAGTCAGTTGAATAACTGTGCTCAACGTGGAATATTCGTTATTGCCACTAGTAACAGACCTGACATGATAGACCCTGCAGTACTTAGGACGGGGCGCATTGACAAATTGGTTTATATACCCATGCCAGACAAAGAGGCACGCAGTGAGATGTTTAAGTTGCATCTAAGTGGTCGCCCATGTGCTGATATTGACAGTGAGCGTCTGGCAGAACTGACGGATGGCTATATTGCAAGTGATATCGCATATATCGTGAATGATGCAGCAATGGGAGCTGCATTCAACGATCAGCCTATTACACAACAGTTGCTTGAAGAGGTTATCGGTAGTATCCATCCCTCGATTAGCAAGGATGTCGCCAATAGTTATGAAAATCTCCGTCAAAAAATGGAGGATTCTGATAATCGAAACAAACGCCCCAAAATAGGATTTGTACAATAATGATTTAATAACTAAAAGCAAAGCGTATGAATTTAAAAGAGCTGATGCTGAATTACCTCCGTGAAGAGGGATTCTGCCCCAAGGAAGAAGAGTATGGTCTCGCATTCAAGTGCGAAGGCCTTAATTTCATTTTCTTCTACGATGAAGATGATGATCAGTATTTCCGCCTAATGATGCCTGGTATCTTTGATGTTACCGAGGAGAACTTCCCCGCAGTCTTGCTCGCAATGAACAAGGTAAATTCTGAAATGAAGGTGGTGAAGGCTTATACTCCGGTACCCGATGCTGTATGGATTGGTTTTGAAGTAATTGTAGATAGCACACCAGTATTAGCCGACTTCGTTCCCCGTGGTATCAATATGCTTCGTGCTGCCCAGAGGAAATTTTACGAAGCCATTCAGCAAGGATGACATTCCAAATACACAAAATTGGCGCTCTGTCCCGAAAGGAACAGGGCGTTTTTCATTGTTTTCAAATTTCTTTTCCGTAAGGTGATAGAATTACATCCTGACAGGTGTCTTTATAGTTGGATATCTCGAAAATATAGTTTCTAACGGCTAATATCATCATCGTATATGCAAGAAGTAATGACAGAAGAATACATTAAGAAGTGTGCTCAGGCTTATGCACTGTTTTCACAAGCCAAAACCTTCATCGGCAAGGAGGAAAAGTATAAGGAAGGACTTAGTATTCTTAAGCAAATCCATAATATGATTGGCGATGTAGGATTAAACCATGTCAGTTATCTTGAAAGCCTTACTGGTAATAAACAGTTCACTCCAGGTGATTTCTATGAGGAGATGAGTTTTGCCTCCTATAAGGTTGAGGATTATGAGTCTGCGCTTTGTTTTACTCAGCGTTGGAAACAATTTGTAGAAGAGAATTATGGCTATGAGAGTGCAGAAATGGCGCACTGTCTCAGAAGATTGGGACAGATTTATTACTCGATGAAGCAACCAGAAAAAGAGTTTGATGCAGAATATGGTCAACCAGACTCTCCCATGTCTCTTTGTAAATACGTGTTGATACTTGCCAGTCCATTCCATTGGCTGCAGCAGAACCTCCAGCGACCTATGGAGCTCTATCAGGAAGGATATGACCTGTTGAAGAAAGCTAAAGGTGCGACAGCACCTGAAACATTAAAACATAAGAAACTCTACGTGGAGTTTCTATGTGAGGAAACGTTAGCAGCCCACTTTACGCAGTCTTTATGGATGCTGTTAGTCCTGATTCCATCTTTTTTGATCCTTATAACGATGATGGCAGGGCTGAGTTGGCACTCGCTCGGGGTGGCTTTGTTGATGACAGGATTGTTGTTAGTTTGGCGCATTGTTGGTGCCACATTCTTCTATTTCATGACCAAATGGCATTACGAACAAGCAATACAATGATTTCCTAACATATTT